>ERZ891134.1391-NODE-1391-length-16579-cov-11.503631_pt1 | contig 16579 bp, 13 predicted proteins | sample MGYA00520888_ERZ891134 | MGnify/ENA primary metagenome ERZ891134 (study PRJEB32303, sample SAMEA104408692) | aquatic metagenome | biome: Brackish water; feature: Coastal; material: water | place: Baltic Sea | collected 2014-10-23 | depth 10 m ... | reverse complement strand
AAATCCTGCCCCCGCAACCATTAAGACCCTGCAAATACCGCTATCCTCTTGGATGGCGGTTTTTTTTGTGTCTAGAAATTGTAAGCTGAAGTATCGGCGCTGGGCCCCCTGTAAGCCCAACAGTTGGCTTACCGCGGCTTTCACCTGGTGTTATGTCGATCCTGTCTATAAGAGACCGGATAATAGTTACCGCTTCTTGTTGCGTGTCTTCATCAGAGAAAAGTTTAACTATTTGTTCAATTCGACGTTGCTATCGATGACCAATATTGGGATGATTATTGACTTTAACCGGCGGTGCAACTTGTTCCAATGAAGCGAGGATCCTTGCCTTTGAGATTTCTAGTTGAGCAAGTGTTTTACGAACTTTACCCATTGCGCCATAACCATTTGTAATAAAGTCTAGACATCGGTCAATAGACCGCCGATCCTTGATAAATTCATCTCATTTAACTTCTGTTTGCTGGTTTTTGTATTGGGTTCTCTGCTGGTGCAGTGGGTCATATTTGGCGACCAAACCCGCTATCATGACCGACAAATTCAGCCGCATCAATTGCGCCTGTCCTTATGTCCGGTCAATTGCAGCCCCAGCATCAGACCTGTCGATAACACTATCATCAAAGTGGAAATTGCCGCAATGGTTGGGTCGATATAGTCACGCAGCGCACTGAACATCTGTTTTGTCAGAGTTGAATTGCCGCCACCGGACAGGAAGATTGATATGATAACCTCGTCAAACGAAGTCAAGAACGCCAGCAACGCCGCTGTGAGAACGGAAAACTTCAATTGTGGAAGGGTGATCTCAAAAAAGGCCCGAAGCCGTGTAGATCCTAAGCTTTGCGCAACACGCTCCTGATTTAAATCATAGGTTCGCAGTGCCGACGTGATGATAATCATTACAATAGGCACCGATAAAACCGTATGCGCCAGAACAAGTCCAAAAATTGAATTCGCAATCCCGGCCTTGCCAAACACATAAAATGTTCCAATCGCAATAAGAATGACCGGCACAATCATCGGCGTCATTAATAGAAAAAACACCGCTTTGCCATAGCGGCTTCCCGACACAAATAGGCCGTAAGCCGCCATCGTGCCAAAGGGCGTTGCCACAAGCATGGTTAAAATCGCTACTTTTAACGATGTAATCGTGGCCTTTATCCAACGTGGCGTTTCCAGATATTCACCATACCAGCGCAACGACCACTTGCGCGGTGGAAACTCCAGATATTGCGAGTCAGAAAACGACATTGGAATGACGATCACCGTTGGCACCACCAACAAAAACATGATGAGTCCGGCAAGGCAATATAGCCATAAACGGTCACCATGGGTGATCTGGGTCTCGCTTGCGGCTGATTTTAACCAGCTCATATCAGTGCCTCCCAAACATCACCGAATCCAGCTTTAGGAATCGTGATGCCAGCAATAAAACGGCAAAGGTAGCGACCAGCAACACAACGCCAAGCGCGCTTGCCGCGCCCCAGTTAAACTGATCTTCAAGAATGGCGGTAATCTGCATTGACACCATGATCACCTTGCCGCCGCCAAGCACGGCTGGTGTCACATAAAAGCCAAGGCATAGGACAAACACAATCAGCGATCCTGCCACCACACCAGGCAAGGATAATGGCACAAATACCTGCCAGAATGTTTGCACCGGTGTTGCGCCTAAATTGGCCGCGGCTTGCAGGGTATTGCGATCGATGCGCTGCATGGCAGCATATAATGGCAACACCAGAAAGGGCAGCATGATATGCACCATGCCAATCAACGTGCCGTTTAGATTATGGGCAAGTTTGACCGGCGTATCCCATATGCCGAGATCAATCGCAAAATTATTGATCAGCCCATTTCGCTGTAGCATCACCAGCCAGGCATAGGTTCGCACCAAAAGCGATGTCCAGAATGGCAACAGCACGGTCAGCATGAATAAGCCAACATATTTACGCGGCATCTGCGACAGGAAATAGGCCAGCGGATAACCAATCAGAATACACAAGAACGTGGTGAGGAAACTGACGTTAAATGTTGTCTTAAACACCCGCATATAGGATTTATATTCAATCATCTTCTGATAATTGACCAAAGATAATTGGCCAGACCCATCCAGAAATGACAGGGAAAACAGCCAGCCAACCGGAACGATAATCACCAGCGCAACCACAATAATCGCGGGCATTGTCAACGCCAGCAAAATGGCTGATTCCTTGCGTTCTGCGGCGCGGAGCTGCTTTGCACCCAATGCGTTATCGCTGCGGCTGTTTTGGTCTGACATTACGCCGCCTCATCCGGAATTGTGATGATATCGTTTTTATCAATTGATAAGGTGAGCTGTTGCCCCTCAACCAGTGAATCAACATCATCACCAGCGCGTGTATTCATGCGCGCCGTTAATGTTAGATTATCAGCCATTTTTAGCATGACCAACGCGTTTTCACCTTGATAGACAAGCTCGGTGATGATGCCGTCAAAATAAAGTTTGCCGGCAAGGGGTTTTGCTTTCGGCGGCACCAAAGACAACCGTTCTGGCCGGACAACCAGCGAATATGTTTTTGCCGATTGACTGGTTGGCGCTGCGGCAATTTTTGTTCCCCGATAAACAAGCCCGCCCTTTGCATCGCGTTCAAGGGGGATGAATGAGGATTCGCCAATAAAGCTGGCAACGAAACTATTCGCAGGCGTGTTATAGATATCACGCGGCGTGCCAACCTGCGCGACTTCACCATCATTGATCACCGCAATGCGATCTGACATGGTGAGAGCTTCACGCTGGTCATGGGTTACATAGACGGTTGTTACGCCCAATTTGCGATGCAGCTGTTTCAGCTCTATTTGCATTTCCTCGCGCAGCTTTTTATCAAGCGCCGATAATGGCTCATCCATCAGCAGGATTTTCGGGCCAAAAACAAAGGCGCGCGCCAAGGCAACGCGCTGTCTTTGCCCGCCTGATAATTGATCAATATGGCGTTCGGCAAAATCTGATAATTGCACCGTCTTCAAGGCTTCCGTTACCTTCTCGTATTTTTCCTGCGCGGCTATTTTGCGAAGCTTTAACGGAAAGGCGACATTTTCAAAAACCGACATATGCGGGAATAATGCATAGCTTTGAAACACCATCCCGACTTCGCGCTTATGTGGCGGCATCAATGTTACATCTGTGTCACCAAAGCAAATGCGTCCGGAATCTGGCCGGTTAAATCCGGCGATTGCCATCAGCAATGTTGTTTTTCCAGAGCCAGATGGCCCCAACAATGTTAGGAACTCACCAGCTTTAACATCGATGCTGACAGAGCTCAGCGCAAAAACATTGCCATATGACTTGGTCAATTCAGTCACTGAAATTGACAGTGAGGCAGGCCTATCGAAAACCATGTTGGGACAACACCTATCTGATTTTAAATTTTGCTGAAATGATACGAAGGCAGGTGCCTTCGTATCATCAATTGATGGCGGCTATTCGCTTAACAGCTCCATATACATTTCGAGCGCTTTCTCACGGTAATTTGCATACCAATCAAGATCGACAGCCAGCATTTTTGACACATTTTTCGGATGTGATGGCAACGCCTCGAGAAGAGCCTTTGAGGCTGTTGTGACCTCATAAGCCTTTTTGTTGGTCGGGCCATAGGTAATGTGGAATGGCAGGTTAGCCTGATATTGCGCCTTGGATATTTCGCCAAGGAACTTCATCGCCATATCTTTATTTGGCGCGCCTTTTGGAATGCCGAAACCATCATAGTCACGAAGCGCCTGATTAAAGGTATAGCCGACTGTTGCACCATCTTTGCGGGCATTGTCAAAGCGGCCGTTCCAGCCGGTGATCATGTCGACTTCGCCATCTTTCATCAATTGCGCCTGCATTGCGCCCGATTTCCAATAGACAGAAATATGCGGCTTTAGCTCGCGAATTTTTGCAATGGCCTTTTCGATGCCACCGTCGCTCGCCAGAAATTCATATACTTTTTCTGGCGGCACACCCATTGCCATTACCGCAGGTTCCAAAACCCCATCAACATTATTCAGGCGAATGGCGCGGGTGCCCGGAAATTTCTTTACATCCCAAAAATCAGCCCAGGAATTTGGCGCACCAGCGGTTCCCGGCTCACCATATTTTGCCGTGTTCCACGCAAAGACCGTGGCAAACACGTCAGAGCCAATACAATAATCGGTATAGGTGTTTGGTAGGAAATTGGATACATCGACAACATTGAAATCAATTTTTTCCAGTGCGCCTTTCGCCGCCGCTGCCGCACATCCACCAGACCCGCTGACAACAAGATCCCATGTGACTGCGCCAGACTCGACTTGCAGCATAACCTTCGACATGCTGGCACCGGACTCGCGGTTAATTTCAATGCCTGAATTTTTCGAAGCATCGGTAAAAAGCGCTGCATCTTGCGCCTTGCCATATGACCCGCCCCAAGAGACGACCGTCACCGGATCGGCATGTGCGGACGTCACCGCGAACAACGACAAGGCTGCCGCACTGACGGCCCCCAAAATATTATGCGCCTTTGCTTGTCTTAAAAAATTGAAAACCATTTTTTCCTCCTTTTCGATTTTCTCTTTGCCAAAAGTTTTGCTCACACCAAGAATATTGCCTCATAATGCAACTTAGATTTCACCCTCAAAAAGCCCGGCCTTTTAACGAATCTCTTTGATGGTCTATGAGGCATTTTCAGCAAACCTCTCAGCCCCTTTATTTGCTGAATATTTGAACGCACGTTTCATTTGCCATCCATCGCACCAACGGTACCAGCCCACCATTGCGGGCAAGAACCACGGTTTGCCTGTGTAGAAAGGCCGCGTTGGAAACGCGATGTTATCTAAAGCCGTCTTGCCCTGCGGCAGTGCCAGCGTTTGTTGGCCAAGGCGCATGCCAAGATAACTCGCCATACCAACGCCAGAGCCACAATATCCCATGGCAAAATGCACCCCCTCATTTACCCCGATATGCATTAACTCATCAAAGCTATATGCCACCGTTCCGCACCATGAATGCGACACGCCATAGGGTTGTAATTCAGGAAAAATCCGGCACATATCCTGTTTTAATTTCGGCCCGCTAATGGCCGGATTGGTCTCGTTTGCCGATACCCGCCCCCCAAATAAGACCCGACTTCGGTCGGGTGATGGCCGGAAATAATAAACAATCTTACAGCTATCACTGATCGCTCTATTCGTCGGAAACAGCTTATCCATCAGCGGTTTCGGCAACGGGTCGGTCGCGATGATATAGCTGCCAATCGGGATAACACGGCGGCGCACCCACGGCATTAGGTCGCCGCTATAGCCATTCGTTGCAAGCACCAGTTTGCCAGTTTTGATCTGGCCCTTTGGCGTGGTGACAATATAGCCGGTTCCCGACTTTGTGATATTCACCGCCGGACAATGGCCGGTAACACGCACCCCCGCATCCAAAGCCGTTTGCAGAATACCGGCATAATATTTTGCCGGATGAAGCGACGCATGACGTTCAAAGACAAGGCCGCCGTAATAGATATCTGAGCCAAGTTCTTTATGCTGCTCATGGCGAGGGATTACGGTTATGGGTATATTTTCTTCATCACCCAACCGTGCCGCCTCGCGCACCAGCGTCTCAAAATGCTGAGGGGTATGGGCGGCGTGGAACCGGCCATTACGCATGAAATCACAGGCGATGCCATTATCCTTGATAAAGGTCTCAATCCAGTCAAGTGACGCATCACCCTCGGCGCGGATCGCGCGGGCACGGTCTGGGCCAAAACGTTTGGTCAATTCAGCAAGCGTTGGCTTTACACTGCTGCTGATCTGGCCGCCATTGCGCGTACTGCATCCCCAGCCCGGCGTTTGCGCCTCAAGGACTTGTGTGGTTTTGCCAGCCCTTGCCGTGACAATGGCAGCATGCATGCCGGTATAGCCCGACCCAACAATGACAACATCAGCATCAGTCATAATATCAGAACTGGTTGCTGGTAAGGGCGCACTATCTTCAGCCCAATAGGCGCCATGATCGGCAATCGGATCAGTCTGCTTTGACGATAAGTCTGAGCGCATTCACATACCCCACGAATATCACGATCGCATCAGTTAGGCTTGGACGCTATGACAGTAAAATTAACTACCTTGACTCAAAGCTAAAAAACAAATGAAATAAATACAACATAATTTGTATTATATAATTATTCGATTTGCTTATAGTAAATCTTTGCAAATTTATAGTTCTTGTAAGGGCATATTGATTATGCAGGTTAAGCAGCGTCACCTTGAAGTGTTTGAGGCCATTCTGGCAGCAGGGTCGATTTCCCGCGCCGCCTCTCAACTGAATATCAGCCAACCCGCCGTCAGTATTGCGCTGGCTAATCTTGAGGAATTATGTAGGTTCAAACTTTTCAAACGTGATCGCGGTTTTTTTGCCCCAACGCGCGAAGCTTTGCTTTTACAAGATGAAATAGCGCAGGGACTACTGGCATTGACGCGGGTATCGCAAAGGGTATCTGAAATTCACGCCGGAACAACCGGCAGCATCCGCATTGCCACCAATGGCGCCATGGCAGTGCATTTTTTACCGCCATTGATAGCCGCCTATCATCGCGAGCATAGTGATGTCAGCATTGATATCATTGTCCGCAGTTCGCGTCAGGTCGCCGATTGGGTGAGTAGACGCCAAATTGATATTGGCCTTATTGACACGCCGGTGCCCGTCGCCGGATTGAACGCCGAATTATATAATCTGGAATGTGTCTGCGTGATGCATGAGAATGATCCCCTCGCTAAAAAACAGGTGATAACACCGGCTGATTTGGCCAGGCGGTCGGTTGTGTCAATCACTGGTCAGCACATGGTTGACCGCCAATTGGACATGCTGTTGTCCGAGGCCAATGTGACTGTCGAGCGGCATTTATCAAGTTATTTTTTTGCCATTGCCCGCAACATAATCGCCGCGGGAACAGCGCTTGCGATTATCGATCCAACCAATGGTATGGCCACGGTAAATGACGGCGTTATCTGGCGCAAATTTGCCCCACGCATCACCCATGAATTAGCCATTATCACGCCAGATGGCCAACCTATGGGACAGACGGCGGCTGGTCTTTATCAACTGATCACCACCTCGTTGCAAAAACTGATCGTTTGACTTGAAAGGATGATCAAAATGACTAGCGCCGTCGCCACGCTACTTGCATCAATGGCCGAAAAATTACAAAGGTCAGATCTTGCAATCTGTCAAACCCTGTCAAATGCGCTGGACGCTGGCGGGCGCAATAACCTGCATATCCCGCCCCTGTCACCCCAACATGCAAAAAAAAGCCTTGATTACATTGCGCGGGCTTGCCCAGATAGCAGCAGTTGCAATATCCTTATGATACAGCAATGTGCCAGCTATCTGAGTTGGCGCCAACCTGGCTTTGGACATGTTCCACAAGCGGTTGCCAAACATCTGGCGGTTTGTGAAATTATCGGGCCAACAGGCCAGATCACCCATGACAGTATACGCGCAGGGTTATTCTTTCAGGATGCTGATATTCTATATCCCCGTCATAGCCATGCTGCCGAGGAGATTTATCTGCCGCTATCGGGTTTTGCGGCGTGGCAAGCCAGTGATGATGATTGGCGGCTACAGGCACCGGGTGATATAATCCACCATTTGCCATTTCAGCCACATGCCATCAACACCAAGCAATTACCGCTGCTGGCGTTTTGGGGGTGGGCTGGTGATATCGGCGCAGACAGCTATCGGATTTAACATGATTTATGACTTGGCAAAAAACAGCTTTGTCGCGCAGATGGCGGCACCAGGCCCGAAAAGGCAAAAGTGCAGGGATCAACAACAGCCGTACCGCTTTGCAAGGGTGGATATGCGCCAGGTGGTGACCAGCCTATGAATGAATTTGATTACATCATCATCGGGGCGGGTTCAGCTGGGGCGGCACTGGCTGCACGGCTCAGCGAGACCAGCCATATCCGCGTGCTGTTACTCGAAGCGGGGCCGCGCGGAAACCACCCGTATCTGCATATCCCCATCGGTTATGGCAAGGTGTTTTACGACAAGCGTTTTAATTGGAAATATCACACCGCTGCCGAACCAAACCTGAATGACCGTTCAATTTACTGGCCTCGCGGTAAGGTTTTGGGCGGATCATCGGCAATTAACGCCATGGTCTATGTGCGTGGTCACCAGCAGGATTATGCCGAATGGAATGCGGTGGCGCCCGGCTGGAGCTGGGCTGATGTCGAACCGCTGTTTCGCCGCATCGAACAATGGCAGGGACCAGAAAGGCCTGAAAGAGGAAGCGATGGACCTGTTGGTGTCACCGATGTCAGCGCCAATATTCACCCCATCACAAAGGCGTATCTCAGGGCTGCCAAAGAGGCCGGTATCCCCCTTAATGACGATTACAATATTGATTCAATGAATGGCGCGGCGACGTTTCAGATCACCACCAAAAATGGGCTGCGCGCCTCCACGGCTAATGCCTATCTCAAGCCAGCGGCAAAGCGGCAGACCCTCACCATCGCCACTGACGCGTTGGTGACGCGCATCCGTTTTGATGGCCGCGTTGCAACCGGGGTGGATTATATCAGTGGCGACAAAACACGTATTGCTACAGCGACCAAAGAAATCATTCTATGCGGTGGTGCGATTAACAGCCCACAATTGTTGCAGCTTTCTGGTATTGGCCCTGCTCCATTGCTTAGAAAAATGGGGATTGAGGTGATAATGGATCAGCCCCATGTCGGCCGTAACCTGATTGATCATTTGGGCTTTGAACTGACCTACCGCGCAATGGTGCCAACGTTAAATCAACTATTGCGTCCCCTTTGGGGCAAGGCATGGGTTGGTTTACAATTTCTGCTGGGACGCAAGGGCCCGCTTTCGATGAGCCTCAATCAGGCTGGCGGCTTTGTCCGGCTTGATCAAGGTGAAGGTCCACCGGATTTACAGTTGTATTTTAATCCGATGAGCTACCGAACAGCGCCGGTTGGTACAAGGCCTCTGATGAGTCCTGATCCATTCCCCGCTTACCGCATCGGCTTCAACCCCTGCAAGCCTGAAAGTCGGGGGTTTCTTGAAATCCTGTCGCCTGACCCAACCATTCCACCGCATTTGCAAGGCAATTATCTTACCACTGAAAAAGACCGCCAGATGATGATTGCAGGCACTAATTTTGTTAGGAAAATCACCAGCATGCCTAGCTTGGCGGCGATGACCGATTGTGAAATCTTTCCTGGCAAAGACCACCAGAGTGATAATGATATTCTTGCCGCTGTCCGGGCGGCTAGCTGGACGGTTTTTCACCAATGCAGCACATGCCGAATGGGCAGCGACGCCGCTACATCTGTCGTGGATCACCGGTTAAAGGTTCATGGGCTGATGAATTTGCGCATCGCCGATGCGTCAATCTTTCCAACCATCCCATCAGGAAACACCAACGCTCCCGCCATCATGGTTGGGGAAATGGCGGCGAAATTCATTAAGGAAGACATCGAGAAAGCAAGAGCAAAATGAAACTCAAATCAATAGAAACCTTCTGTACCCAATATATCGGCTTTGTGCGCGTTACCGCCGAAGATGGCTATCAGGGCTGGGGTCAAGTTTCGACCTATAATAGTGATATTACCTGTCAGGTGCTGCACCGGCAAGTTGCCCCGTGGGTAGTGGGCAAAGACATCACGGACCTGGATGATCTGCTTGATTTTATTACTGAGCGCGAACATAAATTTCCCGGATCATATCTGCGGCGTGCCATGGCGGGCATTGACACTGCGATCTGGGATCTGCGTGGCAAGGTCGCTGGCAAGCCAGTTGCGTCCTTACTTGGCGGGTCACCGGGCAGCGTCCGTGCCTACGCAAGCTCGATGAAGCGCGATATAACGCCAGCAGCTGAGGCAGAACGGCTTAAGGCCCTAAGAGATAGATATGGCTTTAATGCATTCAAGGTGCGGGCTGGCGCAGAAGTTGGCCGCAATAAAGATGAATGGCCTGGCAGAACAGAAGAAATCATCCCTACCATGCGGCGCGAATTGGGCGACAAGGTTGATATGCTGATTGATGCCAATAGCTGCTATACGCCGCAACGTGCCATCGAAGTTGGTCGTATGCTGGAAGATCATGGCTATTGTCATTACGAAGAACCATGCCCGTACTGGGAGTTAGACCAGACAAAACAAGTCAACGAAGCATTGACAATTGATGTCACAGGTGGCGAGCAGGATTGTGAACTACCAGTCTGGAAAAACATGATTGATCAGCAGGTCGTTAATATTGTTCAACCTGACATTCTCTATCTTGGTGGCATCTGTCGGACTTTGCGCGTGTGCCGCATGGCCGCGGCTTCAAACCTACCTGTTACGCCGCATTGCGCCAACCTTTCAATGGTAACGCTTTTCACTATGCATCTGTTGCGCGCTATTCCAAATGCTGGAAAGTATGTGGAATTTTCCATTGAAGGGGCTGACTATTATCCCTGGCAGGAGGGGATTTTTGTTAAATCACCATATGATATCGACAATGGGCATGTTGCGGTAACCGATGAACCTGGATGGGGAATAGAAATTCATCCAGAATGGTTGGCGCGTTCTCAATATCAAATCACCCAGAGTTAAAATGACTAGGTGACAATTTGGAGGAATTAAAATGAAAGCGGTGCTTGGCTGGAATGATTTAACCCAGCTGGTTAAAAATAAGCAGGTTGATACCGTGCTCGCTTGTCTTGTAGATATGCAAGGACGCTTGATGGGTAAGCGATTTCATGCCCAGCATTTTATCGAAACAGCATGGGAAGAAACGCATTGCTGTAACTATCTGCTGGCTACTGATCTAGAAATGGCTACCCCTGATGGATATCAGACTACGTCATGGGAAAAAGGTTATGGCGATTATGTCATGAAGCCTATCCTTTCAACTTTACGCCCTGTGCCATGGTTGGAAGGAACAGTTATGATCCTTTGTGATGTTTTGGATCATCATAGCTATTCGCCCGTTTCACATTCGCCAAGGGCTGTTTTACAAGCCCAAATCGAACGTCTTCAAGAAATGGGATTGACTGCCATGATGGCAACTGAGCTTGAGTTTTTTTTATTTAAGAAAAGTTATGAAGATGCACAGGCGGACGGCTTTCGTGATTTAGAACCAATCTCTGGGTATAATGAAGATTATCATATTTTTCAGACGACCAAGGAAGAACATATCATGCGGCCAATCCGCAATCACCTTTATACAGCAGGTATTCCTGTTGAGAATTCAAAGGGTGAAGCCGAAGCTGGGCAGGAAGAAATCAATATCAAATATGCACCGGCTATGCTGACATCTGACTACCATACCATTGCCAAGCATGGGATTAAAGAAATGGCCTGGCAGCAAGGGCACGCGGCAAGCTTTTTAGCAAAATGGAATCATAATCGTGTGGGTTCATCTAGCCATATTCATCAGTCCCTCTGGCGAGATGGCAAAAATGCTTTTCACGACTCAAGCGATGCTCTTGGCATGTCCAGTTTGATGAAAAATTATATGGCCGGATTACTTAAATATGCGCCCGACTGTACATATTTCCTTGCCCCATACATCAATAGCTATAAGCGTTTTGTCAAAGGGTCATTTGCGCCAACTCGTGCGATCTGGTCAATAGATAATCGCACTGCTGGTTTCAGGCTATGCGGCGAGGGTACGCAGGCTATCCGTGTGGAATGCCGAATTGGTGGATCAGATCTTAACCCTTATTTAGCATTAGCTGCGCAAATCGCTGCTGGAATAGCCGGCATTGAAGAATCTTTGGATTTACCATCAGCAGCCAAAGGTGACATTTATCAGGGTGATACAGGCCTTGTCCCTGATAGTCTGGATAAAGCCAGAACACATATGATGACATCTGATATGTTGCGAACGGCTATAGGTGATGAGGTTATTGAACATTACGCACGTTGTGCCGAGTGGGAGATTGAGGAATTTAGCCGCATTGTTACGGATTGGGAAGTTGCCCGAGGATTTGAAAAAGCCTGATTATTTTTTGAGGATATCATGTCTAAAGAACTCATCTGCCTGTCTCCGATTGATGGAACAGTTTATGCCACACGCGAGGCTTCATCACTTGAAGCGGCACGAGAAAAGATTGCAATAATGCGTCATGCTCAGATCAAATGGGCAAACCGCCCATTAGATGAACGCATTACTCTGGTGCTTTCAGGAGTTGGGTTTCTAGGGAGCATGCAAGAGGAAATAGTGCCGGAACTGGCTTGGATGATGGGCAGACCTATTCGTTATGGCGGTGAGTTTGGTGGCGTCAATGAAAGAGCCACATATATGGCGGAGATTGCAAAATCTGCGCTTGCAAATGTCCAAGCTGGCGACGATGAGACTTTTAAACGCTTCATTAAACGTGACCCTCATGGAGTTGTTTTTGTTATTGCTCCATGGAACTATCCGTACCTGACGGCGATCAACACCATTGCCCCGGCTTTAATTGCTGGAAATTCGGTTGTTCTGAAGCATGCGACACAGACACTGCTGGCTGGTGAGCGTATGGCAAAAGCGTTTCATCAGGCAGGTATTCCTAGTGATGTATTCATGAATATATTTCTCGATCATGATACGAGCACCTGCTTAATTAAAGAACGTAATTTTGATTTCATCAATTTCACGGGCTCCGTTGAAGCAGGGCGTGCCATTGAGATAGCCGCGGCAGGGAGTTTTGTTGGTGTAAGCACTGAGCTTGGTGGCAAGGACCCTGCCTATATTATGGATGATGCCAATATTGATGTTGCGGTTGATGGGCTGATGGATGGGGCGATGTTCAATTCTGGTCAATGCTGTTGTGGTATTGAGCGAATTTATGTTCACCAAAGTTATTACGACGCCTTTGTTGATAAATCCATTACATGGGTCAATCAGCTCAAACTTGGTAATCCGCTTGATCCGGATACGACTATGGGCCCTATGGCACATGCTAGATTTGCAGCCACTGTTCGCAACCAAATTAATGATGCAATTGGTAAAGGTGCAACAGCCCATATTGACCGGTTTGCTGCAGATGATGATAACGCCTATCTAACCCCACAAATTTTGACAGGGGTCAATCATGACATGAAAGTGATGCGAGAGGAAAGCTTTGGCCCAGTGGTTGGCATCATGCCTGTTAAGGATGATGAAGAAGCTATACGTTTGATGAACGATTCTGATTATGGATTAACAGCAAGCCTTTGGACAAAAAACAAAGACCGCGCTGAGAAGATTGGCGAGAGACTAGAAACAGGAACGGTTTTCATGAACAGAGCTGATTATCTTGATCCAGCCCTTTGCTGGACAGGGTGTAAGAATACTGGTCGTGGCGGTAGTCTTTCTTTAATTGGATACCATAATCTGACTAGGCCAAAATCATTTCATTTGAAAGAGGCATAGAAAAATGATTCTTAATGCAAATTGGGCTTATCCCACCTCTATAAAATTTGGCGCTGGGCGCATTAAAGAAATTGCTGAAGCCTGCAGGGCAGTTGGGATGAAAAACCCTCTTTTCGTTACGGATCGAGGATTAGCCACTACAGATATTGCCCAAAAAACCTTGGATTTGCTTGAAGCCGACAGTTTAGGGCGTGCCGTTTTTGCAGACGTCGATCCAAACCCAAATGAGAAAAATGCTGCCGCAGGAGTGAAAGCTTTTAAAGAAGGAGGGCATGATGGGGTTGTTGCCTTTGGTGGCGGTTCAGGTCTGGATTTAGGAAAATTAGTAGCATTCCTAGCGGGTCAAACTCGACCTTTATGGGATTTTGAAGATATAGGCGACTGGTGGATGCGCGCTGATGCTGAGGCGATTGCCCCTATTGTAGCTGTTCCAACAACAGCAGGAACAGGCTCCGAAGTTGGCCGAGCATCGGTAATCACAAACTCGGTTACAAAAGAAAAAAAGATCATATTCCACCCGAAATTTTTACCCAGTATTGTTATTTGCGATCCCGAGTTGACGGTTAGCATGCCGCCATTCATTACAGCTGGAACAGGGCTTGATGCCTTTGCTCATTGTGTTGAAGCTTATTGTTCGCCTCATTATCATCCGATGTCCCAAGGCATTGCACTCGAAGGAATGCGATTGGTTAAAACCTATCTACCTCAAGCCTATGCTGATGGCAGTGATATTGAGGCTCGGGCACAAATGATGTCAGCCGCTGCCATGGGTGCCACTGCATTTCAAAAAGGGCTAGGCGCTATCCATGCGCTTTCGCATCCGATTGGTGCGATATATGATACCCATCATGGCACAACCAATGCTGTTTGCATGCCTGCTGTCCTTCAATTTAATAAGAGCTCGGTAAATGAGAAATTAGCCAGCGCTGCAAACTATCTTAATATTTTGGGGGGATTTGAGGGGTTTTGTGATTTTGTCGACAAACTTAATGCATCCCTTGATATTCCCAAATCCTTAACTGAACTGGGAATAAAGAATATGGATATTGAAAGGGTTGTTGATGGAGCAATAAGTGATCCTAGTGCAGTCGGTAACCCTATAAAATTAACGCGAGAAAACATAAGAGAACTATTATTATCCTGCTGTTAGGTAATCATTAGCAAATGATCAAGGCAGTCGCAAAATTATGTTTGATCACTGAGTTAGTTGAGCAAACAAGAAGTCACCTCATACTTACAAAATCCAAGAGGAAATAACGGAGGTTGCGCGCCCATGCAACAACTTTACACCCACTTCCCAATTGTAGGGTCTTGAGTAAATCCTGCCCCCGCAACCAAAAAATACACTTAATTTCAGTTAATTAGCCACTTCAATTTTGAGGTGGCTTTTTGCGTTCAAAATTATTGCCAATTTAATGCATAATGAAAGAATTAAATAGTCTCATTGTATAGCCATAGGATTTAGATCGTAGAAGAGTAATGGCAACCGTTGGATGCGGTAAATGCAGTTTGGCAGTCAACATAACTTGAGTAAAACTGGCTGCGCCAAGAACGATTTTGAGCTTAATTGAAAAAAAGAATCTTTTGAAAGTTGGCCCAATGAAACATAACAACCATACCCTTGATGCGATTGTTGTTGGCGCAGGGTTTTCAGGTCTCTATCAGCTGTATTGCTTGCGTGAAAAACTAAACCTTAAAGCCAAGGTTCTTGAAGCTGGAGCTGGTGTAGGTGGTACCTGGTATTGGAATCGCTATCCCGGTGCGCGGTGTGACTCTGAAAGTCATACATACTGCTACTATTTTAACAGGCATTTGCTTGAAGAGTGGTCTTGGTCTGAACGATATCCTGGACAAGCAGAAATCTTGCGCTACCTAAATTTTTGCGCCCAAAAACTGGACCTCAAAAAAGACATCCGTTTTAATGAGCGTGTGACAGAGGCTGAGTGGCACACTAATTCACAACTTTGGCATATAAAAACTCAAACTGGTCAGACTTTCATAGCGCGTTTTTTGATTGCTGCCGTTGGGTGTCTTTCTTCAGCAAATATGCCAGATATTGATGGCCTTTCTAATTTTGAAGGTGAAATTTATCACACTGGTCAATGGCCTCATGACACAGTTGATTTTGAAAAAAAGACAATCGTCGTTATTGGTACAGGCTCAACCGGAATTCAGGCAATTCCTGAAATTGCGAAGTATGCGAAAAAGCTGTACGTGCTTCAGAGAACACCTAATTATAGCGTGCCCGCGCGTAATAGGCCGCTATCCAGAGATTTCCATTCGGCATTCATCGAAGACATTGATTCTTGGAGATCAAAAATGCTGGAGTCACGCCATGGGCACCCATGGATAGCACCGGGTCGTCAAGTCCGGAAAACCTCAATAGAAGAACGCCATAGGATTATGGAAGCTGCATGGGAACATGGTGGACTCAGTTTTCGTGAAAGTTTTGACGATGTACTAATAGATGAAGAGTCAAACAAAATAATGTCTGAATTTATCAGGCAGAAAATCACCAGTACCGTACACAATGTCGAAAAAGCGAAAAAATTATTACCAAAAGATCACCCGTTTGGTACCAAGCGGCCACCAATCGATAGTAATTATTTTGAGACATACAATCTTGAACATGTGCACCTAATTGATGTCAGACAAAACCCCATATCCTCATGCTCCTCTGCAGGAATTGTATTGTCCGATGACACAAAAATAGAAGCGGATATGATAGTCTTTGCAACCGGCTTTGATGCAATGACAGGAGCACTGCAAAAAATGAATATTAAAGGTATGAACGGGCTAAAACTAGAGGAAGCATGGCTTGCTGGCCCACAAACATATCTAGGTCTGGCTGTTCCAAAATTTCCAAACATGTTCACCATAACTGGGCCTGGCAGCCCATCAGTATTAACAAACATGCCGCGCGCAATTGAACAGCATGTCGATTGGATTACAGATTTGCTGCACCATATAGTCCAAAAAAATTATAAAAAAGTCGAAGCCAGCGAGACAGCTGCCAACGAATGGACCCAGCATGTTACCGATATAGCCAACAAAACGCTTTTACCGAAAGCTAATCATTCTTGGTACCTCGGGGCAAACGTTCCCGGAAAACCAAGGATCTTTATGCCTTACGCTTTTGGCTTAAATCATTATCGGAACCACTGCGATTCCATCGCAAAGAGTGGATACCCAGGCTTTTTAATCACT
>ERZ891134.1388-NODE-1388-length-16592-cov-14.655984_pt1 | contig 16592 bp, 27 predicted proteins | sample MGYA00520888_ERZ891134 | MGnify/ENA primary metagenome ERZ891134 (study PRJEB32303, sample SAMEA104408692) | aquatic metagenome | biome: Brackish water; feature: Coastal; material: water | place: Baltic Sea | collected 2014-10-23 | depth 10 m ... | reverse complement strand
AATAAGGTTTAACTAAGAGATTACCACTTCCTCCATTGAATAGATTTGTACATGCGTTGCTGCCAGTTGAAGCAACGGTAAAATCGTAACCCTCAGTTGTAGATGTATTGTAAACTGAAAAGTTTTTAACGCCAGTAAATTGAACGCTTTGAGATGAGTCAAAAGTAGTTTGTGGAAAAGAATATAAATCTATCTGTGTGGAGCCACCAGAAGATAAGACCCCAGTAATAGATGATGCATTTGTTACTTGACTATCTCCGCTTCCATAACTATAAGCAGAAGATAAAGAAGCTGAGTCAGAAATTGAAATAGATTGATTTCCATTTGTTTCCGAAAGAGTGAAGTTTATACTTGAAACTTTTGAAGAAGATATTGATAATGCCATTATATTACCTTATGTCCAATCTTGCTATATGGTTATCGTTATGATCTTTAATCATTTCGTTAATAGCTTTTGATAATTCTTTTAGAGCGTCATTTGTTTGTTTCTGTCTGAAGTTAGCATCTTCCCTCCACTCTGATCTTTCTTCTTTGTGTAAGGTATGAATCTCGTTTAGTGTTTCCGAAAAACATCTCGCTCTTTTATCTTCCCTTTTATTAGAAGATGCCACAATATAAAATACCAAAGTAATCAAGGAGGTGATTAATAATCCAGCCAGACCTAATTCCGTCGTCCATAGAGATGAAAGAAATGAAAGCATGTTTAATCTCCACTAAGAGGATCACCCCCCAGAAGGGGGGTGATTGTTAAAAAAACGTAATTACTTAGCTGGATAATCTTTGAGTTGAGCGTCAATTGCGCCATACATGTAAGCTAATTCACCAGGAACGCTTCTGTATGTAACAAACTGACCTTGATCTACTGCTGGACTAGCATTATTAGTTGGAAGAACGTAGCTTACGTTATTTGTTGCAAGGGCTGAACTCCAATTAGTTCTTTGACCTGAAATGCCTACACCTGTCCAGTATCCAGATCTATGGGCAGTTGAAGTCTTAGCACCCTTAGATTTGTTACTAATAAGAGTATGTGGACGATTGCCTGCTTGTCCGTTTATTGAAAGTAATGTACTTGCAACATTATTGATTTTTGTAGCAACAGTTCTAATCATAAATTGATCTTGAACATAAGCAAATGTTCCAGCGGTAAAAGCCTTTTGAGCACTATAGGCGTGTGCAGCACCAGATGCTTCAAGGACAAGAACTTGTCTTACGTCTCCATCAATTGCATTTGATGTTAATGGAAAAGTTTGTGTGATTGGACCATTGGTTGTATCACTTGCCGATGTGATACCAACTACTGTGCCGCCATCTAATTTTTCTGTTGGTGAACTGTTATTTCCAGTTGCACCGTAAATGATTGTATTTGGTAGTAAAGCCATTTTAATTTTCTCCAAGCTTTATTAGCCAGTTTCCATTTTATCCTAAATGTTTTTAATCCATTTCCTGTATTATTATACTCCATTAAAGACTGTCGTAGATTATTATATTTCCGTTTTTCAGAGATTTTAAATTTTGTAATTTTTTGTAATAGTCCAAATCTGATCCGCATTCAGAATTTTTTATGGTCTTAACTTCTCCATCATTGCTGACAAATACTGCCCATCTTTCAGAATCTTTGATGTTAAAAAAGGCATCGTTTATTCTTGATATAACGGTGTTTATAACATTATCAACATCGTTATTTCCGTCAATGAAAGTCTCTTCCATATTTAGGGTCTTACATAAATCTTTTTGTATTTGTATTCTAACTGCGGCAAATGAAAACATTTTTTCAATACCTATGAAAAACCTATATGGAGATAAAACTTTAAGGCATCCAATGCCGTTTATATCATTATTGAGTATATCAAAGTCTTTTTTGGTGAGTTTGAAATTCGTGTGCCCTATCCAGCACTCAAACATATTATATGGCGAAAAATCATCTTCAATGTTATACCATCCAAATGGAGTGCGAACCTTGTCGCTCACAAGAAGGTCTTCAAAATTTATTAGACGACCAACTATATTTTCATCAGAGCCCTCATCTTCAGAATCTACTACCCCGTCTTCATCTTCATCAATTATATCATCTGGAGTCATATGATTGATTTGATTTGTTTCACTTACAGGAGTAAATTTTTCCCAGGCTATTTTTCTTTCAGTTGTCATATTTTTTCCTTACTTAAAAGAGCTTGGCTTTATTAAGGGCTTGCTAGAATCCAAAGCATTTAATAATGCATCATCTTGATTTTGAGAAATTATATGCATGAACGCCTTGATGGTTTCTAGTTCTTCTGTCTTATTATTCCGCACTAAATCTTTTTCTATAGTCTTCAAAAAAAGATCAGTCCCAGTTGGAGACATTATGAAAAATATTAAATTCTGAAACGATTCTATACTATCGTATTGTATTGATATAAATGGTTTAGATCCGTCAAATTCTATCTTTATGTAGTTTTCGCTCATAGTGATTTATTGTTTACGAGTCTGTATAACTCTAGGCTGTTTTTATCAAAGTTAACGAAAGATCCGGTTTTTGAGGCTGTTGATGGAGAGATAAATGTATACAAAATAGTAATAATAGAGTCTTCATTAATGATTGATGATATTTGTTTAGTTTGATAAACAATATTCAGATCGCTTATGTAAAACATTTCACTAAGCTTTTGATATATTTGTTCTTCTATGCATGGCTCTTTACCTAAAAGCAGTTGAGGGAACGAACCATTATCATCTAATAATACAAGGAGTTTTCCATCTTCACTAGAAGGTGTTATAATTCTGAAGCTTATATTTATACCAAAGAGTTCCATATGTTTTCCACAATTGTTTGTGCCGTATTAGTCCATGTGAATTTTTTAGCGGTTTCAATTCCGTGAGTATTTAATGAAAGATTTCCATCTTGTCTTTTGCGATGGATACTTCTCATATGTTCTACACATTGTTCTATTTCGCTATTTCCAATTTTTCTCCATTCAAAATCCCCATTGAAAAACTTCAGATCTTTTGCTGGTTCATAACCGCTTTCCATATTTATAAGAAGTGAGTTTTCATTATTGCAGAATTCAGTATGTGCGGTAGCATTTGTTATTATTAAATGTCTACCACAAGCAAGAAGTTCAATTGCTTCTAAATTCCATCCTTCTGCTCTTGACGGGAAAATACCGCAATGTATCTGGGCCATAATATTATAGACTGCTTTCTGAGTTTTCTGCCTATCTACAAATAATATTTTGTTTCCAAGCTTTGAATTCTTATACTTGCTAATCCAATCATTTGTTTGATCTGTACTTAGAAATACATTATGAGGCATCATAACCAATATAACATCATCATCTTTTTCAAAAGCCTTATTGAAAATATCAGCTAATACATCATGACCTTTTCTTGTTTCCCATTTTCCAAAATTTCCGAATATAGTTTTATTTGTATTTGGAAGTGGGCATGGAGAAAATAGATGATTATCTACACCAAGAGGGACTACAGATATGTTTCCCTTTTGGGCGGGCACTTTATTTTCAACGACGCCTTTAGCCCAGTTTGAACACACAAAGATTTTGTCTGGATTGCTTAAAGAATGAATTTCCTTAACATTAAAATCTTCTAGTTCAAATATTGGCATACCAATTCTGACGCCCTTGCCATAGAATGCGTCCAGATCATGCTGATGCCATATTTTAAGACATGGTGCATCAAAAGAGTAATCCCAGCGAATTAAGACTTTTTTTATATCCCCTAATAAGTCTTCGTCTGGAACTGTTTGCCCTATTGGTATATACCTAAGATCATGACCAAGTTTATCAAGCTCTCTTATGATATTTGAAGAAACATATCCATAAGATGTTGTATTTACTGGTGCATTTATATTAAGTATCATTAGATTGTTTTCTTATTGGTTCTATTTTTTCTTCTTGCATTTTCTTGATTTGCTCTAGCTCTTCTTCTAGTTTTCTATTTGTTCTAAGAAAATTCCTCCTTGCAAGAACTCTTTTCTTTGCCCGCTCTTTTCTCTTTTGCTCTTTACGTTGTTGTTGCTTTTTACTCATCTGTTACATCCACCTGAGTTTTCAAGTATAGTATTTCATCCGCTTTTAATAAAATAGTTTCTCTCCCAAGCTCATTATCGCTTACTATTTCAACGCAATTATCATCAAATTCTCCAGAAAATACACTGTATACTTGATCCACTAACGCATTGGTATTATTGATTGATAAGTATGCGTGTATTTCCTGGGAATTTTTTAGATGAATTGTTACTTTCTTTTTATGTTCCTTGGTCATGTTAGAAACTATTTTCTAGCTTTTGCTTTCTTGCTATTTTGATGATACTATTAGCGTAAACAGCGGGCTCCTTGCGATTTACTTCGTTCTTGTCAGTATATTCCTCAATAGCAAGCCTTCCATAAGCAATAACCTTGTCTCCCTTTTCAATGCCGTGATATTCTAGATCATTGAAAGCATATCCAAAAAGCTTAACATCAATAAAGAGCGTGTCTTCGGTTTCACCTCGCTTTGTATTGCAGGCGATTCTTACCTTGCCAAACTTTCCTTTTTCTGATTCAAATACTTCTGGATCTTTAACAACATTTCCAATCAAACGAACTTCATTATTTAATGACATTTTTTACCTCGCGTATAGAATGGAAGGGGATTTCTCCCCTTCCTCATTATATCTAAATTCAAACAGTTTCCCAATCAAAAATATTCAGCATCTTTCCACGAACAATCTGAGCATGTCCGCGATTTGACGTTGAATGCACTGCATTTGCGAGTGACTGAGACATGCCAAGAAGTCTAGCAGCCCTCAGGGTTCCACGCTTTGTTGGTGGATTATATCCTAGATTGCAAATAAAAGCAACAGCAGTAACTGGATTAAAAGTCCTGCCCCCGCGAGTACCTACTAGGCGATTTCCAACATATTCCCAGTTATAGCCGCTAGAACACTCCTCAAATAGATTTAAAAATTCATTCTGATTCATATGATTTTCTCCTAAAAAAAATTCCTGGGTCAATTTCCCATACACCACATTATATCCGAAAAGTCTTCGGTTGCAACTCGGTTTCTAAAAATTTTTTTGAAAGTGTGATTTTTGCGAGGATTTTGGCTATAATGGGATAGCCAGCGGTTGATTCCTGGTCTACAGCCCATATTGGCAACGAAGAATCAGCAAACTTGGATGTGCGTAGGCGAAATAAACTCAGCTAAAGAACCTCCATCGGCATGAACAGCTATTCGTAGTCTGAGCATTCAGTAAATGTTCATGTTATCCTTTCAAGTTTTTTTTCTCTCTTCTGAGCTTTTATTATTTTTTTCACTATAATAGAGTTGAGTACTCTATAGTCTTCTCCTTTTATAGAAATAGTTATGAATACAAAAGTTATTTCGTTCAGTTTATGGGGCAGCAATCCAAAATACACAATTGGTGCATTAAGGAATGCTGAACTTGCTACTGAGATTTATCCAGGGTGGATATGTAAGTTCTTCGTAGGAATGGATGTTCCTGAAGATATAGTCTGTAGGTTAGAAGATTTTAGCAATACTATGGTCGTTAAGAAGGAAAGCGAATGCAACTGGGAAAGTATGTTCTGGAGATTTGATACTACTTACGATAACACAATATCTGCTTCCCTTTTTAGAGATACCGACTCTAGACTATCTTACAGAGAAAAGTACGCCGTAGATGAATGGTTGGATAGCGATAAGACATTTCATATAATGCGAGATCACCCATACCATAGATTTCCAATCCTTGGTGGAATGTGGGGGTATAGAAATAATAATATTTATCCTATGCGTGAATTATTGCAAGGTTTTGAAAAACAAAATAAATACGGAACTGATTATGAATTTTTCATAAAAAGTTTATATCCACTTATTGATGAAGACAAAACTGTTCATGATCCGTTTTTTGACAAGATAGATTTTCCAACAAAGAGAATAGGTACTGAGTTTGTTGGAGATGTGTTTGACGAAAATGACAATAGACATAAGGAGTATTATAAATTAATATGAAGTACAAATTTATAGAAATAGGATCGTGCGATTTCAATACGCAAGTAAATTCATTATTATCAGATAATGAATACGGTATATGTGTAGATCCATTAAAGTGTTACCTGGATAATTTACCAAATCAAAAAAACCTTATAAAAGAAAACTCAATAATTTCTAACGTTAATGGGGTTAGTGATTTTTTTTATATTGAACCTGAAACTATAGATAGATACAGATTTCCAGAATGGTTTAAAGGGTGTAATTCCGTTCACAAGCCGCATCCGACAATAGTAAACATATTATTAAAACATAGCATTGATTCTAGCATTATTTCTGTTTCCCGAATTAATTCCATAACCTATGAAGACTTGGTTATAAAACATCAAGCAAATGATATAGACTACTTGAAAATAGATATTGAAGGCCATGAGCCAGTGGTAATAGATTCGCTCTGTGACTTTTATGCAAAAGATCAGAAAGATTTTCATCCTCCATCTTTAATAAATTTTGAAGCATTTGTAGGTTTGTTAGTTTCAAAAGAAGATATAGATTTATCTATAGACAAACTTAAAAGCATAGGCTATAAATTTTCTCATACAATAGACTCAGATATTTATATGGTGTTTTCATGATTAGACAAATTTTTTGTATATGGTCTGGCAATAATACAATGTCAGAAGCCCGTCAAGACGCATTTGAAACAATAAAAAAACATTGTGGTTGTAACGTTACATTATTAACAACAGACAATATTTCAAACTTCGTCAAAAATGATCATAAGCTTCACGAGGCTTATAACTATCTTAGCTTAACACACAAAAGTGACTATCTTAGAATTTATATGATGTGTCATCATGGTGGTGGATATTCAGACATCAAGCGTAATTCTTTTGATTGGAATCCTTATTTTGATCAACTTTATAGTTCAAATATGCAATTCATAGGATATCAAGAGAAAAGTATGCTAGATATAGCTTCTGATGATTTGACTATCAAGAATAGTTTTTTAAGTTTAGCTGGAAATGGTCATTATATATTCAAACCACAAACCGAAATAGCGAAATCTTGTTTGCTAAAAATGGAAAAAATATTAGATGCAAAATTTGATGATCTCAAAAAAAATCCAGGTGATTATCATCCAAGAGCTGTTTATGGAGGAGTATATCAAGGCTCGGGTTTTGAATCATCAAGATATCCACTAACATGGAATGAACTACTGGGAAGAAATTTCCATAAAACATGCTATGAGAATATTGGTCAATTCTTATTGACAATGCCCTTTACAAATTTTTGTAATTACAGATGAAGATTTTTCCTTGGATTAGGTAATGAGTTTGTTGGATATGCATTTGACGAAAAAGACAAAAAGCACTCGGAATTTTGGAGAAACATATAAAATGAAAAATGTCTTATTTTGCGTACTGCACACACATCATTACAGGTATAGATATAATTCTATTATGTCCACTTGGGGTGAAAACAAAGATATAATATTCTATGCGGACTACGATGATCCAGAAATCAAGAACATAATAAAAGTCACCAATAATGATTCTTATCATTCTAATGAAGAAAAAAATATCAATGTTTTCAAGATATTGAATCGGCAATTTAATAATTATGATTGGTATTTTTTTTGTGATGATGATACTTTTGTGAATACCAAAAACTTAAATGATTTAATTAATAGTGAGATAAATACAGACCATGTTCATGGCTTGGTGGCAAATTCATGGAAAGATAAGAGTCTTTGGTATTGTGGGGGTGGTGCTGGTTATTTAGTAAGTAATAATATATTAACAAATTATTTGTGTGATGCTGTCAATTTTTCTACAGGATATTCCGATGTTTCTGTCGGGCTCAACTGTAGAAAATTTAATATTGGATTATCTCATCATGAAGGTTTTAATTCTTTCCCTCCATTTGATGAAAGAAATATTTCAAAAGTACAATCGGTTGATCGTGCCATAACTTTTCATTACATAAAAACATTAGAGCATATGCAAGCCCTATACAGTGACTTGAACAATAAAGGTGGTAGCGATGAAAATAGATAGAGTAATATTTCCTCTGAACAATAATAAAAACTATACTGGTTTTTGGAACGTATTCGGCAGAGTATGGAGAGATTATTTCAGAATAACTCCAACAATGATGTTTGTTGGCACTGAAGAAGAGTTGATTTCAAATAACTTTGATTGCAGCATAGGCGATATAATCAGATTAGAACCAGTACCAGAAGTTGCTGAACAATATCCAGACTGGTCTGTTACTTGGTCTATTATATACGGAGCCTCTCTATTTGAAAATGAAATTTGCATGACTCATGGCATAGATCAACTTCCTTTATCCAGTTATTTTTTTGACGCCGCGAAAGAAGTGGAAGATAATAAATTCATAGTAGGTTTTGGTGATGCCTATAAAAACTATGATGCAAAAACTTTAGGCTATTACAATACAGTAACTAATATTATGTATCCAAGTTCACATCTTGTTGGAAGTGGGGCAACTTTCAAATCAATTTACAATGTAGAAACTGAATGGACTAAAGAAATTATTAAAGTATACAATACTAAGTCTAGATATCTATTGAAAAACAAGTACTATCCAAATTCTTCATGGGGTCTTGATGAATGCTATTCGTCTGAATTAATATCTAAGTATGATCAATCTCTTGTAGTATATTTTAATTTTTTTTGGAGCTTTTTTAATCCAAGAAGAATAGATAGGGGTGGACAAAATTTAAACTTTAGTTGTGATTTAATAAAATCTGGTTATTATAGTGAGCTTCATTCTTCTCGTCCATATTCTCGGTATCAATCTCAGATTGATGGAGTTATTCAATGCCTAATGAATTAAAATGCTTGCTAATAGGTTTTGGAAATATAGGAAAAATACATGCCAAATATTTGGACTTAAACAATAGCATTGAATGGTATTGGTATGATCCCTTTGTTGTTAGCTCTACATATGATGTACACAGAATCAAAACTATATCAGAATTACAGAGTTTTGACAAGGTGTTCATCCTAACTCCAGAAAATACTCATTACCATATCTACAAGGATATAAGAAAACGATTTAGTTCAGATATTTTCGTTGAAAAGCCCGCGATAATAAAAAACACAGAATGGGACATGTTAAATGATACAAGACTTACTGTTGGACTAGTAGAAAGATTCAATCCCGCGATACAGACGCTGAAAAATCACATCAATCCAGCAGCGATTATTAATATTGATTTCAGTAGATGCTGTGCATCAAATTCTTGTTCTCATATTTCTATTCTTGAAGATATTGGTATACATGATATAGACCTCTTCTTTTATTTGACTGGTGCTGATTTGAATAATACTAAGGATAGGTTTATAACTCAGAAAAATAATACCATACTATTACAAATAAACAACGGTATATTAACTAGGTTTATCTGGAGTAAAGATACTTTCTATAAAGAGCGTAAGATCATGGTAAGGCAAAGTGACTGCACATATATAGCGGATCTACAAGAGCAAAGCGTTATTAGATATACTAGCACTGACAATAAAAAAATTACAGTGGAATCATTGTTTGTTGAAAAGGGCTCTCCTATAGATAATGAGCAAAAAAATTTCCTATCTAAAAATCCAGACTATATTACTGCTAAGAAATCACATAAATTATTATTGGAGTTAATCAACAATGATTAGTAGTTATGCAATCGTAGAATGTCATGAAAATATTGGTAGTAATTCTAGTGTTTGGCATTTTACACATATAAGATCTTCCGCAAAAGTAGGAAATGATACAACCATAGGATCTCATTGTTATATAGACAAGGAAGTTACTATTGGAGATAAATGCAAGATACAGAATGGATGTAATATATACCACCCTGCAAAAATAGGCAACTGTGTTTTCATTGGTCCAGGTGCTATGCTGATTAATGATAAACATCCAAAGGCAACAAAAGAAAATGGAGATAGACTAACAGATGACGATTGGTTTTGTCAAGGGGTTGTGATAGAAGATTTTGCAAATATAGGGGCTGGCGTTATAATAATGCCTGGAGTTAAAATAGGTCATCACTCTACGATTGGTGCTGGATCTGTAGTTACAAAAGATATTCCAAGTAATACAACATATATGGGAAATCCCGCAAGGAGTAAAGAATAATGCCGCAAATAGTTAGAAATATTTTTGAAGAATACGTTAAAACTACTTTTGATATTAGAGAATGTATATCTGTCAATAGCGGAACTAGTGCATTGATAGCATCTTTATGGTCTATGGACTTAAAGCCAGAAGATGAGATTATTACTACGCCGTTCACTTTTATTGCTACTTCTAACGCTATCTTGATAGCTGGTGGAAGACCTGTATTTGTAGATATTGACCCAGAAACACTATTAATAAATCCAGATCTGATAGAGCAGTATATTACTCCAAATACCAAAGCAATAATTCCAGTGCATTTGTATGGAAGAATATGCGATATGGAGAAAATTAGAAGCATAGCGGAAAAACATAATCTTATAGTTATAGAAGATACAGCACAGGCTTTTTCAGCACAAACAAAAGATGGTAAATATGCTGGCATGATGGGAGATGCTGGTTGTTTTAGTTTTTACAAGACCAAAAATATTTCAACATTTGAGGGTGGAATGATAACTATACCAAATCATTCAAGGCTAGATGCCTCAAAGATTAGATCTATATGTGATCAGGGACAGGTAGGCAAATACAATCATGAATATATAGGATTTAATTTCAGATTAGCGGAGCCGTTATGCTTAATGGCTTTGGAGCAAATGAAACTTCACATGACGGGAATTAGGGCAGAGCTTGGACTCAGAGGACCGGAACAGGGACATTATCCGGTAGTTTCCTATAATCAGCCTGTATACAAAAGACTAGGAATAAAAGGAGATTGCCCAATTGCAGAAATGACGGCTCAAAAAATAGCTCAAGGAAATTTTAATAAATGATGGGAAACAACAATTATAAATGCTCCTTATTTTGCTCCTTCTATAAAGGAAGTAAGTTTATGGAAGGTTATCTAGAAAATGTTTACGAACAATCCTTATTCAAAGAGATTGAATTTATATTTCTAGATTGTGCCTCTCCAGAAAATGAGGGGTCTGATTACTTAGAATATCTAATAGAGCCAAACATAAAATACTATAGATTAGAAAAAGATCCCGGCCTATACGCGGCATGGAATATAGCTGTAAATCTTTGCTCCGCTCCAATCATTGGTAATTGGAATGTAGACGATAGAAAAAATAGAGACGGCGTTGAGATTATGTTAAATCAATTTGACAAAGATCCAGATCTAGATATTCTATATGGCTTTACCTATATTTCAAGAATAGCAAATGAAAAATATCATGACAATAGCTTTAGTGAGATTTATCCATACCTTCCGCATACTTTAACAAATTTATTGTCCAATAATAGCCCACACTGTATGCCATTATGGAAAAAAAATCTACATGATAGATTTGGATACTTTGATGAATCTTATAAAACCGCTGCGGATGGTGACTTTTGGTTGAGATGTGCAGTTAATGGAGCGAATATAAGAATGCTCAATCATCCCGTTGGATTATATTACGAGAATCCTAAAGGCAGATCAACAAACCCGGAAACTCTTTCGGAAATGATAAAAGAAGTTTTTGACATGAGAAGAAAATATATTGGATATGTGGGTAAATAAAAAAATGCTGACACTATCATAGATAGCATCAGCACCTTAATTTGAACTCTATTATTCTTGCACCACTTCTCCACCGGCACGAGTAATCATACCAGCAAATACTCTCAGATCAATTTCTTCATTGACATAATGAGTTGATCCATCTGCACGAACAGTATTCATTCCGCCTGGATGCCAGCTAAAAGCCTCTCCATTATTTGTAGCATTGAATGGTACGCCCATATTCCTAGCAGCACCCTTATTTCCAAACTTATCAATTGGATGAAGCTTGAATGGTCCAAGACTATCTGCCCATCCTAGACATTGATTAACAACGCCGTCAACCACTAGTGCTGGACTTCCCTGAACTAGATATGGTCTTGATGCACACTCTACTATGAGTAGCGTCTTACTTGTGCCGTCTCTAAATTCGCTAATCCTAGTAACTCTATCCTTAATCATTCCACCATCTGCTTCTGGTCCCTTATTTGCATATGGGTCTGGATCAAGAACCTTATTCTTAACTCCAGTAAATACTTCATAATCAGTTAGTCCAAATCTCTTTGAAACAGTTAGTGCTGGTGCTGTTGAATCACTGTCTCTTGTTGGGCCGTCTGGATATTGAGTATAATCGCTTTCATATGCGTTTGATGGACAACGAAACACTTTGATTTCCGCTTGTGCAACTGCTAGATTTGGTCCAGCCCACCAATGATAATTCTTATCATAATTATCTGCTAGTGCTGATTCTTCCATATATGGTAGAAGGTCAACCCGCCAAGATCTTTCAGTTCTAGCGTTGTTATCTGATGGTGGAATTGGTGTTATACTTGGATCAATAGTATCAATAGTCCAACATGCTGCTGGAAATTTTTGAGTACTATTTTCAATATTGTGTGCGGCTAATCCAAACTGTCGCATATTACTTTGACAATTTGCCCGCCTTGCAGCCTCTCTAGCAGATTGTACTGCCGGTAATAGAAGGCCAACCAAAACTCCAATAATAGCGATAACAACGAGCAATTCAACTAACGTAAAACCATTTTTTTTATTTAACATTTTTTCTCCTGTAATTAGAAACACGATAGGGGTTACTATACCCACATTATACACTCAATCAACATTAGTTTTCAATTAGAATTGTGTTAGGAATTTTTTCTACTGTGATCTGTAAAGCTTTTATTTAATTTTGTTACTAGCTTAGAACCAGTGGAAGCCAAAACGCCCGGAACAACAGAGTGTATTATAAGATATAGACCCGCAAGAATGCAAGTGATTCCGTGAGAATAGGCGAAAAAAAAGTGTTCCGAATATGTCATTTTGTTTTCTTGTAGATGCTCATTAGATTTTTTAAGTATCGTTTTCATACTCTTTACCATAGAAGTAATATGGACTATTTCCATACGAACGATCTATCCTCTCAGAAGATCTATATCCAGAGTCTATCTTTATTCTAGGGGGATTATCTTTATCGTATGGAATAATAAAGTCTGGATTATGCCATCTCAATAAGTTGTTTGGCTGGATGCAATAGTTTCCATCTATTAGTTCTATAAAATGAAAACATTTACTATCCATATTATTACTATACCCCACATTAATAGCATTCGGTTCTTCTTCGTAATCATCTATGGTAAATAAATATGTTCCCTCTCTCCATTTTTTATCCCTGCAAAATACATCTACACGCTTATACTCAAGGAATTTAAAGCATGTTGTTGCGATACTGCTAGATTGACAGTCCCAGCTTTCTAAAAGAGAGAGTCTTCTCTGTTCGTCTTGATTTAAAATATCATAATCCAACTTATGAACGAAGGCTGATATAGACATGTTCCAAAAAATAGCACCAAACTGAGACTGAAAATGAAAAAGCATTGGATAGTTCAGCATTGCCTTGCATCCAAAAATATAACCCTCAATCTCCTTGTCTTGACCCGTGAATTCTTTTCTGATATAACACTTAATATAGGGAGTATTACAATTAAGTTGACCCATGACTCAGACCTTTCTTGTTAAGCTAAAACAAAGGCAGATAGTTCGTCCATTCTTGAGGCATATGCTCTACAAGAAAAAACCTCTCCACCTTTCTTGGTTTCTTTAATAATTGCATTCCGGCTTCTTCTGGCGTCCTGTTACCCTTTTTCAAATTGCATTTCTTGCAACAGCTAATTTGATTTTCCCATGTATTAGCTTTTGATCTTATACTGAAACGACTTATTGGAACTATATGATCTATAGTAAAGTCTTCGCAATTTAAAAGCATGTTACAATATCCGCATTCATTACCGTCACGTATTCTTATTGCCTTTTTTGTTGGAGTTTTTTTGTAAGAGATTTTCACATACCGTGAATATATCATTACTGCGGGTATTTTAACCTCTCCTCGTGACGATTGAAGTCTCTCGTCATAATAGCAAAGGACAGTCATATTAGAATTTCTTGATTCTAAAACAACTGCCCTTCGCATGTCTATTACAGAAAGCGGCATAGAGTCCGCATTTAGAACAAGGGTTTTCATTTAGTTACGCCAATTCTTACGCCGCTTCTTTGCATAATTTCTGATATTTGTTCCAGTTCCATTGGAGTTAATCCAACTCTATAAAACTGATCACATTTATACTGCGTAAATCTTCCGTCTATTATGAATCCAACTACCCTATTATTAAAATCTAAAACCTTTGTTTTCTCTTTGTTTAGCCTGTACATTACTATCTCCTTTTAAAATAAGATCTTGCGGAGTAAAGGACATGCTTATTTTATCTTTAATCAGCTTTACTATACTGAGATATTCTTCTGAGAATATATCCATTTTAATCTGTGATACATCAGTAAATCTAATATCATATACTCCACACTGATAAAGCATTTGTAGACAATTTAGGCATGGTGCCCCAGTAATATATGCGGTAGAGTTTAGTGTATTTCTGCCCAATCTAACTGAATTATAAATAGCATTTGCCTCAGCGTGAATCATAAATGGATATTTTTTAGGTCTAGTCCTTGGTAGAACATTATCGTTTATATCTCTAATAAAACCATTGTATCCAGTGGATATTGAGGTTTTATCTTTCACTAGAACACACCCGCATTGAGTTTGCTCATCATGGCTATTTTCTCTCCATAGTATAGCCTCCTTAAAGAACATTAAATCCCACTTAGTCGGAGCCCTATTCTCCTTAATAAAACTACAGACTTCATACATACGATCTCCATTCATTACTGTATTTCTTCCTGACCCTTCTCAGTAACCTCAAAATAAAAATCACCGTCTTCTCCTATCTTGTAATCAAGAATGCCTTCCTTTACCATTTCTTCAATTACTTTAGAAGTCTCTTCTAGTATTTCTTCCTGTGACTGTTCATTTAGATATACTTTATCCATCTCGTAGTCCTGAACCATATAGCTACAGTACTCTCCATACTTTTTAAATAGCCTCCTTGCAACCCTAAATGCCTTAGTTCTTCTTGAAAAGATTCCGACTATGTACGGAACCGGATCGTCAACATTATCAAACTCAATAACAGCATATGCTTTCATGTCAAATCTCCTTGTTGTCGTGAACCCTGTTTACTGTTACAAATCTTGCAGTTTTAGAAAAATCTTTTAGACATGTAGCTCCAGTGTATGCACATGCACTTCTAATACCACCAAGAATATCACTCATGATAGAATCAACACACCCCTTGTACTTTACAGATAAGACTCTGCCTTCACTAGATCTGTAATCTTTAATTCCACCGTATTTTGACTGAGCCTCATGTGACGACATTCCATAGAATTTCAAGGCTTTCTTTCTAGTCTCTGTAGGATAACCGGGATCATTTGATTGCCAAATCGCACCACGAGAATCATAAATCCTAGTTTTATACTCTATATCCCATTCACCTTCGCATTCATCTGCCCCGGCAAACATTCCTCCAAGCATAACGAAGTCTGCACCAGCAGCAAATGCTTTTGCTACATCTGCTGGTGTTTTACATCCTCCATCAGCACAAATCAAGCCAAGGCGACCATCTCCGTTTCTCAGACCATGTGCGGCATGAGAGCATTCAATTATAGCAGATAGTTGTGGATATCCAACCCCAGTTTTCAATCTCGTTGTACATGCGGAGCCTGGACCAATACCAACCTTTACTATATCAACCCCACCATGAAGAATAATCTCTTGAACCATTTCTGGAGTACAAACATTGCCAGCCATTAGAATTGGTTCTTTTCCAAATTCATTCCTCACCTTTGCACAAAAGTTAACAAAGTCATCGGTGTATCCATTCGCCACATCAATACATATGTTTGGCACCTCTTGAGTTGAGTCTACGAACTTATTTAGTTTTATGAAATCTTCTTTCTTAATTCCCATACTATACCACTGATAGTCCAATTCAGTAAGATAAGATATTATTTTCTTTTCTTCATAATGTTTGTGTAGACATGTAGCGGCTTTAAATTCCATTAATGATTCAGACATTGCAAATGTTCCTGTGGTATCCATATTTGCAGCAAATATCGGAACGCCATGCCACTTACTATCTGAATGATAGAATGTGAAATTGCGTTCTAGTTTTATATTCGCTCTAGATACTGCCTTTGTTCTTTGTGGAACAAGTAGTACATCATCAAAGTCTAGTTTGGGCTGGCTATCAATTTTCATTTCATGTCATCCTTATTATTTTCTTCGTACTCTTTAAGTTGCCTGTGGAGTTCTTCAATCTGCTTCTGAAGTTGAAATACTTTGTCTTCCAGTTCTATATTCTTTTCTTTAATGAAGTGATTTTGACTAAATTGCACATCTAGCATATCTGCGTTTTTGCATTTACCTTTGCATCCCATATTCATACACTCTCCATTCTAAGTTAATCGGATCTTTTACGACAAGCTCCTTACAGATTTTTGGATTAATCCTTGTTGGATAATACCATTCAAGAATGACATATTCATCAT
>ERZ891134.1386-NODE-1386-length-16630-cov-23.045008_pt1 | contig 16630 bp, 20 predicted proteins | sample MGYA00520888_ERZ891134 | MGnify/ENA primary metagenome ERZ891134 (study PRJEB32303, sample SAMEA104408692) | aquatic metagenome | biome: Brackish water; feature: Coastal; material: water | place: Baltic Sea | collected 2014-10-23 | depth 10 m ... | reverse complement strand
GGAAGAGGAGTTCCACTTTGGTCACGCAAAACCAAGCGAGGACCAACCTGCAATGGATCGCCTGTTCGTAATGCTTTTGCAAGAGGGCCAACGGGCAACAAATATCCCCGAGACGCATCACTCACCAACCAAAGCCGGTCATCCGAAGCCTGGTAGGCAGCTGCTGAAAACCCTCCAAGGGACAGCCCGTTATCGGCTCGTTTTGGGAGTTCCCACAGACGAATCAGAGCCCAGCCAGCCTCCAGCGGACAGGGCAAAGCCTCCCAGCGCATTGGGAGTTCAGGGAGCGGCCACACCATCAGAACAGCCGATTAAACGCGAACCTTTGCTGCCATCCAGGCATCACCCTTCACAGCAGCGGCAGCGATCAGATCGGCCAAGGTCACGAGCAGTCTGTAACTGAGTGCCACCGCAAGCAACGGCGCCTCCGGCACCATCGTGCCCATACGAAACAACAGAACCACCTCAAACACCCCCAAACCACCTGGAGCAGCAGGAACAACCAGGCCAGCCGTCCAGGCGAGGGCAAAGGCCGCAAGCCAAAGGCCTAGAGGCTGCCCAGCCAGGAGTCCGAACGTCTGCAAGCAGCACCAAAACCCCGCAAATCGACAGAGCACGAACAACAGTTCAGAGACCAGGGGCCACCAGGGGTAAGACGTTCTGCCGCTGCCCAATTCCTCATCCTCAATGGAGGTCGTACTCCCAGGGTCCACGCGATTGAGCTGGCGCAACTTGCTGGTCTCCAGCCGACGCAACAAAGGCTCACGCCAACGCGGCAACAGCAGCGCGGAAGGAAGAACACAGAGCAACGCCAACCCGTTTTGAAACCCACCAAATGGCACCCACAGCAAGGCAGCAACGGCCATCACCATCGGCTCCATCAACACCGACACCAAAGCTTTGCCGCCACCAAGTTGAGGCCTGAGAGCACGAAAACGATCGAGGAAATGCCAAATGCCACCAGGCAGATATTTGAGCAAGTTGCTGCGGAGATAAAGCGGCACCAAGGCCAAGCGTCCAGGCTGATGCCCGAGCCAAACCACCAAGACCTTCCAAGCCAGGGCATTGACCACCAAACTGAGCCAACTCAAGCCAAGCCCCATCAACAACCACCACCATCCCTGTCGGCTAATGGTGAGAGCGCGCAATCCTGTGGCATGGCTTGCCAATGCCACTCCTACAAAGGCGAGGGTGAGCAGGGTGATCCAAAGCCGTAAACCACCAGGCAAAGAAAGCCGTTTCAGCACTGCCAGTCCTCCTCAGGCACAAAAGCATGGGCCTCGAGAGCGAGGCGATCACGAAGCTCCATCACGGTGAGACCAGCCTCAGCAGACACACGCTGGAGCTCGTCTTGCTCCCACTTAAGAGTGAAAGTCCCATCCGGTCGGCGCGTCTGCTTGGCGCGAATCATGCCCCAAGGGGTTGCACTTGCCCCACATCGACGGGGCAGCACCCAGCGACCCTGTTCTCTCTCCCTTAAGCCGATGGTTGGACTATGGCGCCACCACACCTCCCGCAAGGCAGCAGCCTGATCTGGCGTTGTAAGGGCGATCACCGAAGTACCAGGCCTTTGCTTTTTCATCAACACGGCTCCCTGAACCACATCCAACGCGCCAGCCAAACGCAAGTGCTGAGCCAGGCTTGCCAACTCTTCGGCAGTGGCATCGTCAATCCAAGCCTCCTGCACCACAAGCTCCTGCCAACCAGGCTGTGTTCTGCTCGCAGCACGAATGCGGATCAAGCGCAGGAGGTTGGGACGATCCAAACAGCGATGGCCGAGACCAACTCCGACGGCTTCAACCTCCATTCTTGAGGGGCGTTGAAAGTGATCCGCCAACACAGCCACCAAGGCCAACCCGGTGGGTGTGGTGAGCTCAGCAGCAGGAAGATCTTCCCCCGTGAGGAGCGGCAGCTGATGACGCTTCGCCAATTCGAGTACTGCTGGCACCGGAACAGGAAGCACCCCATGGGCCGTTGTCACTCGACCATGGCCGGAGGGAGGGGCTGTGCAATAAATCGACTCAGGGGCAAGGTTCTCGATGCCAGCGCAGACGCCGATCACATCCACCAAGCTGTCGATCGCCCCAATCTCATGGAAGTGAACTTGATCAGGGGCACAACCGTGCACCGTGGCTTCCGCATCCGCCAGGGCCTGGAACACCTGCAACACCTTTGTCTTTAGGGAAGGTGACAGCGAAGCCTCCGAGATCAACGCGCGCAGATCTAACCAGCGACGATGGGGAGGGTTGGCTTCCTCGCTGCTCACCGAGAGCCGAAGCCCACGCAATCCTCCACTCTGAGATTCCTCAACGTTGAGCCCGTAGGCCTTGGCGAGACCAAGAGCATGCAAGGGCTCATGAACAACCGACTCCGGCACTCCTAAATCCAGGACTGCCGACAACAACATGTCCCCGGCAAGACCGGTTGGACAATCAATCACCAGGGCGCTCATGCTGGCTCTGGAGGCATGCCGTCCAGCAACCTGTTGGCGATCGATTCGAGCTCAGTGCGTCGCAAACGCAACAGCTGCTCCACCTCCCGACGTGCCCGGCGTTGCTCTCGCTGAGCCGTATCAACATCTTGTCCAGACACCCCCCAGATCCGTCCCAACAGAGCCTTGTCATCTTCCCCACCTTGAGGGGGCCCCTCAAGCAGCGTTTCCGCAGCCATTCCGGCCTGAAGAACCCGGCTCCAGCGACGCAAGTCTTCTAGAGACAAACGGGCCCGATCGGGTAGAGCAAATTCGGTGACACCATTGCAACGCAACCCTGCCTGAAGACAACCACGGGTTCCAACAAGAACCCGTTTGACCTCGAGATTTTCCTCTTGAGCAACCAACCAGTGACCAGCCTCGTGAAACGCAACTCTGCGCAATCTGTTGCGTCCTCCGGGCAGTGATTCCGCCAAAAGGTGACCTCCCATCCCGTTGAACTGAGCAGCGTCAACGGTGAGGCCCAAAAGGGCACCTCCCAACCCGAGGGCAATCCATGCCGTCGACAGTCCGATCAATGGTCCAAACACTGCCAAACCAGTAGCGCTAGCCACCGCGACACCGGCAGTGGTGTTGAAGGTGGGGGAAGAGGGCATCAGGTCAGGTTTTGGCAGGTCGAGGACGGGCGCCTCCCTTACGGGATCCCTCCCGACCTTTTCCGCCTCGCGTCGGCATCGGTGCAATCACTTCAACGGACTCAACAGAGAGGATCTGTCCTTGACGGCGCACATCCAAGCTGACGAAATGCCTTAGATGCTCGAGGGGCAGTTCTCCTGTGAGCTGAACTTTGAAGGGCAAAGGACGGAATCCATCAGCTCGAGGGAGCTGGCGCACCTTCACGACGAGCTCATTCGCTTCTGGCTTCGTAAAAATCAATTCGCCACGAATCGAGAAGAAGTCGTCACCTTCGGGCAGTTGATCCAGGGAACCCTGGGTCTCTGAGGCTTCGGCATCCACGCTCTCGGCATCCGAGGCCTCAGCTGTCGCCAGCGTGCTCGGCTCCCAAATTCCTGCAATTTGGAGATGCAGCTGATCTGACTCACGGCAGCGGGGATACACCACCCACAGGTGAGGCGTTGACATATCGAGATGACGACGCATGAGGGTGAGCATCCTGCCAAGAACGACAGCCTCTAATTCATTGCCATCGGAATCAATCAAGACCCCCCGGGTCAGCTGATCGTCAGATTCCGGTCGATAGATCCCCCTAACAACACCGATCGCCCGGTACTGGAGGGGTTCTGTAACCGGGGAAATCGGATGGTCGCGCATTGATGTGAGTGGCTTCCATTGGCCTTAAGCGACTCTAGCCAGCTCGGGGGATTCGAATCAGAGTGGGCTGAGCACTCCCCATGCAGATTGCACGGCGCTAACCGATTACAGGCGGTTCGACATCGATGGATGATGGGGTTGGGACTTCCTTTGGCCCTGATCGCAGGCTGGCTTGTAGCCCAAGCACTGAATCAACATCCAAAGGCCGATCAAAAGACCAATCAACAGCCGCTGTCAGGCGTCAAGCCTGTCGAACATCCAGCCAAGAGAAAAGCTCCTCAAGCCATTGAGCCAGAGCAAAGGCTTGAGCAACTCGCCCTCTCCCATCTACGCGAGTGGCCGTGGCGCATGCTCCTGGCCAAAAGAAAGCTCCAACGCGGTGATCGCGATGGAGCAGGGCGTGAGCTCATCACTCTTCAAGCGCTATGGCCAAATCGCCCAGAAGTGCAGAACCTCCAACTGCTGTTGGATCTGGGAACAAAGCGTCAGGCCACCGCTTTGGAACAGACAAACGATCGTTTCAAGAAAACACCCAAAGGTCAACGACTCACGCTTGGATTGCGCCTCGCTGATTTGCAACGCCTCTCCGGACAAGACAACGCAGCCATCGCCACCTACCGCCTCATTGCCGCAGAATCTCCAAAGAACATGCAACCTCTGCTCGCCCTCGCCCTACTCCATCGAGACAAGGGACAGCGAGAGCTATCGCAAAAGGTATTGCTAAGGGTCAGGAATCGTCTTTCTGTCAGTGAACAGAACAAGCAAGCCCTGGATCAGCTAGCGGTGCGCTGGCAACTTGACTCCTTCCGAAAGGGTGAGGACAGAACGGCAAATCGTCGCCCAAACGTGCTGCTCCCTCCTCCTAAGGCGCAGGCTGAGACGACTCCAAAGCCTTAAGCGCCGCATCGATGGCGTCTGCGGGTGGTGTGGCGTCATTCATCGCATTGGCCCTGCGCAACCGATTCATCAAGTCCATGGGATTGGTGGCATCAAGCACCGACTCCTGGTCGTTCTGGCCTGGCACGGTCTGGAACACATCACGCTGCTGGGGAGACTGATAGCCGCTACCCATCGGGCTTTCCTGAGCCAAAACATCGACGGAAGTGAGAAGCGACATCGCGCTGATGAGGCCAAGAAGATGAGGTCTTAACGCGGTAAGCGATGGCACGTTCTCAGCTCCCAAATAACGGTTCGATGCTAAGGGTCACCTTCAGAAGCCGCATCATCCGTGCAAATCGCCAGCTGGAATGTCAATTCAGTGCGAACCCGACTGGATCATGTTCTGAATTGGCTTGAACACTCGCAAGCAGACCTGCTGGCGTTGCAGGAAACCAAGGTGGATGATCCTCAATTTCCGCTAGAGCCCTTTCTCCAGAGGGGATATGAAGTTCAGTTTTACGGACAGAAGGCCTACAACGGCGTTGCACTGATCAGTCGCACACCTGTTGAAGACGTGCGGATGGGTTTCAGTGCAGAGCTCATTGACGACGCAGAAGCCGAGGAGCTTAGTGCTCAAAAACGCGTCATCAGCGCACTCATCGATGGCGTTCGAGTGGTGAATTTGTACGTCCCCAATGGATCGAGTCTCAGCTCGGATAAATACAACTACAAACTCAAATGGCTGTCCTGCCTCGAGCGCTACCTCAGGGCCATCCAAACCAGAGACGAACCGCTCTGCGTGGTGGGGGATTTCAATATCGGGCTTGAAGCGCGAGACCTACCTGATCCGGATCGCTTGTCCGGGGGGATCATGGCCTCAGATCGCGAACGGGACGCGTTAAGAGCGGCCTTAGGTCCTGATCTTCAAGACGCCTTTCGTCTGTTTGAACCCAACAGCGGCCATTGGAGCTGGTGGGATTACCGAAGTGGTGCTTGGGACCGAGATCGTGGCTGGCGAATCGATCACGTGTATCTCGATGAAACACTTCGGGGGGTGGCGCGGAGCTGTTCGATCGACAAGCAAGAACGAGGACGGATCCAACCCAGCGACCACGCACCTGTGGTGGTTGACCTGGCCTGGGATTTAGAGGACGACGACGAGGTTGAAGACTGATTTCAATACACAATCGCTTCTTCGGGAAGCGTTTGCCCTTCAACCTGCAACTGCACGGAACGTCGCATTGACTCGCCACAGCTTTGTGGTGTTGGAAAAATTTTTCCGGGATTGGCACGGCCAAGCGGATCAAAAGCAAGCCGAACCCATTGCATGCTGACCAGATCATCAGCGCTGAACATTTGGTCGAGATAACAGCGCTTATCGCTGCCAACTCCGTGTTCTCCGCTAATGCTGCCGCCCACCTCAAGGCAAAGATGCATGATCGCGCCTCCGAGTGCCTTTACCCGTTCATTTACACCCGGCTCTGATGCGCGATACAGGATTAGCGGATGCAGGTTGCCATCACCGGCATGAAACACATTGGCCACCACCAGACCATGGTCCGCACTGAGTTGATCGATCGCCTTAAGAACCCTGGGAAGAGCCGTACGTGGCACCACCCCATCCTGGAGGTAATAGCTGGGGTATTGCCTGCCAAGCGCTGAGATGGCACTTTTTCGTCCCTTCCAGAGACGGGCTCGATCCTCTTCACTCCAGGCCTCACGGATATCGCCGGCCCCAGCCTCTCGACAAAGGGACGAGGTGACCGTGACGGCTTGCTGGACCTCCGGTTCCTGGCCATCAAGCTCAATCAATAAAACAGCTCCAGCCTCCGGCGGATACTCCTCTTCTCCAAACGCTTCATTTACCGCTTTGATGCAGGTTTGATCCATGATTTCCAACCCAGCCGGTAACACCCCAGCGCGAGTGATCAAGCGCACAGCCTCTCCAGCGGCCTGCATAGATGGGAAATCTGCCAGCAACACACCAACGGCATCGGGAGCACGCAGCAAGCGGAGCGTGATCGCCGTGGCGATTCCAAGCGTGCCCTCACTGCCAATAAACACGCCCCGCAGATCCAGCTCAGCCGCATCGCATAACGAGGTTCCAAGGCGCGTGGGTGTGCCATCCGGCAGCACAACATCCAAGGCGAGCACATGGTTGCTGGTGACGCCGTACTTCAAGCAATGCACACCACCTGAATTTTCAGCGACATTGCCGCCGATGCTGCAGACCACCTGACTCGAAGGATCTGGGGCGTAATAAAAGCCATCTCCAACCACCGCACGGCTCACCCAACTATTGATTACACCGGGCTCCACCGTGATCGTCTGATTCTCGAGATCAATCTGGAGAATTCGGCGCATACGACTGGTCACCACCAAAAGCGCTTCTTGCTCCACCAACGCACCACCTGAAAGCCCAGTGCCACTCCCTCGAGCCACAAAAGGAATGCCCTGGCGGTGGCAACACGCCAAAATTTTGGCCACCTGATCGGCCGTTTCTGGCAACACCGCAAGCTTCGGCATGTGCCGATCCATGGTGAGACCATCACAGTCGTAAGTCAGCAATTCCTGCCGCCTCGCGACGACTGATTTGGACGGAAGGAACCCTCTCAACTCCCGCTCAAGCGCTGGCCAGTCGTAGTTCACTGATGACGTGCCGTACTGCCGCAACTTAGGCAGTTTTGTCATCAATTCTTTGGCTTCAAGTACAGAAAAAACACATCGGGCCGATCTTGGGTCAAGATGTTGCACGGTTTGCAACTGCCCTTTGGCTCCCGTCCCCGTGACTGCTTCCACTCTGAACACCAGCCACTCCGAGGCCATCTTCAATGCGGCCAAGGCTCTGATGCCCGGCGGCGTGAGCTCTCCGGTGCGCGCCTTCAAGTCGGTCGGCGGACAACCCATCGTGTTCGATCGGGTCAAAGGGCCTTATGCCTGGGATGTAGATGGCAATAAATATGTGGACTACATCGGCAGTTGGGGACCAGCCATCTGCGGTCATGCCCATCCAGAGGTCATTAGCGCTCTCCAAGAAGCCATCGAGAAAGGCACGAGCTTTGGTGCTCCTTGCGCTTTAGAAAACACCCTGGCGGAGATGGTGATTGAAGCCGTCCCAAGCGTGGAGATGGTGCGCTTCGTGAACAGCGGCACAGAAGCCTGCATGTCGATGCTGCGCTTGATTCGAGCCTTCACGGGGCGCGACAAGATCATCAAGTTCGAAGGCTGCTACCACGGCCATGCGGACATGTTCCTTGTCAAAGCTGGCTCAGGAGTCGCCACACTCGGGCTACCGGATTCACCCGGAGTGCCACGGAGCACGACAGCCAACACGTTGACCGCTCCTTACAACGATTTGGAATCGGTGAAGCAGCTCTTCGCTGAAAACCCCGACGCGATCGCCGGAGTGATTCTCGAACCGATTGTTGGCAACGCAGGGTTCATCCAACCTGAACCAGGATTCCTGGAGGGTTTGCGAGAACTCACAAAAGAAAACGGTGCACTTCTGGTCTTTGATGAAGTGATGACTGGATTCCGCATCAGTTACGGCGGTGCCCAAGCACACTTTGGAGTGACTCCAGATCTCACCACGATGGGCAAGGTGATTGGAGGAGGTTTGCCCGTTGGTGCCTATGGCGGCCGCAGAGAGATTATGGAAATGGTGTCACCAGCTGGTCCTATGTATCAAGCAGGCACATTGAGTGGCAATCCATTGGCGATGACGGCTGGAATCAAAACACTCGAATTGCTCAAGCAGCCAGGCAGCTACGAGAAGCTCACCGCTACAACAGAACGCTTAATTCAAGGAATCCTGGAAGCGGGCCGCGAGGCTGGTCTTCCGATCACCGGAGGCAGCGTTGGTGCGATGTTTGGTTTCTTCCTCTGCGAAGGTCCAGTCCGAAATTTCGAAGAAGCGAAAACAACCGATGCCGCACGATTTGGCCAACTGCATAGAGCGATGCTCGAACGCGGGGTCTACCTGGCACCATCTGCATTTGAAGCAGGCTTCACATCGCTTGCACATTCCGATGAAGACATCGACGCAACCATCAAGGCATTCCGAGAAAGCTTCGCTGCCATTGCATGAATAGAACGAGATGAAAGCTCAACGTGTCGCCAATGCGATGCTGAGCTTTGGTCTTTGGATCACTGGGGCTCAAGCCAGCGAAGCAGAGCCATCTAGGCCACAAACGGACTGGATTGATTTAAATCTGGATTTCACAGCTCAACCCGTGGTGGGAGTTGCAGGTGGGCAAGATCCATCCTCGAGTAGTTGGTTTCAACAAGTTGCCGCAGGGCTCACCCTCGGGACGGGCCTCAACAAAAGCCGGAGCAACTGGACAGGCTTAGATCACTGGCAGATTCAGTTGGAACTGAGCCAGTTCGCAGGCAATCTGAATCTCAGTGAACAATTAGGAACAGAGTATCCGCTGCAAAGCCTGGTCAATCCACTTGGAACGTGGATCACAAATGCATCATTGGAACGAATAGAAGGTGAAAAAAAAATCGACTGGAGCATGAATGCTGGCGTCATTTCGATCGGGAATAACGCCATGGAAATACCTGCCCTGAATTACTACACAAATTACACCTTAAATACACCCTACAACCTATCCGTGATTGGACTTCCAATCACGCCACTTACATCTCTTGGAGCACAAATAGGACTGCATCACAAACAGCTAGGTAGCATTGATTATGGTTATTACAATCTGAACAAGACACACCAAATTGCAGCCTCGCTGGGAGTCACACCGTTCACACCAAAGCTCGATGGCGATCTTCACATTGTCCAGTGGTCGATCAATCCATTGACCAACTCAAAACTACAAAAAACAGATGAGTCAGAACAAATTCTGCCAGATCCGCTCATTCAACTAGGAAGCTATATTGCAAGCACAAACCTAAACATCAATCCAAACAAGAACCTGGGTGATGGCACCAATCGAGGCATTTACGCGACTGTTACTTGGCCATTGCCCTTACTACCCATCGGGAAAGACAACCGGATCTGGATATCCAGCAGCCTCAGCCTCAATCCAAACAACAATCCACTAACAAGCTATGCAGCTGCTGGACTGCTCAGCCAAGGCGTCATTCCTGGCAGGCCCCAAGACGTACTAGCGCTGGGGTTCAACAGGAGCGGATTCAGTCGAAACATTGCCCCCAACCAAAGCTACGAAGGTGTCGTTGAACTCAACTACAAGATACAAATCTCTGAGCGACTGCAAATTCAGCCGCTCATGCAATGGATCATCAATCCCTCTGGAGAAGGGCTTCGGCCAACAATCTGGGCAACAGGTGCGCAATTAAACCTGTCAATATAATGTAAAATAACAAACATGAGTTAACCCTTCCTCTTTGATAAAATCAGGATTCCTTTCAATCGCCCTAACTACAACAGCGCTGCTGCTATTAGAAAGTGGAATACGCATCGCTTCCGCAGAAACGATTACACTGACTCTAAGCAATGGCGATAAGATTCAAGGGACATTAGTTAAGAGTGAAAGCACTGATACGGTTACGGTCATCAACCATCCAAGCTTGGGAAAACTTAAAATTCAATCAACAGCCCTGAAAGCCAAACCAAAAAAAAAGCGATGGACAGGAAGCTTTTCAGCGGGGATTACAGGATCAAATACGGACCGAGACCAAGATCTCGACAGCACATCTCAACTCATTACTCAATACAAGGATGAAGTCAACCTATTTTCTTTTAAAGCCAATACAGAATATGGCTTTTCCAGAAGTGCTAGAGAGAAGGAAGGTTCTACTGACACCAACCAAGGACAACTAGATCTACGTTATTCGTACACATTCTCAGGAAAATCAGACGCTTATATCTCAAATATTTATGATTATGACACACTTAATCAGGTAGGAGCAAATAATCTTATTAATTCAATTGGGCTTGGGTACGATCTCATGAAAACCGACACTACAACCCTCAATGTATCTGCGGGGCCTTCAGTACAGACCATTTGGGGTGGAAAATTCTGCACACGTGACAAGTACTGTGGAAATACATTTGCAGCAAGTAGCGCACGAATTAGCTTTGACTGGGACCCAAACAATTACTTCAATCTTTCACTAAGCAATCAATTTACAGGGGCTTATGTAGACGGCCTATCTCCGAGTAACAATTTCTCAGGAACAATCAAGATCTATCCCTTGGGAGATAAGAAACTATTTACATCTCTGAATGGTCAATTCATTTACAATTCACTTACATCTCCACAAATCGACAATAGCTTTTCGTTGCAGCTCGGTACACAGCTTTTTTAACATTATTCCGCGATTGCAGCACCTTCTGGCCTACGAGGATCAGCAACTCCAAAACTCCCGCCATTCGGTTTGAGCTCAACACTATTAGCAGATCCCATTGAACGCGTGAATCGCAACGCATGGCCTCGCTGTTTCAAAAGCTCAAGTGTGTCGGGACTAAAACCCTGCTCAAGCTGCAAAGAATCAGGCCACAGCTGACTATGAATCCTTGGTGTAGCGACACTTGTTGCAAGATTGAGACCATGAATAATCCTATTCAAAAGAACTTGAACAACGGTCGTAATAATTCGACTCCCACCAGGACTACCCGTGGCCAACCAAGAATCACCCTCTTGATTCAGAACAATTGTGGGCGTCATTGAACTGAGGGGTCTTCGACTTGGGGCAACTGCATTTTGCTCTCCTTGCACCAAACCATAGGCATTGGGCACACCAGGCTTCGCCGTGAAATCTGCCAACTCATTGTTCAAAAGAAAACCAGCACCTGGAACGGCGATTCCATTGCCATAGGCAAAATTCAATGTCGTGGTTAATGCCACCAATGAACCATCACGATCAGCCACAGAAAGGTGCGTTGTATTGACACCAGACGACAGCGGCGCTTGTCCAGCCAAATCGACTGCAGAAGTATGCGAGCTAAGATTTAATTGATTGCGCAGGCTATCAATATATGAATGAGAGAGAAGCCTACGAACAGGAATATCGATCTGATCTGGATCTCCTAGGAACTGATTACGGTCTCGATAAGCAAGGTTCATGCTCTCTGTAAGCAAATGAATCGAGTCTGCACTATTAGTACCTAATGATTCGAGATCAAAAGGCTCAATCAGCTTCAGAATTTGAAGGAGGGTAATACCACCACTACTTGGCGGTGGCATGGAAATCACGGTATGACCACGAAAGACTCCCTTCACAGGCTCCACCCAAGGAGCAGTGAAATCAGTTAAATCACGATAGTCAATAAGCCCCCCCTGAGACTTCATTAAAGCCACAATCTGATGAGCAGTCGTTCCTTCATAAAAACCCGCGGTTCCCTTAGAAGAAATGAGTTTTAAGGACTGAGCAAGCTCAGGCTGACGCAGCTGTTCACCCGATTGATAAGGAATCCATTGAGGTCCACCATCAGGGAGCTCGACTTGTCGATAAAAAAGTGATCGAGCTGTGGGATCCTTGCTCAGACGTGGAAATGCTCTCTTAAGAGAGTCGGCCAATTGCGGATAAATCACAAAACCTTCATCCGCAAGTTGTATCGATGGGGCCATCACTTCTACCCGACTCAAACGACCAAAACGCTCCTGAGCCTTGAGGAGACCAGCCACACTTCCGGGGACGCCAGTACTTAATAAACTAAAAAATTCCTTGTTCTTACTCACTTCTCCATCAGCATCAAGGAAAAGGTCTCGATGCGCTAAGTGAGGAGCCATTTCACGAAAATTAAGCGCATAGGCCTTGCGCTCCGGTGCATGCCAGAACACAAGAAATCCCCCTCCACCAAGATTTCCAGCCTGGGGCAACGTTGCAGATAGGGCAAAGGCCGTAGCGACAGCAGCATCCATGGCATTCCCACCCTTCCGAAGCATGAAGGCACCGACCTCACTCGCCAGTCGCTCCTGGCTACTAACAATTCCGAGTGAGGAATGAACCGGGTGAAACCGCTGACCAGACTCCTGCAGGAGATTTTCGGAGATCGGCCTGGCCAAACGAACTTGTTCAGCACAAACCGAAGATGAGCCTAAGAGAACAGAAATGCCTGTACATAGATTGACGGCAAAAAAAGTCGCAAGCTCGCGAGTCACGAAGGAATCAAACACAGGCTTCACAAGCTTGATTCAGTATCAATAATAACCAATACAAAAAATACAACTATGATTCAGCTAAACAGCCTAAGCCATATTGACATCATCCTGAGAGGCTCAATTCATGACTGACAGATTCTTGCAAAAGAAGACAACCCAGTCCAACTTCCCTCTACAAAGAATCAAAGAAAATAATTGATACGCTTGCTTGAAGGAAGAGAATAAATTGATTGAATGATACGATCGTAAAAACAATAGTCTTAGCTTTTGAAGTAAAAGACTTTATGCCTAGCAAGCTATTGAGTAACCCTCCAAAGAGCATACGACCAGAGCAAGTCCTAAGGGAAGGAAGCTCAGAATCCATGATCTACTAGGCGTTAAGCTTTAAACATCAAAACCAGAGATAGAATCTTAAAGATTTAGCGATAGTTTTCAAATTGAAGCGGAACATCTAATTCTTCCTCTTTGCTTTTCACGAGTTGAATCGCTACCTGAAGGTCATCCTTACTTTTACCAGTAATACGAAGACTTTCCCCTTGGATGGCGACCGTGACCTTTTTCAATTCATCACGAACCATTTTGCTCAGCTTTTTCGCAAGCTCTTGACTAAGGCCCTTTCGCAATTGAATGACCTGCTTCACGCGATTCCCACCCACAGCCTCAGGAGTTTGGAAGTCAAAAATCTTTAAAGAAAGATCTCGCTTCGTCGCTTTAGTCCGCAAGATATCTTCGACAGCCTGCAATGTCATGTCACTCGCCGTGGTGATCACCACTTCCGTTTCCGCTAGATCAATTTCTGTGCCGGAGTCCTTAAGGTCATAACGATTTCCAACATCCCGGCGGACTTGATCCAGAGTATTGACCAGCTCCTGGCGGTCAAAATCAGAAACCACATCAAATGAATATGACGCCATAGTGCTGTGCTGCGGTTCCGAACAGGTCTTTGCTCAACTTACTCACGTTGAGCGATCATGGCAGGGTTAATAAACAAACGCACAGCATCACTGTTGCTTTTGGTGCTACAAACCAGAGTATTTCAAGCCCCCAAGCCGTAAGCAGATGCAACATCCATTCCACAACATCGCAAGCGATGTCACTCGGTAGTAGTCCAACGTGGATCTAAACTTTCGAAAAAGTATGAATTAAAAAACTTACAAATGCTTGCTATGAACACAATCTCAAACCTAATTTAGAATTAGGAAAGGCTTACCAACGCAAAATCCCAGGCTCTTCATGACAACACCACTCGATCAGGCTCGCTTCATTGCCGATGAAATGGAAAACCTTGCTGATCAGCTGAAGCCTGACGTGATTCGAGCAGCTCGAGCTAATGAGGAAGGGCGCAAGAATCTCGATCGTCTTGAATATGCCCTTGGAACGATTGGGAAAGCACTCATCCTTACTGACTACAGCGTAGATGAACAAAAAGATCTCGATAAACTCGAAGCGTTCAGGGAACTGCATGGAAAGCAGTGACGTCCTAAGACATTCTCCTCAGGCTAGTGACCAGGCTATGAGTTAGACCCATCGGATGCAGCTTGCTCTAAATCTTTCCAAGTCAAATCAATCAGGGGCAGCGCTTCATCAATTTCTGTTTTCAAGACTGAGGCCTCATCAGTCAGCCCCTGCTCGATCAGCTGCTGGTATTTCTTGTATTGGTTGACCCAAATCAGGATCGTGGGGGTGCTGTTCGTCATGCGTCTAGTGTGGCGCGACATTTCAAAACATCCCATAGACAGAGGATGTCAGTGAAATGTCATTGAGCATCAAATCAAGACCAAAGCTAATCGATTTATACGCTGGTAAGGCCTGGATGCTCGAGACCTCCCTCATACATGAGCGCGTCAATCCTGACATCAACGAGTGCTGGTAACGGATCTCACTGAAATGGCGTTCCGATAGCCAATGAAGTCCAACCTTCAAAGTGTTTTCAAAGACACAGTTCTGAACCCGAGCTTGCAAAACGTTGAAAGACAATCCAAGACGTCAGAACAATCTGATCAATCAGATAAACAAATCAAAAGCATGAAACAACTTTCAAGCAATCCAACCATTCCTTCCAACATAGTTCTCACTCAAATTCTCATTCAACTGTATTGATTGAGCAAAAAACAACCCCAAACACAACACTAGAAGTCATGTTTTTCCCCCTCAACTACCATCGCAACCAATAAAGGCCAGTAGCGATAACTCGATCGAATCAAGAGGGCCCAAATGAACCAGAGAAGCCAAAAATTCACGCTTTCATCAGCGGCCTGACGGCAGTCCTGCTGCAACCGCTTCGCCACAGAACCTGATACTTGCTCTTGCAAGGAGCGATTCATTGCTGAACACACCCTCCCGACGGGAAGGCGGAACAATTCTGCAGAGAGCCAGGCCGGAGCTAAAGCCACTGGGATAGCAACCAACCATCTACCGACAAATCGCTCTAGAGAACGACTCGGCACGATGCGTCTCGGCTTGGGAGAGGGCATCAAACGCCAATCCAGACGCGCACTGTCCTGAAATTAGAAAAGGCTGGACAACAAGACCAGCGCATTGACATCAAGCGAAAACTTTTCCGCCGATGACGCGTTGATGAACCACGCTGCTCAAGGCTTAAGGACTGACTATCACGCAGCTTGATTCGAGAAAGTCAGGATGCTGGCGTCGATAGCTGGCGGCATCCTCTGCCCAAAACTCACTCCAGCCGGCAGTTCCCACGTAATTGGTGTAAAGCCATACGCCGTTTCGCCCGAAGTTCATCCAAGGACTTTCTGGTGTTTGACTGATGGGGCTGAAAAATGTCATTGATCCTCCACTCATGGTGCCTGACCAACGTTGATCGCCATAAACAACGACCGCTTTTGTTGGATGCGCCCTGGAACGATCCACACTCACCTCACCTAGTGATCCGCAGCGATACCTCACCGGCTCCAAGGCCATGGCACGCAAAGGGAGAGTCCATACAACCGCAAACAATGACCAACGAGCAATTTTGTTCCAAAACATCATTGCCGACAAGAAAGAGACCATCATCACATAAACGATTACCAGTACATTTCCGGCTATTGAGGATATAAATAGGCAACAGTCCCACAATCAGGACAACAATTTATGCTCCAGAAAGCAAATTAGGACCGCCAGACGAAATCACATTAGCGAACATTCTTGCCCCCGAAATACAATCAGCTTATGACGCAACTTAGATCACGGAACTTTCTGTCAGGCCGGATTTTTTTAGCCATCCATTATGATGTTTTGCGCTTAAATGTATAGCAGCCTCCGTGGTATCCAGTGAAGGGTTGCGCATAGGTAATCAGCTCCCATCCTTGCTGTCCAAGCTCATTCATTAATCCCACCAAAGTGACCTCATGCTGTGGATTCCTTCGAGAGATCAACTGCTTTTCATCAAGCCAAAGCTCTTCTATTTCTCCAGTCCACGACTTTCCTTTCGGAACAAAACGCAATTGCGTGTATTCCCACGTCATTGAGGTCAGCCGACACCGTGTTGACTGTAAAGCAAGGATCGAGCTGACTAACCATCGAAAGCACAATCGAAATGCAACACAAAGCCGCAACCGCAACTGAAGATCGCGCGACCTTAATCAAACGGGGGCTTTTGCACGAGGCAACATCGCAAAATACGGTTGCCTCAAGGCCGTTCAGACCAGAGCTGGGCGATCAGGCCTCTGCTTCAGCCAACGACAACCATGGCCGTAATAAAGACAGCAGAAATAGCTGCTAAAAAGCTGCCGATACCGGCGGCTTGGATCAAGTTTGGGTTCATCGGAAGTCCTCGATACCCATGGTCTGGCTCAAGCCAAGCCATCACATCAAGCTCTGTCGTGAAATGGAAACGAAAGCGCATCTAAAAGAAGAGAGGCCGCCCCTCCCGGATGGAAGAGACGGCCTAGCTCGCTCGTTT
>ERZ891134.1385-NODE-1385-length-16630-cov-38.597828_pt1 | contig 16630 bp, 14 predicted proteins | sample MGYA00520888_ERZ891134 | MGnify/ENA primary metagenome ERZ891134 (study PRJEB32303, sample SAMEA104408692) | aquatic metagenome | biome: Brackish water; feature: Coastal; material: water | place: Baltic Sea | collected 2014-10-23 | depth 10 m ... | reverse complement strand
CCAACTTGGCTTAAAGAAAAAATATTAGCCTTAGGACTTAAACCTATTTCAGCTGTTGTGGACATAACAAATTATGTAATGTTTGATCTTAATAGACCTTTGCATGCTTATGACGCAAATAAAATTAAAAATGAAATTATTGTAAGAGGAGCTAAAAATAATGAAAGTTTTGAAGCGTTAGATGGAAAAAAATATAATCTGCAAAGTGAGATGTGTGTAATAGCAGATCAAAAAGGTGTTTTAGGTCTTGGTGGGATAATAGGAGGTTTAACTACATCTACAGAATTAAATACTAAAAATATTTTACTTGAGTCTGCATATTTCTTACCATCATCCATAAGAAAAACTGCTCGAATTCTTAACATTAATACAGATGCAAAATTCAGATTTGAAAGAGGTATTGATCCAAATTCTATTAAAGAGGGACTTGAAATAGCAACTGATTTAATTCTTAAAATTTGTGGTGGTGAAGCAAGTAAGTTTTTAATTGCAGGTTCTATTGTAGAAAAAAATAAAAATATAAATTTTGATATTGAGAAGTTTAAAAAATTAATTGGAATTTCGATTTCAATTAAGGAGGCAAGTAAGATTTTAACCTCCCTTGGGTGCTCACTTAAAAAAAATAAACAAAAATTATTAATAACAGTTCCTTCTTGGAGACCGGATATTTTAAATGATGAAGATGTGATTGAAGAATTAATTAGAATTAAAGGTTTTGATAAAATTGAATTAATAGAACCTAAAAAACAAAGAAATAAGGATACTTTAAATTTTAAACAAAAATTATTTCATCTTTCTAAAAGATCAGTTTCATCAAAAGGTTATATCGAAACTGTAACTTGGTCATTTACAAACTCAAAAATAGACAAACAATTAACTCCCACAGAGCAAAAAATTGAAATTTTTAATCCAATATCCTCTGATCTAGATGTATTGAGAAGATCAATTTTTTCAAATTTGTTAATTAATTTAAAAAAAAACCAAGATAGAGGTTATGATGATCTTTCATTATTCGAGGTAGGCCCAATCTTTTTTGGAAAGAATCCTGGTGAGCAACAAGTAGTTATTGGTGGTTTAAAATCAGGATATGTCGGAAAAAAAAGTTGGTTAGAGAAATCTAGAAAAATAGATGTGTTTGATGTGAAAGCAGATGTAATTAAAACTTTAGTTGAATTAGGTTTAGATGAAGAGGATCTAATTATTAGCAATAATACAAAAGATTGTTATCACCCTGGTCGATCTGGATCTATAAATCTAAAATCTGAGAAGGGCCCACATTTAGCTTATTTTGGAGAAATTCACCCATCAATAATTTTAAATTTAGATTTTAAAGAAAAAAATATTTATGGATTTGAAATATTTTTAAAGAATATCTCTCAACCTAATAAAAAAGTTAGAATTAGTAAGAAAAATTTTGTTACTTCAGATTTTCAAAAATCAGAAAGAGATTTTGCTTTTGTAATAGATAAGTCGTTCACGGCAGGTAAATTAGAAAAAATAATAAAAAAAATTGATGATCAGATTATTCAAACAGTTACAATTTTTGATGTTTTCGAGGGTGCCAATGTGCCCGAAGAAAAAAAATCAGTCGCAGTAAATGTTATTATTCAATCAAAAGAAAAAACGTTAACTGAAAATGATTTGGATCAGATTAGCCAAAAAATAATTAATACTGTCAAAGATCAAACAGGCGCAACAATTAGGTCATAATGTCAAACATCGAAAGAATTAGAAATTTCGCTATTATTGCGCATATCGATCATGGAAAATCTACAATTGCTGACAGAATAATTCATAAGTGTGGTGGACTAACTGATAGAGAAATGTCAGCTCAAGTTTTAGACTCGATGGATATCGAAAAAGAAAGAGGCATTACCATTAAAGCACAAACCGTTAGATTAAAATATAAAGCAAAAGATGGCAATGAATATATACTAAACATTATAGATACCCCAGGTCATGTTGATTTTAGTTACGAAGTTAGTAGATCACTTTCTGCCTGTGAAGGGTCTTTATTGATTGTTGATAGCACACAAGGTGTCGAGGCTCAAACTTTAGCCAATGTTTATAAAGCTTTAGAAATAAACCATGAGGTTATACCTATTCTAAACAAAATAGACTTACCTGCTTCTGATATAGAAAAAACAAAACAAGAAATTGAAGATGTTATAGGTATAGACACATCAAGTGCCATAAGTTGTTCTGGAAAAACAGGAGAAGGGATTGAGGATATTTTAGAAGCTATTGTTAAAACTTTACCTGCTCCAAAAAATAACAATACAAACAAATTAAAATCTTTATTAGTAGATAGTTGGTATGACACTTATCTTGGAGTGGTAATTTTAGTAAGAGTAGTTGATGGCCAAATTAAAAAAGGAATGAAAATTAAGTTAATGTCTAATAAGCAGGAATACACAATTGAAAAAGTTGGAGTATTTACTCCAAAACCAATAGACGAAGAATCATTAGATCCTGGACAAATAGGATTTATAATTACAGGCATAAAAAGCCTTTCCGAAACAAAAGTTGGAGATACAATTTGTGATGCTTCAGACCCAATCAATGATCCTTTACCTGGATTTAAACCTAGCAAGCCAGTAGTTTTTTGTGGTTTATTTCCAGTTGATAGCTCAGAATATGAAAAGCTAAAAGACGGTTTAGCTAAATTGAATCTTAATGATGCAAGTTTTTCTTATGAAGCAGAGTCATCAAGCGCTCTTGGACTTGGGTTTAGATGTGGATTTTTAGGTTTGTTACATCTTGAGATAATTACCGAAAGATTAGAAAGAGAATTTGATGTCAGCTTAATTACAACTACTCCAGGGGTTATTTATAAAGTACACAAAACAAGGGGAGATGTATTAGATCTTCAAAACCCAAGCAATATGCCAGATCCTTCTCTTATCGAAAAAATTGAAGAACCGTGGATTAAAGCCACAATAATTACACCAGATGAATATTTAGGAACTATTATAAAAATTTGCCAAGATAAAAGAGGAATTCAATCAAATCTTGAATATTCTGGAAAAAGAGCTGTTCTAACTTACGAACTGCCTCTTAATGAAGTTGTGTTTGATTTTAACGATCGCTTAAAGTCAGTTACAAGTGGTTATGCTAGTTTTGATTATGAAATATCTGGTTATAAAGAGGGAGATTTAGTTAAGCTTGGAATTCTCGTAAATTCTGAACCAGTAGATGCACTGGCTATGATTATACATAAAGATTTTGCAGAAAGAACCGGAAGACAGGTTTGTGAAAAATTAAAAGATTTAATTCCAAGACATAATTTTATGATTCCTGTTCAAGCTGCAATAGGAGGAAAGATTATCGCCAGGGAGTCAATTAAAGGTTTTAAAAAAGATGTACTAACAAAAATTCATGGTGGAGGGGCTAGAGATCGAAAAAGAAAATTACTTGAAAAACAAAAAAAGGGAAAAGCTCGATCTAAACAGTTTGGAAGAGTAGAAATTCCACAGGAAGCATTTATTGGTGTTTTAAGAATTAATAAAGAAACTTAATGCAAAAATTAAACATTATTTCTAATGAAAGTATTTTTAATAATGGAGATGGTTTTTTTTGTGACAATATTGACATTAAATCTACACCAGAAGGTTTAAACAAATCATTTGAAATAAATTTAATAGGCAGAAGTTCTAAAATTATAAGAAATCATCTAATGAACTTAAGCAATGTAAAGAATTGTAATAATGTTTTTACTTATCTATATGAAATTTTTAAAACATTTAAAAATGATGACTCTAAATATTTAATAATTTCTATTTCTCCATTTACATTTTTAGCTTGTATTTTAATTAAATTATTTAGAAGAAAGCCGATTGTTTATTTAAGAAGTGATGGATATGCAGAATATCGTTCAATATTAGGTTTTATTGGTCCTAGCATTTATCATTTAATGTTTTTTTTAATTTCAAAAATATCTAATTTTATTAGTGTTAGAAAATATATTTTAAGAGATAAAAATGGTGAGATAGTTGCTCCTTCACAGCTAAATTCTAATTGGTTTAAAGACACAAAAAAAGTCAACTCTAATGAAATTAAACTTTTGTATGTGGGAAGAATTAGAAAAGAAAAAGGAATTTTTTCATTAATTAAGATTTTAAAAGAATCAAAAAAAAAAATAAATTTATCAATAGTTGGAGCAGAAAATAATTTTGATAAATTCAATTTTCCTGAAAATATTAAAATTTTTGAAATTGAAAATAATGAAACTAATTTAATTAAGTATTATGATGATCATAACATTTTTATTTTACCATCATTTACAGAAGGTCATCCAATGGTCCTTCTGGAGGCGTTGGCACGTTTAAGACCTGTGATAGTTTTTAAAGATATAGACCACGTAATAGAGGACAAAAAAGGAATATTTGTTGCAGAAAGAAACATTGAGAGTTTAGTTGAAAAAATTGAATTTATAAAAAAAAATTATGAAAGTATTCAAGAAGAAATGAAGAAAAATAAACTACCAACTAAGCAAGAATTTTTAGAAAGCTTAATAAATATAATTGTTAAAATAAATTAGACCTTGGAGAGGTGGCCGAGTGGTTGAAGGCGCACGCTTGGAAAGCGTGTATACGGGAAACCGTATCGAGGGTTCGAATCCCTCTCTCTCCGCCAAGTTTTATCAACAGTTCAATCATTAAGAGTTAATCTAAATTAAGCGAATCAGTTAAATTATAATTAAGGTGGTGGAGGGAGACTGAAGCCACCTTTTTTTATGCAATTCTCTTAATTGAAATTACGTCTAGATTTGCAGTTTTTTTTATTAATTTAATCGTTTTTTCAATGTCCATTATTACTGTTTTTTTTCTTGGACCATAAGCATGAATAAGTTTTTTCTTTGAAATAGCAACAGCCACATGTCCTTTCCAGTAAATAACATCATTTGTTTTAATTTTTTTTAAAGTTATATTTTTTTTAAAATATTTTACTTGTTGGCTAGTGTCTCTTGGACAAAATTTATTATTAAAATTTAATTGAACTTGAACTAAAGCTGAGCAGTCAATACCATCAAAAGTTTTTCCACCCCATTTATATTTAACATTTTTAAAAATTTTAATATCCTTAAAGTAATTTTTATTTTTATAATTTATAGGTTTTATACATCTACTCTCAATCCATTGATTATTAAATTTAGAGAATTTTGAAAATTTTTGAACAACTCTAATTTTTGATAAATAAGGTAGTTTTCCAATTTTATTTTTTAAAGAGGGTTTTTTGTAAGTATTTGCTGAAAGAGATGAAACTTTATGTGTAGGGGTAATCTGATTAAAAAAATTTCTTTTTTTGATAAAGCCAATATATCCGTCTTCTTTAATTTTTATTTTTAACCATTTTTTTGAAGTTTGAAGAATTTTAAATGACTCCCCATAAATTATTTGAGTAACAATCTCAGATTTAGCTTGAGGTTTTTTATACAAATTTAAAAATGGATAATTGTTTGTATAAATTTTACTCATTTAATTTAAGTTTTGTTTTTATAAAAAATAAACAAATTAGAGACGGAATAACCATTAGAGCTGTAATGATGAAAAAAATAATCCAATTTCCATTTAGCCAATCCACCATCATTCCAGAAGAAGATGCAAATAAAGTTCTGCCAGCAGTACCAATTGAAGCAAGTAAAGCATATTGCGTTGCTGTGTATGTTCTGTCTACTAAAGCAGAGATAAATCCAACAAAAGCTACAGTTGCAAATGCAGCTGCAAGATCATCAATTAAGACTGTAAAAGCAAAGAAAATTGTTGAGTCGCCAATCCAAGCGAGGATAGAAAATAAAATATTGGTTGCTGCCATAAAAATTCCAGAGACAAACATTGCTTTAACTAAACCCATACGAACCGCAAATAATCCTCCAAGCAGAGTAAAAGTGATAGTAGTTAGCCAACCAATTCCTTTTGAGTAAAGAGCAATATCGGTTTTAGAAAAACCAATTTCTTTATAAAAAACAACTGACATTCTTCCTAAAAAAGCCTCTCCTATTTTAAATAAGAATACAAATCCTAAAATTGCTAATCCAACTTTTAAGGAATTTTTTTTAAAAAAACTTATTAAGGGACTTACTGTCGTTCCATAAAACCAAGCTAATAACTTAGTCACTTTATTTTTTACACCAATTTTAGCTAATAGTTTTTCATCTGCTAAATTTTGAAGTTGTTTTTTATCAATAGAATTTTTTTCTGGCACTAAAAGTAGCAAGAAACTACAGATTAAAATTATTAAGGAAAGTATTAAAAAAGATATCTGCCAATAATTTTCAAAGCCATTTTTTTGTAAATAATCAGCACTTACGAGTGATATTAATCCCCCAATTTTGTAGCCAGTCCACCAACCAACTACTGATATAGCAGCTCCGGCAGCTAGAAGATCTTTTTCGTTTTCACCTATCTGTTCGATTCTTAATGCATCAATAGTAATATCTTGAGTTGCTGAAGAGATAGCAATACCCAGTCCAATAGCGACTATTAACCATAAATTTTCGTTAGGATCCAAAAAGCTCCATAATAGTAAGCAAATAAAGATAAAACTTTGCATTAGAATTATCCAAGATTTTCGATGACCAATTTTTTTAGATAAAAAAGGTAAATGCAACCTATCTATTAATGGTGCCCACAAAAAATTAATTGCATAAACACCAAAAATTAATCCTGCCCAACCAATTGTTGTTCTACTTAAATCATTTTCTTTAAGCCATAAAGTTAATGCGCTTCCAATTAATACCCAGGGAAATCCACTCATTAATCCTAAAAGAAAAATTCTTAACATTCTTCTGTCTATGTATGGAGAAAAAGAGTTTATAAATTTCATTTTTAATTTCTCCAAAAAGACGGGAAGAACAAAATTAATACTGCAAATAATTCTAAACGTCCCAGCAACATTCCAAAAGAAAGTATCCATTTAGATACCTCAGGAATCGCCTTGAAATTCCCATTTGGTCCAATCATTTCCCCTAAACCAGGTCCTACATTAGAAATAGAAGTTGCCGCACCCGATATAGCAGATAAAAAATCAAGACCAGTAATTGATAATAACATAGCTATTAAAATAAAAATAAATAAGTAGGCAAAAACAAAGATAATTATTGAGTTCATATAATTATCAGTAATTTTTTGATTATTATATTTTAAGACAAAAACACTATTTGGATAAATTAATTTTTTTATTTGATTGTTTAAAAATAAAAATAATAATTGAAATCTAAATATTTTTATACCGCACGCAGTTGATCCAGCACATCCACCAATAAACATTAAAAATAAAAAGAATATTAATGGAAACTTTCCCCATAAGCTAAAATCATTAGTCACATAACCCGTACCAGAAAGAATGGAAACAACATTGAAAGAAGCGATTCTAATTTTTTCAATTGTTAAAATATTATTATTTGTAAATAGTAAATAAATAAACATAGCTATTGCTGAAAATAAAAATAGATAAATTAAACCTTTGATCTGAACATCTTGAAAAAAAACTTTTCTATTTCCTTTTATAAATTTTAAATAAGCAATAAAAGGAATACTACCTAGAATAATAAAAGCTATAGCAATTAATTCAATTTTTGGATTATTAAAGTATCCGATCGAGTCATTATGCGTAGAGAAACCTCCGGTTGCGATAGTTGTCATTGCATGAGCAATGCTATCAAAAAAATTCATTCCAGAAACTTTATAAAAGAATGCACAACTAAGAGTTAAGACAAGGTAAGTTGAAATTATAATCGAGGCTATTTGAATAGTTCTTGGTAGAATTTTCTCTGGCTTATCCGAGCTTTCAATTCTAAATAGCTGCATTCCACCAACTTTAAGTAAAGGCAAGACAGTTATTGCCATCACAATTATCCCAACGCCACCTAGCCATTGCATTATAGCTCTCCACATAAGTATACTTTTTGGTGTTTGATCTAGATTGGCTATCACTGTTGAACCAGTGGTAGTTATTCCAGACATGCTCTCAAAAAATGCATCACTTATAGAAAAATCTAAATTAGCTAATATGAAGGGAATTGAACCAAATATTGCGATTGATAACCAAGCAAAAGTAGAAAAGAGAAAAGTTTGTTTTAAATTTAGCCGATACTCTTTTTGTATGTTTGCCAGAACAAACAAAGAGCCAATTAGGATAGTAACAAATGAAGAGGATAAAAAACTATGACTATTTTCTTTATAAAATGTTTGAACACCATATGGTATCAACATAAATAAACCCAAAATAATTAGCAAAGTACCTATGATAAAAAAAACAGTTTTGTTTGAAGCCATTTCAAAATCAGATTATTTGAATGTTTACAAAATTCAACTTATTAAGATGTAATTATTTCTGTATTTTGTACATAAAATTTAATAAACCAACTCTATGCTCGATAGTAATTTAATTCAATCAACATCTTCATGGCCATTTGTCGAGATAAGAAAACTTCTAAAAGATAGAAAAGAATTAATAGCAGATAAAAAAAAAGTAATTTTTCAAACTGGTTATGGTCCAAGTGGACTACCACATATCGGCACATTTGGTGAAGTAGCAAGAACTACAATGATGATTAATGCTTTAAATCATATTACAAAAATAGACTCTGAGTTAATAACTTTTTCCGATGATATGGATGGGCTTAGAAAAGTTCCGGAAAATATTCCTAATGATAAAATTCTTCACGAAAATATTGGAAAACCATTAACAAGTGTTCCAGACCCCTTTAATAAATTTGAAAGTTTTGGTCAGCATAATAACGAAATGCTTAAAGATTTTTTAAATAAATTTAATTTTAAATTTACTTTTAAAAGTTCAACAGAAAATTATAAAAAAGGAATATTTAATGAATCTTTATTGAGAGTCTTGGAAAAATATGAAGATATTATGAATATAATACTTCCAACACTTCGAAGTGAAAGAAAAAAAACTTATAGTCCATTTTTACCAATATGTCCTGAAACAGGAAAAGTTTTAGAAATTCCTCTATTAGAAATGGATAAAAAAACTGGAGAAGTCACTTTTGATAATGGTGGCAAAAAATTAAAAACACAAATTCAAAATGGAAATTGTAAATTGCAATGGAAAGTTGATTGGGCAATGCGTTGGTTTACTTTTGATGTAGATTTTGAAATGTACGGTAAAGATTTGACTGAAAGCGCTATACTTTCAAATAAAATTTGTAGAACTTTAGGAAAAAAACCACCTAATGGTTTTGCTTATGAATTATTTTTAGATGAAAAAGGGGAAAAAATTTCTAAATCTAAAGGTAATGGAATAACTATCGAGCAATGGCTCAGGTATGCATCGCCAGAAAGTTTATCGCTTTATATGTATCAAAATCCGACGAGGGCAAAAAAACTTTATTCAGATGTAGTTCCAAAAGCAGTTGATGAATATCTATCTTTAATAGAGTCTTTTCCTAAACAATCACCTAAGGAACAATTATTGAATCCAGTATGGCATGTACACAGTGGAAAGCCACCAAATGAAAAAATAGTGATGTCATTTTCAATGCTCTTAAATTTAGTCGGCTCAAGCAACGCTGAAAATAAAGAAATTTTATGGAAGTTTATTCAAAGATTTCATGATGAAATTAAACCAAAAAATTATTTAATCTTAGACCAGCTTACAGAATACGCAATTAATTATTTTAAGGATAAAGTTGAGCCAAATAAAAAATATAAATCACCTAATGAGGATGAAAAAAAGGCTCTAGAGAATTTAGTAAAAAAATTAGAAACTATTGCCCAAGAGACTAAACCAGAAGATATTCAAACAGTAGTTTATTCTACAGGTAAAGAAAATGGATATGAAAAAAACTTAAGAGATTGGTTTATATTAATTTATGAAGTTCTTTTTGGTTCTAAAGATGGACCTAGAATGGGATTTTTTATTAGTTTTTTTGGAGTAAAAGATACTATTAAATTGATTAATGAAAAATTAAAAAATAATTAAATGTTTTCATTTTTAAGACCGTATATTTTCAATCTTGATCCAGAAGTGGCGCATGATTTAGCTATTAAATCTCTAAAATTTAATTTTATACCAAAAAGTTTTTTTCAAGTAGAGAATGAAGAAATTTTATCAATCAATTTATTTAATAAGGAATTAAAAAATCCCATAGGGCTTGCCGCAGGGTTTGATAAGAGCGCAGAAGTATATAATTCATTATTTAATCTTGGATTTGGTTTTGTCGAAGTTGGAACTATCACGCCAAAAAGACAATTAGGAAATCCTAAACCAAGAATTTTTAGATTAGAGAAAGATAATGCAATGATTAATAGGTTAGGTTTTAACAACGAAGGCGCAGATTTAGTTTATGACAGAATATTAAATAATTTACCCGAGGGTTATTTGGGAATTAATATTGGGCCCAACAAAGATACCAAAGATAAAACATCAGATTTCTTAGAATGTTTAAGTAAATTAAATAAGTTTGCCAATTATCTTACAATAAACATTTCTTCACCCAATACAGAAGGATTAAGAGACTTTCATGAAAAGGAACTTTTATCTAATTTATTGAAGAAAATTCAGGAAGAAAAAAAAAGAAAAAAAATATCTTGCCCAATAGTTTTAAAACTATCCCCAGACATTGAAGATAATGAAGTTTCAAACATAAATGAGTTAATTTTAAAGTTTAAAGTTGATGGAGTAATTTTAACAAACACAACAAACAAAAATAGAGATAACTTACTAGATCAATACAAGAATGAAGAGGGTGGATTATCAGGTGTACCTTTAAGAGAAATTTCTACAAAATTTATTAAAAACTTTTATAGAATTAATAAAGGTAAAATTCCAATTATTGGAGTTGGCGGTATTGATAGCGGAGAGAGTGCATTTGATAAAATTTTATCTGGCGCAACCGCTGTGCAACTTTATACAGGCATGATTTATAAAGGCCCAGGCATTGTAAAAGATATTAAGAAAGAGTTGATTGAAATATTAAAAAAAGAAAAAATTAAAAATATTCAAGAAGCTATTGGTCTAAATTCTTAACACTAGTTTCTTTAGACAATCTAAAATGATGAATAAGTTCTCGAATATAAGAAAAGATAAATCCTATGATAATTACAAAAAATATAGACAAGAAAGCATAAATTAAAGGTGAGTTTTTAGATAAATTTTTTACATAAATTTCTAGACTATTAGTACTTGTCATAGAAGTTGGTATTGACTTTAATGCAAAGGTGCTTTGATCTAAAACAAAAGTTTCTATTCCCATAAATATTCCAACAGATAATAATAGTAGTGCTAATAAAGTTTTATATTCTGACGTATGAAGTTTTTCTGCAAGCTTTAAACCTATATGCAATCCAATTATTGAGCCGATCAATAAGATAGTGACAAGAACAATATCAATAGATTGAAAGCTTAAAGCATGTCCTATTACTACAAATATTGTTATAAAAATTGTTACAAACAATGATGTTCCAGGAATTAATCGAGTTGGCATTCCAATTATATAAATCATCGCCGGAACCATTAAAAAAGCTCCTCCGATACCCATAATTGAAGCAAATAATCCTACTAGAAATCCTAGAATGATTGGAGTTAAAGCACTTTCATACAATTTTGATTTACTAAAACGTATTCTAAATGGAAGCCCGTGAATCCAAAAATGAGTATGTAGTTTTTTTTTAATTATTATTTTTTTTTTTAATGCACTAATTTCTTTAAATCCTTGGACAAAAATTAAAGTACCCACAATTGCTAATAAGTATATGTAAGCTAATGCTATGATTGTATTTATATTTCCAATATTTTTAAGATATTGAAAAATTTGCATACCAAAGAATGTTCCGATGAGTCCGCCGATTACAATTACAATACCCATTTTGTAATCTAAGGTTTTTCTGTACCAATGAGTTGTTGCGCCTGAAACAGAAATACCTAAAATATTATTTGCAACATTAGCCACAGCATACGTAGCGGGTATACCTAAAAAAATTAAGATTGGTGTCATTAGAAAGCCACCGCCAATGCCAAATATGCCAGATAAAAATCCAACAGCAAAACTTAGAGATAAAATTGTAATAATACTAATTTGAACTTGAGCGATTGGTAAGTAAAAGTCCATTAATTTTAATATTATTAGCTTATTTCAATGTCAATGAAGATATATTAACTTGACCATAGTAAATTGAAGAATTATACCACTCAAACAAATTATATATGTCTAAAAGATGCGAACTCACAGGTGTATCTCCTTTAAAAGGTCATAACGTTAGTCATGCTAACAATAAGACCAAAAGAAGATTTTTGCCAAATTTAAAAAAAGTTACTTTTAAAAGTGACAAGCTAAAAAGAAATATTTCTTTAAGGGTTACTAGTTCTGCTGTGCGTTCAGTAGATTTCAAAGGTGGCCTTGATCAATACTTAAAGTCTGTAAAAAAACAGAAATTATCTAGAAAAGCTCAAAAGCTTAAATTAAGTATTCACGCAAAAGTTTAGTGGTTCAATTACATAACTCTAGTAAAAAATTATTTTTATCACTTTTAATTTCGATGGGTTTGGTAATAATCCTATCTAATTATTTAGTTCAATTTCCAATAAAAAAATTCAATTTAGAAAATATTTTAACTTATGGAGCTTTTAGTTATCCAATAACATTTTTAATAACTGATTTAGCTAATAGAAGTTTTGGAAAAGAAATTGCAAAAAAATTAGTTTATTTTGGATTTTTATTTGGAATTTTTTTAACATTAGTTATTTCAACAAATTTTAAAGATTTGATTTCAATTAGGATTGCGATAGGTTCTGGTACCGCTTTTTTGATTGCTCAACTAATTGATATTCAAATTTTTCAACGCTATAGAGATAAAATTTGGTTTTTAGCACCAATTACTTCATCAATTTGTGGATCGATAATCGATACATTTTTATTTTTTTCTATTTCATTTTTAGGTACAGGCATACCTTGGATTTCATTAGCTTTTGGAGACTTATTTGTAAAAATAATAATGGCATTATTAATGCTAATCCCTTTTAAAATTTTAATTAGCAGAATACAAAATTATCAAGAGAAAGATATTAGTTAAATTTAGTGAACAGTTTTTTTAGAGTCTTCTGAAAATAAATCCGTAAGTTGATTAATCATAGCATCCCCTAAATCTTGCACATCTGCAATTTTGATTGCTTTGTTATAATATCTGGTAACATCATGGCCGATACCAATTGCAAGGAGTTCTACAGAGGAGCTTTTTTCAATCCATTTGACAGTTTGTTTTAAATTATTTTCTAAGAAATCTGTAGTATTTGTAGATAAAGTTGAATCATCTACAGGCGCTCCATCAGAGATTACCATTAGTATTTTTCTTTCTTCTTTTCTTTTTTGAATTTTGTTATATGCCCACTTCAAAGCCTCACCATCAATATTTTCTTTTAATAGTCCTTCTTTAAGCATTAATCCCATATTGATTTTAGATTGCCTCCACGGCATATCTGCTGACTTATAAATAATATGTCGTAAATCATTAAGCCTCCCTGGTGATAATGGTTTTTGATTATTCATCCATTTTTCTCGGCTTTGCCCACCTTTCCAATGTTTAGTTGTAAACCCTAATATTTCAACTTTAACTGAACACCTTTCTAAAGTTCGAGCTAATATATCTGCACAAATGGCTGCAACAGAAATTGGTTTCCCCCTCATAGATCCTGAGTTATCGATTAAAATTGTTACAAGAGTATCCTTAAATTTTGTATCTTTTTCTCTTTTAAAAGATAAAGAATTTAGAGGATCAATAATCACTCTAGTTAATTTCGCTGTATCTAAAGTTCCTTCTTCAAGATCAAATTCCCAAGATCTATTTTGTTTTGCAAGTAATTTCCTTTGAAGTTTATTTGCCAACTTTGAGATAAAATTTTTTAAGTGAAGTAATTGTTGGTCTAAATTGTTTCTCAATCTTATAAGCTCTTCTTCATTTTCTAAATCTTCTGCAGCTATAATCTCATCAAATTCTTGAGTGTAAACTTTATATTTTGAGTCCCCAAAATTTTTATTATTTTTTCTTTGAGGATTGGAAGAATTTTGCATTTCATCATTGATCTCTTCTAGCTCAGAGTTAATTTCTTGAGTTAACTGGTCAAGATCAGGCAAACCTGCATCGATTGATAGTTCGTTATTTTCTTTATTTTGTGATTGTTCATTATTTTGTTCGTTTGATTTATTTTCTAAATTATTTTGATCTTTTTGATTTTCCTCTTTGTTTTTTTGTTTTTTTTCTTCATCAATTTTAAATTGGGATATAATATTTGAAATTAAAGAATTAAATTTTTCTTGATCAGAAAAAGATGAGCTAAGTTTTTCAAAATTATTTTTTAATTTAGAGTCTAATTTTTTTTTAAATTTACTAAATTTAATTTCCATTTGTTCATCTTTTATTTTAGATAAATGGCTTCTAAGATAACATTCAAATGCATCAATGAACTCAAAATCTGAATTCTTGTAATCTACATTTTGATTTGCTTTAATTTTGTAGAATTGGTTTAGATTATTTTTAATTCCCTTGAAATAATTTGATCCTATATTTTCATATCTTATTTTCTCTGCAATTTTATATAAAATTTTCGAAATATTTCCCTCTGGTTCATAGCTTTTAAATATTGTTTCGTCAGAGAATTTAAGCTTTAACGCTTCAGAGTCAGCAATCGCTCTTGTTCTAACAAATTCATTTTTACTTATTTTCTTTATAACGGGTAATGAAATTGACTTATTTTTTGTTTTATTATTTGTGTCTCCAAATATTACATCAATATTTTGACTCCCAACAATTGATTTAATTGTTGATGTAATTGCTTTTTTAAAGCTATCTAAAATTTCATTATTTTTTTCCATTTAGGAAATAGAGACATTAACTGAAGACTCTGGAAGATCTTCACCAAAACACCTTTGATAGTACTCAGAAATAATTTTTTTTTCAGTTTCATCGCATTTGTTTAAAAAAGTAACTCTGAAAGCATAACCATGGTCCTTAAATATTGTTGTATTTTCTGCCCAATGTAAAACGGTCCTAGGACTCATTACCGTAGAAATATCTCCATTGATGAAGCCTTTTCTTGTTAAATCAGCAACTTTAATCATATTAGAAATTTTTTCTTTACCATCTTTTGAATTAAAATTTTTATTTTTAGATAAAATGATATCCATCTCTTTTTCGAAAGGTAAATAATTTAGAGTAGTTACAATATTCCACCTATCCATTTGACCCTGGTTGATTTGTTGAGTACCATGATAAAGCCCTGTTGTGTCTCCTAAACCAACCGTATTTGTTGTTGCAAACATTCTAAAATAATCATGTTGGTTTATAACTTTATTTTTATCTAATAGAGTAAAATTTCCTTCACTTTCTAAAACTCTTTGAATTACAAACATTACATCTGGTCTTCCCGCATCATATTCATCAAAAACTAGTGCTACCGGATTTTGTATTGACCAAGGCAAAATACCTTCTTTAAATTCAGTTATTTGCTTTCCTTCTTTAAGCACTATTGCGTCTTTACCGATTAAATCTATTCTACTTACATGGCTATCCAAGTTTACTCTTATGCATGGCCAATTTAGTCTAGCCGCAACTTGCTCAATATGAGTAGATTTACCTGTTCCATGATATCCTTGAACCAAAACTCTTTTATTAAAAGCAAATCCAGATAAAATTGCTAAAGTTGTATCTCTATCAAATTTGTAATTTTGATCAATTTTAGGAACAAATTCATTTGTTTTTGAAAAAGCTTCTATTTCCATTTCTGTGTCTAAACCAAAGGTTTGTTTTACAGAAATTTTTATATCTGGTTTTTTTAACGATGTTAAACTAGTCATTATTTTTTTCCAATTGTCAGTTTAAGTTGACTATATGCCAAGGTAATTTTTTTTAGCTTATCTTCAAACTTCCTACTTCCTAGGTTTTTATCAGGATGATATTTTTTAACAAGAGTTTTAAATTGTTTTTGAATTTCCTCCCATTTTGCATCATATTTTAACTCCATTATATCTAGAGCATCACGATCTGTACTGCTTAATTGATTTTTTTTAAATTCTTTATAACCAGAGGACTTAAAAATATTTAATTTATCATCAAGAGCATTATTCCAAAGTATATTAAAAAAATTTTCTGAAGAACCAAAACTTTTTGTAGTCTTATGCCATGTTAGATCTGATTTTATAAAATATTCTATTTGTTGATCAGTCATATCTGAAAAATAGTTCCATTTTTTATTAAAAATTTTTATATGCTCTAAACATAGCAGCCTATATTTTTTACTGTTATCTTTTTCTAATGGAGCCTTGTAACTACCTATTTCATTACAATTTTCCCAATCACAAATAATTTTCATATTAAAAAATTGTTTATATAATAAACTTATGCAAATAAATAATTTTTTAAAAGAAATCGAAAATAAAATTAGAAATCATATTGATCTTGAAAGCATAAATATTATTGATAACTCTCATAAGCACAAATCTCACAAATTTTTTGATAAAACTAAATATCATTTAAAAGTTGAAATTCAGTCCTTATTTCTAAAATCTTTAAATAGAGTTAAGGCTCACAAAGAAGTACTGAAAGCAGTCAACGAAGAGTTCAAAGACAAAATTCACGCTCTAGAAATTATAATTAAATAATTTTTTTAAATATTTTTTTTA
>ERZ891134.1383-NODE-1383-length-16635-cov-17.726176_pt1 | contig 16635 bp, 17 predicted proteins | sample MGYA00520888_ERZ891134 | MGnify/ENA primary metagenome ERZ891134 (study PRJEB32303, sample SAMEA104408692) | aquatic metagenome | biome: Brackish water; feature: Coastal; material: water | place: Baltic Sea | collected 2014-10-23 | depth 10 m ... | reverse complement strand
ATGGCTCGCGACGTGGTAACCATGAAGTCATGATCCGTGGAACTTTTGCCAATATCCGGTTACGCAACCTTCTGGTACCGGGCACAGAAGGCGGCTTTACCGTCGACTTCACCCAAGAGGGATCGCCGGTTACCACGATCTATGACGCGTCCATGAAATATCAGAGCGAGAAAATTCCTTTGGTGATTTTGGCCGGTGCCGAGTATGGGTCAGGTTCAAGCCGTGACTGGGCCGCAAAGGGAACAGCGCTTCTAGGCGTTCGTGCTGTTATCGCGGAGTCTTATGAGCGCATTCACCGCTCAAATCTGATTGGGATGGGGGTTCTTCCGCTCCAGTACGCAACGGGGCAAAATGCAGAGTCTTTGGGTCTTTCCGGCACCGAAGTGTTCTCCATCAGTGGGATTACCGCACTCAATGAGGGACGAACACCCAAACATGTTGCGGTTATTGCAACCGGTCAAGATGGCAAGGTCACGGAATTCGACGCAATTCTGCGCATTGACACCCCAGGTGAGGCTGACTACTACCGAAATGGCGGCATTTTGCAGTACGTGCTTCGCTCACTTCTGTGATCCAACCGGAGGTGGGGTGGCCAACAGATCTTGTTGCTCCACATGATCCAGAGTTCGCAGGGCAGGTGTGTCGTTGGCTGCTGGACCGCCTTCCCGGTGAGTTTCGCGACTCACCAAGTAGAAGCGACCCCGTTGCATTGGCATGGGTGCTTAAAGAGCGTGTTAACAGTGATATTGCCCTCATGCGCAAGCTGTATGCCACGGCTAGGACCGGTTCAGGTTCGCTGCACGTCGAAGCACTCCTGGAGAGCTTGAGCAGTTCGGGTGCGCACTTGGTAAGGACCGACCGCGAGGTGAAGTCCGTGTGTGCCGCGTTGGCCACTAACGGTCCGGGCAAAGTCAACACTTCTGACCTAGACTAAGTCCGTGCGTTATTTGGAAGGTATTCGTGACCCCCGCGATGTCCGGGCTTTACCAGCTGAAAAACTCCCCGCTCTGGCACGCGAGATTCGGGCCTTCCTCGTTGAAAAAGTGTCAGCAACAGGCGGGCACCTAGGTCCAAACCTTGGAGTGGTGGAGCTCACCATCGCACTGCATAGAGTGTTCAAGTCCCCTGAAGATGCAATTATCTGGGACACGGGTCATCAGTCTTACGTTCACAAGATTTTAACCGGGCGTACAAGAGCTTTTGACACGCTTCGGCAGGAAGGCGGGATCAGCGGTTACCCCAGTCGGAGTGAAAGTGCACATGACATCGTGGAGAATTCACATGCGTCAACGGCACTGTCTTACGCTGATGGGTTAGCCAAGGCCTGGCAACAACGCGGGCTTCTGGGAGACCAACACGTCGTGGCTGTGATCGGGGACGGTGCATTAACCGGTGGCATGGCGTGGGAGGCACTCAACAATATTGCGACCGGGGAGCGACCCGTTGTCATAGTCGTTAACGACAATGCACGCTCCTACTCGCCCACAATTGGTGGGTTGGCACATCACTTACACACACTGCGCACGGCACCGAACTATGAAAAAGTTATGGGATGGGGCAAGCGGGTCCTACTTCGAACCCCAGTGATCGGAGCCCCAGTTTTCGACGCGCTTCATGGCATGAAAAAGGGCGTCAAAGACGTGGTGGCACCACAAGGAATGTTTGAGGATTTGGGCTTGAAGTACGTCGGCCCGGTTGACGGGCACGACGAAGCTGAATTGGAATTCGCTCTGACCAGAGCCAGGGATTTCGATGCGCCTGTTATTGTGCACGTAATTACTCATAAGGGGCACGGCTACGCGCCAGCGGAGGCAGACGAAGCGGATCGTTTCCATGGTGTGGGTGTTATCGATCCAGAAACGGGCCTTCCAGTCTCAGCTGCGGGCCGTAGTTGGACGAAAGCATTCTCAGACGAACTTGTTTCGATCGGCCGCATGCGACCTGACGTCGTGGCCATAACCGCAGCCATGCTTGGACCAACCGGGCTGGACGCATTTGCGCAAGAATTCCCCAATCGGATATACGACGTAGGTATCGCCGAACAGCATGCAGCCACAAGTGCGGCAGGTCTGGCCTACGGTGGCATGCACCCGGTCGTTGCGCTTTATGCAACCTTTTTGAACAGAGCATTTGATCAAGTGGTCATGGACATTGCACTTCACAAGGCTGGTGTCACCTTTGTGTTGGATCGCGCCGGTGTAACCGGTGACGACGGTGCGAGTCACAACGGGATCTGGGACATGTCAATGCTGCAGATCGTTCCAGGACTTCAAATAGCTGCTCCACGAGACGAATCAACATTGAAGTTGGCACTGCGAGAAGCAGTTGACATCGCTGACGCACCAACGGTAGTGAGATTCTCTAAGGGTGCTGTTCCTGCAGACATTCCCGCGCAGGCCCGTGTAGACGGGGTGGACATTATTGCTCGCTACGGAGACACAGAAGTCTGCATCGTTGCGGTGGGTTCATTTGTACAACTTGGCGTTGAGGTCGCCGAGGGACTTCATGCTCAGGGAATCGGGGTTGAAGTACTCGACCCCCGGTGGGTGAAACCAGTCCCAATGTACGTGGTCGACCAAGCAGCCAAAGCAAGAATAGTTGTTGTGATTGAAGACGGAATCCGGGTGGGTGGTGTAGGGGCTGCGGTGAGTCAAGCCTTGCGTGACCGCAACGTTGACGTTCCAGTGCGAAACTTTGGTACACCATTACTGTTCTTAGACCACGCCAAACGAGCATCGATCCTCAGCGAGCTTGGACTGACCGGACAAGCGATCACCCGGTCAATAACCGAGTGGATTGCAAATAGTCAATCCACTGACTCACATGATTCAGTTACGCAGGAACGCTAGCCACACCCTGTTGCAGGAAACGTGGGTTGCTGTAACCCTCGCGGTCAAGATAGGGCGTAATGCCGCCTAACCAAAATGGCCAGCCGGCTCCAAGGATCATGCATAGATCTAAGTCCTGCGCCTGGGCGACAACACCTTCGTCTAACATTATTTGAGCTTCCTGGGCTACTGCGGTAAGCGCACGGTCACGAATCTGGTCGGGCGTCATGGTGCTTGGGGAATCGCCAAAAATCTCAGCCACCCTTGGATCAACAGTCTTATTACCGGCTTGATCCCAAAGCCAAACTCCTGGCAGTCCGGCTGCCACAAGTTGCCCCATCTTTTCTGAGGCGTGGAATCGATCAGGGAAGTGGCCATTCAAGGTCTGGGCGACGTGCTGGGCCACTGCTGGGCCCACCATTTGCACAAGCACGAAAGGTTCCATCGGCAAACCCATCGCGTGCACCGCTGCGTCAGCGTCTGCAAAGCTGGCGCCTTCGTCGACACAGGCAATAATTTCACCCAAGAATCTGTTCAACAGTCGGTTAACGACAAATGCAGGTCGATCTGCAACTAGGACACACGACTTTTTGAGTCCCTTGCCCACGGCGAAGGCTGTAGCAAGCGAAGCATCGTCGGTCCTTTCAGCGCGCGCAATCTCGAGAAGTGGCATCAGGGCAACCGGGTTGAAGAAGTGGAAGCCGACAACGCGCTCTGGGTACTCCAAGTCCGCTGCCATATCGGTGACCGAAAGTGATGAGGTGTTGGTTGCCAGAATGCAGTCAGGTCTCACAACCTCTTCCAACTGCGCGAAGACGGTCTTTTTGACTGCAAGTTCTTCAAAGACCGCTTCGATCACGAAGTCAGCATCAGAGAAATCAGCCTTGTCTGTTGTTCCCGTGATGAGTGCTTTGAGCCTATTGCACTTGTCCTGGCTAAGACGGCCCTTGCCTAGCATCTTGTCTAATTCGGCGTGGGCGTAACCCACGCCCTTATCCACACGTTCTTGATCAAGGTCGGTCATAACAACAGGGACCTTAAGTTGACGCGCGAAAAGCAGGGCGAGTTGGCTGGCCATGAGTCCAGCTCCAACTATTCCCACCTTCTTAACTGGTCGAGCGAGTGTCTTGTCCGGTGCGCCAGCAGGTCGCTTTGCTCGCTTTTGAACCAGATCAAATGAATACAGTGAAGCGCGAAGTGGGTCAGACATAACCAGATCGGTGAGGGCGACGTCTTCGGCGTCGAACCCTTCGCTTCGGGTGCTTGTCTTGGCCGCGGCGACGAGGTCAAGTGCCAGGTAGGGCGCCCGAGTGGCGCCATGCACCCGTGCGTCAACTTGTGTGCGCGCAGCGTCAACGACTGCATCCCAGGTGTCACGATCAACTGGAGCCCGATCAATGTTGACTAAGCCGGTAAGAATCTTTGCGGCCCAGAGGATGGATTGCTCAAGGAAGTCGGCCGGGGCAAACATGACGTCCATGACACCGAGTTCCACAGCTTGCTTGGGCTTCATTTGCTTGTTCTGGCTCATTGAGTTGTTGATAATTACTTCCAGTGCATTCTTTGGCCCGACCAGATTGGGAAGCAACCATGCTCCACCCCAACCAGGGATCAGACCTAAAAAAACCTCGGGTAATGACAAGGCTGCGGCATCTGCACTTACGGTTCGGTAGTTGCAGTGCAGGGCAAGTTCCATGCCCCCGCCCATTGCAGCGCCATTAACAAAGGCGAAAGTGGGAACGGAAAACTCTCCGAATCGTCGCATGACGTCGTGGCCGAGTTTTCCGAAAGCCGCAATAATCCGTGGGTCGTTGACCATGCTCATTGCAGACAGGTCTGCCCCAACAGCGAAAATGAAAGGCTTTCCCGTGATGCCGACAGCTGCAATATCTGTTCTGGCTGCAATCTCGTCAAGTGCGGTATTGAGTGACGCTAGACCCGCAGGCCCAAAAGTTGAGGGCCGCGTGTGGTCCTTTCCATTGTCCAAGGTGATCAGTGCCATGGTGCCTGCACCGAGGGGTAGTTCAAAATAGCGGACCCGAGACTGTGTGACGACTTCGTCAGGGATATTTACGACTACGGCTTGTGCTGATTCGCTCATGCGTTACTCCCTGAAATATTTTCCCAAATGACTGTTCCGCCCATGCCCAAACCAATACACATGGTGGTAATTCCATATTTTGCACCAGGATTCACGGTGAAATCCGCCGCAAGGTTCGACATCAATCGAATTCCGCTGGAAGCTAGTGGGTGTCCCACCGCGATTGCCCCGCCCATTGGGTTTACGCGTGGATCGTCGTCGTCGATTCCGAAGTGGTCGAGAAATGCCAGTACCTGCACGGCGAATGCTTCGTTGACTTCGAAGAGGTCGATGTCCTTGATGGATAGCCCAGCGCGGGCAAGTGCCTTTTCGGTGCTGGGCACTGGGCCAACGCCCATTACTTCTGGTTCGACTCCTGCAAATGCAAAGCCGACCATGCGCATTTTTTTAGTGAGTCCGAGTTGATCGGCGACTCCCTCATTTGCGAGAAGTGCGGCAGTGGCACCATCCGAGAGTCCTGAGGCGTTGCCGGCACTTACACGACCATGTGGTCGGAAAGGAGTTTTCAAACTGGCCAGGCCTTCGAGTGTTGTGCCTGGCCTGGGAGCCTCATCGACACTCACCAGGACACTGCCAAGCTCCGCGCTGCGTGCGGCGACAGGAACCAGATCCGGTTGGATCAATCCATTCGCGTAGGCCTTTGCAGTTTTTTCCTGCGACCCGAGTGCAAAGGCATCGGCTCGCTCCTTGGTTAAGTGTGGAAACCGGTCGTGCAGGTTTTCTGCCGTCATGCCCATTGCCATTGCTTCGGGGTCGACAATTTTTTCTGACAGATAGCGCGGATTGGGGTCCATGCCTTCTCCCATAGGGTGATGCGTCATGTGCTCAACGCCACCTGCAAGGGCTAGGTCGTAGGCACCGGCCATGATCGCGCTGGAAAGCGTGGTAACCGCGGTCATGGCGCCCGCGCACCAACGGTCGATCGAGTAACCCGGGACAGTATTTGGTAGCCCGGCCAGAAGTGATGCCGAGCGCCCTATGTTCATACCCTGATCGCCCGTTTGGGACGTCGCGGCGATTGCAACGTCGTCGATGTGTTCCGGTGGAAGGTTGGGATTGCGTCTGAGGAGTTCTCTCATGACCTTGACAATCAGGTCGTCGGCTCTGGTCTCTGCGTAGAGACTCCCAGCTCGAGCGAAAGGGGTCCGAGCCCCGTCAACAAAAACGACATTTGCGCGTTCAGCCATTTGTTCCTCCTTGTGGAAGTCCTATGTTACCCGCTAGTAACTTATTGCTCTCCCGGATCCGGTTGTTCGGCAGGTTCTGCTTGTACGGGTTCTGCTTGTACGGGTCGAGGTTGCGCGTGGCGCGCTGCGAAGACGATAGGAACCACAATCTCGCACTGCCAGTCCCGAGCGCCACCGCCAGTAAATAGATCACGATACGACGACTCGTCTTCCACTGGATCCATCCAGCTCGCCCGACGAACGAGATCCGGGGTCATCAGGTTTTCAACCGGAATGCTGAGCAGTTCACTGACTTCGGCCAGCGACCCTCGAACAACTTCCAACCGAGCAAATGCTGCGGGGTTCTTGTCAATCCAACTTTTTGGCGATGGAAGTCCGTCGCTCTTAGGAGGTGGCCCGGGCAATTCGGACTCGGGCAATGATCTTGCGCGCTCTAGGGCAGACTTCCACTGTCGTTCATACCGCACGGCGCCGCGGCCGTGGAAGTCCTTGACTTTAAGTAGAACGTCAGCGGGATTGGAAAGCGCTGCGGCGATAATCGCGCGATCAGGGATTAATCGTCCTGGTGCTAGGTCTCTACGCCGGGCAATGTCGTCCCGGGTGATCCACAATTCTCTCACTACAGCACGTGCCCTTGGATTTTTCACCCCGTGCACGCCCGAGGTTCTGCGCCATGCTTCACCCGTGTGTTCGCGGGGTTTCCACGACAGGAGTGCGGTGAACTCCTGTCGTGCAAACTCAAGTTTGTTGGCCTCTCGCAAACTTTCTTCCAATGAGTTGCGCAATTCAACGAGTAATTCAACATCGAGGGCGGCATAGCGCAGCATGGCAGGGGAAAGCGGCCGTGCCGACCAGTCTGCAGCCCCGTGACCCTTCTCCAGGTAGAGCCCGAGTTCACTTTCAATCAGCGGCCCAAGCCCCACGCGATCACAACCGAGAATTCGCCCCGCAAGTTCGGTGTCAAAGAGCGAATCAGGGGAAAGCCCAACCTCTCGCAAACATTCAAGATCTTGGGTAGCAGCGTGCAAAATCCACTCAACCCCGACGGATGCTTCGGCTATAGGTGAAAGATCTGGACAGGAAATGGGATCAACTAATGCGGTTCCGGCACCTTCACGGCGCATTTGAATTAAATATGCCCTTTGGGAATAGGTATAGCCCGAAGCGCGTTCGGCATCTAATGCAAGTGGCCCGGTACCCAAAGCAAGTTTGTCCGCGTACTCAAGAAGTGCCTGATGGGTGGTGATTACCGCAGGAACTTCTTCACTCGGTTGATACGGAATCTTTACTTGATCAGGGACAGCATCTAGATTTTCGTTATCCACGACGACGAACATGCCCCACGTGGGCAATCCCCTCGGGGAGAGGAACCAACCCGCCGGCGCACACCATAACGTTGATCCACGCGCTCAGATGGGAGCCGAGATTGTCAACAGGTGCGCCATGTTCGTCCTCCGTGGGCGTCCACGATGCGCGAACTTCAACGAAGCCGTCGGCTGGGCGGTCAGATAGCGTTCCAAATGATTGACCTGCATTACTTGTAACTGTTCCACCCAATTCGGTGATTTCTAAGTGCGAGACGCTTTCACTGATCCAGCTCCAGGCGACTTCGCGTACAAGGTCATCGTTCAAAAGGTCAGTTTCGAGCTCGGCGCGGGCAAAAATAACGGCCCGAAAGGTACCGCCCCACTCGTCAACACCATCTGGATCATGCAGCAACACGAATCGACCTGAGAACGCGTCACTATCTGGGTCGGTCGGCTCTCCCGTAAGGGCTAGGGCAAATGGTGCAAGTCGACTGGGGGCTGGGACTTGGGTCAAAGTGATGTCCGGCCGTACCACGACATTGCTGATCTGCTCTACCGTGAGGGCAAAGTGATCAGCGGAAGGGGTAACGGTGCGCACCGCTTAAGACTAATGAGGCAAAAGTGATTGGAGGGGCTGGCGCGCCGCTATGGGGTGTCGAAATTCACTGAAATTGAATTGATGCAGTAGCGCAGGTCGGTCGGGGTCTCGAAACCTTCACCCTCGAACACATGACCCAAGTGACCTCCGCATGCAGCACAGCGCACTTCGGTCCTGGTGCGACCCATGCTTGTATCTTCGAGGTAGACCACTGAATCTTTCGCCAGTGGCTCATAGAAACTGGGCCATCCGCACCGGGAGTCGAATTTGGTGTCACTTGTGAACAACTCGGCGCTACACGCTCGGCATGAATAGGAGCCACTGCGCTTTTCATCGGTGAACTCTCCCTGGAAAGCAGGTTCGGTGCCGGCTTGCCGCAGTACGTGGTATTCGTCCGGTGTCAATTTTTCCTGCCACTGATCCTCGGACAGAACTGTCGTGTAGTCACTGCCGTCGGGCCTCTTGGAACCGTCTCTTGCTGGGGTTGATCCGCTCATAGGCACAGAATACGCATGTAGTGTTTTTCTTGGTTTATCCTGCCCGCCTGTATGTCTGGGTGTTTCATGTCAAGATACGACCGTGATGGATCTACTCGAAAACTCAGGTTCCTGGCTCTCTCTCAATGAAATCGAGAATGCGCGGGCAAATTTGCCAATCGTGTATGTCGATGCAATCCCGGTACGTGTTGACGCGAACGGGGAGGTGACCGAAGTTGGCCTACTGTTGCGCGCTATGCCGGATGGCTCAATTAGTCGGGCCGTTGTCTCAGGTCGCGTGTTACATAAGGAGCGAGTGAGGGACGCAATTATGCGTCATCTGGAAAAAGACTTGGGTCCCTTGGCTTTTCCCAAATTACCCGCATCGCCACAACCATTCACAGTAGTGGAGTACTTCCCAGACGAAAGTGTGACCGGTTTTCATGACCCACGCCAGCACGCGATTTCACTTGCTTACATCGTTGCGATCGAAGGGGAATGTGCGCCGTCTCAAGACTCGCTCGATTTAATCTGGGTGTCACCGGACGCGGCAACGAGCCCAGAGTTTGAGCGGGAAATGGTGGGCGGTCAGGGGAGGCTAGTTCGCATGGCACTGGCGCATTGCGGATTACTGCCGTAGTTGCAATTACTTCGAATACGCAGGGAACTCTGGTGCAACTTTATTGATCTTCCCCATGAGTGCGGCGGCTAGATCCTCCCGTCCAAATGCGTGACCCATTTCAATGAATGCGTCATCGGCGCTTTCATTGAACTCAGCGCCAAGTCCCCGCAACAGTTGAGCTTTGATCACTGCAACAGATGCTGGTGAACAGTTGGTAATTAGGTTATTGGCGCAGGCATACGCTTCAGCGAGTGGATCCTCACTCGCTGAGAGCACCAATCCGTATTCACAGGCGTCTTGGCCGGTAAAGGTGCGACCGGTGATCAGGATTTCAGTTGCTCGAGCCAGCCCAACGAGACGGGGGAGTAGCCAGGCAATTCCGTACTCGGCGATCAGACCAAGACGTGAAAAAGTGGAGCTGAGTTTTGCGTCACTCTTTGCGAAGCGGAAGTCCGCGCTCATAGCGATCACGAATCCCAAGCCTGCGGCAGGACCATTTATCGCTGTGATAACAGGGGTTGACAGGTGCAGGAACTTTCCTGGGACGGTCTTGTGGCTTTGGCCTTTGAGGAATCCTTGAATCAACTCGGGGTCTTCACCCAAAATGCTCAGGTCTGCACCGGAACAAAAGCCACGTCCTGCGCCGGTCACGACAATCACTCGAACATCTGCGTCTAAGTCAGCGTGGGTCAAAAGGTCGGAGTAGGTGTGAATCATGTCTGGGAGTAACGCGTTGAGACGATCAGGGCGATTGAAAGTTATTGTCGCAATATGCGAATCGACGGAGTAGGTGACAAATTCGGTAGCTGGGGGCAGATTCATGGTGTATTCATAGCATCAAGGCACAGATTTAGGTGTCGTTTTTAGGTGTCGTTGCCGTAAAATTATGTGAGTGACCGTGAGCAGATCCTGCTGGCACCACCAACAGAGAAGGGGAGTCCATGAGCGAAACATTTGGAACAGCCAATAAGACGCCCGGAATGCGAATTACGTGGCGCGGAATTGTTTTGATCATTATTGCTTTTGTTCTCGTTGTTTTTGCCGTTCAAAACCTCAATACCGCTCAAGTGAGTTTTTTGGGCATGGATTTTGACATTTATGTTTGGCTAATTGTGACCGTGTCATTTTTGCTCGGTATGTTCCTTGGCGGTCTTGTCCGTGGAACTGCCCGCAAGCTGCGCAAACCCAAGCCTGAGATTAAGAAGTAGTGCGGGTGAGGTAACTACTCCTCGTATGGGTCAACCCCGAGCAGGGTTTCGTCCTCGGGGGTCAAATCCCTCGGCGTTTCATCGAATTGGTCCACGTTTGGGTTTGCCTTGTCATCGTCTGATTCGTCGTCTACATATTTGTCAGTGTCGAGAAAGTGCATCGCTGCAATTTCTTCGGGCACAACTGGCGCAGGTGTCAGACCACCTGCGTGCATCGGGTCATCGCTTGAATCATCAGCGTCCTCACTGGCAAGCACGTATTCAGTGTCTTCTAGCGGGTACAGCAGCCCGTCGAGGGACCCTTCTCCGCCAAATTCACCCGTGTCTGCGCTAATGCCGTTACGAATTGCTTCGGCTTCCATGATCATGGTCAACCGGTCAGCCGCGTCAGCGCTGTCACCAGGTTCGCTGGCCACGTCATGGGTTACTCGAACGACGTGTGCGGGATTGGATTCATTCGGATCTTCGGACATATAAACAATGTACCCCTAGGGAAGTCGTCATGACCTGCCAAATTCAATCTAGGCCTGGAAAGAAAAGTGCACGGGATCGTGCCAGACTAGGTCCATGACCGCGATCTTGGACGAAGTTGCCACGCTCAATCTGCTGACCGAACTCGAACCCGTTGTTGAGAAAGAACTCAATAGACATATCGCGATCGCTAAAGAATGGTTCCCGCATGACTACATCCCGTGGGATGAAGCGCGTAACTTCGCACACCTTGGTGGAAAAGACTGGACCCCGGAGGAAAGACGATTCAGTGAAGCCGCCCGTACCAGCCTGATTATTAATCTGCTCACCGAAGACAACTTGCCTAGTTACCATCATGAAATTGCGACAATTTTCGGTCGGGACGGAGCGTGGGGGGAGTGGGTAGGTCGCTGGACAGCGGAAGAAGGTCGGCATGGAACGGCAATCCGGGATTACCTCGTTGTCACGCGCGCAGTTGACCCAGTTGAACTTGAGCGCGCTCGCATGGTCCATATGCAAGAGGGTTTCCAAGCGATTCACCCTGGGATCTTGGCTGGGCTGTCGTACGTGTCCTTCCAAGAACTAGCAACCCGCGTCTCGCATCGCAATACTGGCGCAGCGACAGGTGACCCGGTCGGTGAATCACTCCTCCAAAGAATCGCATTGGACGAGAACCTCCACATGATCTTCTACCGCAACCTCCTAGATGCTGCACTGGAGTTGCAACCTGATGCAACCATGGAGGCGATTCTGGCTAGTGTGAAAGATTTCGCTATGCCAGGCAACGGGATTGAAGGTTTCCAGCGCAAGGCCGTCGAGATTGCGGTCGCTGGTATCTATGATCTCAAGCAACACCGCGACGAAGTAATCATGCCCGTACTTCGTAAATGGAAAATCTTCGAGCGCAATGACTTCGGACCTTACGGCGAAGCCGCCCGAGAAGAACTCGCCCAAATCCTGGCGGACATGGATGTCAGTGTGAATCGATTCGAGGATCGACGTGAAGCCCTGCGAGCAAGACTCCTCGCGAGAGACTGATCAAGACTCAACCCACAGCCGCCAATTGAGAAGTTGGCAGTGTCGGGTTCGAGTCGCACTTTCCCACAACGACCAACAGCAACTTGGGGATCTATTCATAGAGTTGAAAGCACTCGTTCCCACGGAACAAGTGTCACATATCTGGCTTACGGAGGTCTCCGGTTGGGATGCCCAGGCATCTACCGGCTAGAACGGCTATTCAGGAATGTCGGTGACCGAAATTGTCGTTTGGCCATCAGACTCACTGGCGACGACGGATACAAATGTGCCCATTCCCGTGTAATCACGCATGATCGCGCCGTCCAAATTTGAGTCGCGTTCCAACGAATACCCAGCGCTGACAAGCAGGTCCCCGTACGAATCGGCTGCGTCTGAGTCTGTTCCCTCAACCTGCCACATGGCGTAGGCGGTGCCATCACTCTGCAACGTTCTCCGCGGTTTGACCGCAGCCAGCAAGCGCTGGAGTTAATACAAGTGCCATCGCAGCGAGTGCGGCGAGTGATTGCGTTCGAAAATTCATGGAGTTCCCCTTTTGTCAACTCCAACCTTAGATTCAGGGCACCTGCACAATCTTGGCCAGAGAAGGGTTTAGACCGGTCATGCCAGGTCATAATTTACATTCGAGTTAAGTGTGGGTTCCCAATGTGGGGAGCTGCACAAGCGTTTATCTTCACGACTTTGGATAGAAAGACGAACTCCCCGAAACCACCATTTCAGTTGGTGATTTCGGGGAGTTTCGTAACGCTCAATCTGTGGTTTTCCTTCGGGTACCCAACGTGTCCGAGGGGGGACTTGAACCCCCATACCCTTGCGGGCACTAGCACCTCAAGCTAGCGCGTCTACCTATTCCGCCACCCGGACTGGGTGCCACTTTCGCAGCGTCGCAACTATACCCACGGCACATAACATGGGTAAACCGGGCGTTAAACAGGACGGGTTGGCAGTCTGGCCCGCATAAGTTGGTGTTCGGCAAAAAATTGACCCAGTCATGGCCAATGCCCGCGCCAGAGCAAGATGGCATGATCATGTCATGACCCAGGAATACGCACTCAGCTTGGCGGCGAAGCTGGCTATTGAAGCCGACGTAGTGACACTGACTCAGGAACTCATTCGAATTGACTCGAGTAATTGGGGTGATTCGGTGGAAACTGTCGGAGAAGCTGAGGTCGCGGAATACTGCGCGCAGCGCTTACGTGAAGTCGGTTATGACCCGCGGGTGTATTCCACAACATCAGATTCGCGCAGAGGAGTCCACCTTCGAATCCCTGGAACCGACCCGGATGCGGACGCGCTGATTGTTCACGGCCACCTTGATGTTGTTCCCGCCATAGCGGAGGACTGGTCACATGATCCATTCGGTGGGGAGATCGATAGCGGGTTTATCTGGGGTCGCGGTGCTGTAGATATGAAAGACATGGACGCCATGATTCTTGCCGTCCTGCGACATTGGGCCCGCGAAGGTATTCGGCCCCGCCGAGACATAATTCTTGCATTCTTCCCCGATGAAGAAGCAGGCATGCAGCATGGCTCGGCGTGGGTTGTCCGGAACCACCCAGAATTTTTCGAGGGAGCAACCGAGGCAATCGGTGAAGTTGGCGGTTTCTCGATTTCAGTACGTGACGACCTACGGTTGTATCCAATTCAAACCGCCGAAAAAGGGATTCGCTGGCTCAGATTGCGGGCTGCTGCTCGCGCTGGGCACGGATCCATGATTCACACGGACAACGCGGTGACTGAAATAGCTCGGGCTGTTACTCGGATCGGCGAGCATCGATGGCCCGTACGCAGAACCCGAACCGTAGACGCATTCCTGGCTGAGCTCAGTGATGCCTACGGTGTTGAGATTGACGGCAGCGACCCGGAGGAACTTGTGTCAAAGTTGGGAACGCTAGGTCTGCTTGTGGGAGCAACCCTGCAGAACACCGCCAACCCATCGATGCTCAATGCGGGTTACAAAGTGAACGTGATCCCTTCGGAGGCAACCGCGCACATTGACGGTCGCGTGTTACCCGGATTTGAAGGTGAGTTCGATCAGACGATCCGGGAACTAGTTGGTGAACACGTTAATATTGAACCGGTCAGTACCGACATTGCGATTGAGTCAGCTTTTGAGACGGCAACCTTTGACCTCATGGCAAGCGTTCTGCGGCAAGAGGATCCAGGCGCTCGGGCCGTTCCCTACATGATTTCCGGTGGCACAGATGCAAAGGCACTGAGCACTTTGGAGATCGCCTGTTACGGTTTTTCACCGCTGCGGATGCCACCTGATTTGGATTATTGGAGACTCTTCCACGGGGTCGATGAGCGCGTGCCCGTTGAGGGGCTGCAATTTGGGGTCCGAACTCTGGATCGGTTCCTGCGGTCGGTATGACGCGTTGTTACGCAGTCTGGCACTAAAGGGAGTTAACGACCCGATACACCTTGCGCCGTAAACGTACTTTCTTGCGACCGTCGCGGTAGATCCTGGTTTGATCGAGTTCCCAGCGGCCTCGCTCGGCTTTGAAGGTCAAGTATTCGCGGGTTTCCTCGCGGGAACTGTCCCGGGAGATGTTTATCTCCCGAAACTCCCAGATTGGTTCGGTGCGGGTCATGGTGTTGCTGGAACTTTCATCGTCTTTGCGCCCAGCCAGATTCGGGGTAACTCATTGCTGGATCGGAGATGTCATTGAGCGCTGAAGTAATTTCCTCCGGCAACACAAGTTCTTCTGAGCCCAGTGCCATGAGGAGTTGGGTGTTGGTCCGGGCGCCCAGAATTGGTGCAATGACACCTGGCCGCTCACGCAGCCAAGCCAAGGCAACCTCCGCTGGGCTTGCATCCAGTCCTTGGGCGGCGGTTGCCAGGGCATCGACAATTCTTTTTGCTCGCTCGTCGGAATACAGGCCGACAAATGCGCTGGTGTCTTGATGTGCGCCCCGTGAGTCAATGGGAATTGAATGACGGTATTTGCCGGTCAATACTCCACGGCCAAGTGGTGACCACGGCAGGATTCCAATCCCCAGCGACTTGGCAGCAGGAACGATCTCTCGCTCAACACCGCGCTCGAGGAGTGAATATTCCATTTGAGTGGTGATCAGGGGGGCAGATCCTGGTGTGAGTTGCTGCATTGTGCAGGCTCGTGCGGTTTGCCAACCCGAGTAATTGGAGACACCCGCATAGCGCACCTTGCCCGAGGAGATTGCTGCGTCAATAGCCGAGAGTGTTTCCTCCAGGGGTGTGTGTGAATCCCAGGCGTGCATTTGCCACAGGTCAATGTGCTCGACATCTAGGCGTTTAAGGCTGCGGTCCAAAGCGTCGAGGAGGTGGCGGCGGCTGGCGTCAAATCTGCGTTCGGTATTGGGCAAGGAAACGGCTTTGGTGGCAAGGACTATTGAATCGCGGCATTCGAATTCTTGGATCAGTGTCCCCAGCATTTCCTCACTGACGCCTTCGGCATAGACATCGGCGGTGTCGATGAGTGTTCCACCTGCATCAAGGAAGGCGGCGAGTTGGTCACGGGCGTCGTACTCGTCTGTTGTCCGGCCCCACGTCATGGTGCCAAGTGCGAGTCGACCCACGCGAATACCCGAATTGCCCAATGGCCGTTGCTGCATGAGGCAACCGTATCCCCATACCGCGTGAAAGTTGGGATAACAGGTCGTAGGCTGCCCTCATGAAACTCTCAGTCAATCTTGGATATTGGGGTGCGGGAAACGACGCAGATAACTTGGAGGTAGCCAGAGAAGCAGATCGACTCGGGTACTCCTGCGTGTGGGCCGCTGAGGCATATGGCTCCGATGCGGCAACCGTACTGGCGTGGATCGCTGCGCAAACCAAACAGATTGACGTGGGTAGCGCAATCTTTCAAATCCCTGGCCGCACGCCGGCAAATACCGCGATGACCGCGGCAACCCTTGACACCCTTTCAGGTGGTCGGTTCCGACTTGGGCTTGGTGTGTCTGGCCCTCAGGTGTCAGAGGGTTGGCACGGGGTTCGCTTCACCAAACCACTGCAACGCACCCGAGAATTTGTCGACATTGTTCGGCTGGCACTCTCGCGGCAGCGAGTGAAGTACGACGGAGAATTCTTCACACTTCCGCTGCCCGATGGCCCTGGAAAGGCGCTCACGCTCACCGTTCACCCGGTGCGCGAGAATATCCCGATATATTTGGCATCGATCGGTCCAAAGAACTTGGAACTGACGGGTGAAATCGCGGACGGATGGTTGGCAATCTTCTTTTCACCCGAGCATGCTGGTGAACTCATGAAACCGTTACTGGCTGGGCGCGAAATGGCTGGAAAAACAATGGAAGGATTTGACGTAGTTCCTACAGTTCCAGTTGTCCCGGGCAAAGACGTTGAAGAGTGTGCGAATTTTGTGCGGCCGTATTCTGCTTTGTACATCGGCGGTATGGGGTCCCGGGACAAGAACTTTTATAACCAGCTGGCCACGCGTATGGGCTATGAAGACGCTGCAATTGAGATTCAAGAGCGCTATATGGCAAAGGACTATGCAGGTGCCGCTGCGGCTGTTCCCCTTGAATTCATTGATGCCACCTCGTTGATCGGTCCACCGGATCGAATAGCAAATCGACTCCCCGCTTATGCGGAGGCTGGAGTTACGAACCTCAGCATTGCCTCATTTGCTGGCACGCTGCAGGAGCGCGTAGGCACTCTCCAAATCATGAAAGACGCACTAAAGAGTTCCGGACTTGGAGATTTGGACGCGGATTCCAGTTCGTAATGGAAATGTCGTGGTTTGAAGCGGTTGTACTTGGAGCATTACAAGGTCTGACGGAGTTTCTCCCGATTTCCTCTTCTG
>ERZ891134.1382-NODE-1382-length-16646-cov-3.869086_pt1 | contig 16646 bp, 26 predicted proteins | sample MGYA00520888_ERZ891134 | MGnify/ENA primary metagenome ERZ891134 (study PRJEB32303, sample SAMEA104408692) | aquatic metagenome | biome: Brackish water; feature: Coastal; material: water | place: Baltic Sea | collected 2014-10-23 | depth 10 m ... | reverse complement strand
ATGTATGACTTAGTTGCATATATAAGACATACAGGACTTCCTTGGGAAATCCTAACTGCTGCAGGTGTTATCAACAGAGAGTTGGTAGTGTTCGACAAGAACGAATGGATAAGAGAACACGTGAGTCCTTCAGTGGTAGTCACTTGTACTATGACTGGTAGTCAAAAAGGTATGTTTGCAATCAAAGGAAGTGTCCTTATTGATGACAGACAAAAGAACCTTGATGCATGGGAAGCTCATGGTGGAATTGGTATACTACATACTAGTGCAGAAGACACTATTAACCAACTAAAGGAGTTAAGAAAGTAAACTAACATGAAATTCGAAAATAGGGGAGACCATATCGGGGTCTTTCATGATGCAATATCTGATAGAATCTGCAATTATATTCTTGATAATTACAAATATTATGAAGAGGGTGGATGGACTACACATAGAAGAGAATATGATGGTGGTCTTGCAATTGATAAATCTGATAGAGCTACAACCTTTGGTGCAATTTCACAAAGACCCCAATACAATAGATTAAGAGCAGAAAGAGAAGGATTCTTCTTTGACATTCTTAACAATGACCTTTTCCCTGCATATAAACATGCATATAGTTTAAGAGAGGATGTTGATGTCTTTAGTTTTGATGGAAAGATACAGAAGACCCAAAAAACTGAGGGGTTTCATCAATGGCATTATGAGGCAGATGGCCCACGTTCAAGACATAGAGTTCTTGCATGGATGTTATATCTAAATGACATCGAAGAAGGTGGAGAAACAGAATTTCTATATCAGAGTTGTAGATTTAAACCAAGAAAGGGAACTGTTTTGATATGGCCTGGGCAATTCACACATATGCATCGTGGAAACCCACCTTTGAATGAGACTAAATACATATGTACAGGATGGGGAGAATATTACAATGAATAAATTGAAAGAACAATTAACACTTTTTTGGAGATGGATATTTTCAGAAGAGTATGAGATAACCGTTTACCGTCAACAGGGGTTGCAGGGAAACATGTATAAGTCAGTTTACACAGCAAAGAAACTTCTAATTCAGAAGGAAAAACACTTAAAGTTCAGAGATTGGGATACCAAGAAGATGGTAGAGATTCGCTCGTCCAGTGGATTGGACTACAAGATTGAGGAGAAATAATGAATCAATTTTTTATAGCAATTATACTGGTACTTGGATTAAGTTCTTGGTATCTGTTTAATGAAAATCAAACACTCACTGCAAACAATATGAAACTTGAAGGTGCAGTAGAGGAACAAAAAAGAACGATGGTTGCATTGAAGGAATCTTTTGAGAAACAGGGTCAGTCTCTGTTGCAAATGACTCGTGCAGCAGCACAAGCAGAAACAGAGAAAGCAGAATATCTTGCAATTTTCTCTAGACATAATTTAGATTTACTTGCACTAAAGAAGCCAGGCATGATTGAATTGAGGTTCAACAATGCAAGTGAATCAGTAATGGAGGGATTGGAAAATGATACAGAAGAACTTTATAAGCTTACTGTGCCTAACACTACTGATTAGTAGTTGTTCACTCATACCTACAAGAGGTATTGAAATTAACAGCACACCAGTTAAGATAGACATCCTACAACCCGACTTACCTCGACCAGTAGAATTGACTGCACCAAAATGGTTCGTAGTATCAGAAGCAAAGATAGTCAATCCATGTAAAAAGTCTTTATCGTTTGAACCTAAGAAATTCAATGACGAAGGTGTAGAACAACTTAAAAGACCTAAAACTTGTGAGTTGACTGAAAGAGAGAATCCCGAGTGGCCAGAGGGTTATACATATCTCGATAGATTCTTAGATGAGATGAAATCACAAAACAATGGTGATGTGTTATTCGTTGCAACGACTGTTGGTGACTATAAGGTTATGGCAGAAGATATGCAAGAGTTGAAGAGATACATCAAACAAATTGGTGAGGTTGTAATCTATTATCGTAATGTGACCATCAATGATGAAGATGCAGTCGGTGTTAAAGTCAAAAAGAAGTGAAACCAATAACTGACATCAACAGGGCAAAATGGTCTCCTGCACCCACAGCAGAGTTGTTGGAACTATTCCCAACTTCAATGTTAAAAGGTGAGTTTGACTTACCACATGGTGTTATTGCAGAGGACTGTCGTAGATTAGTTGCAGAAGTTAGGAGAAGATATCCTAATGACTCTGCAAGGAACTACACCACTTACTTTGACGAAGACCTAAGAGAAGAGACACATCAATTGCCATGGTTTACTGATTTTAGTAATACTGCAAAAGATACTTACATTGCATACATAGAATCACAATACAACATAGAAGTCAGAAACCTATGCAGAAATGATATACACTTATTTGCATGGATAAGTGTTTATAATTCACCACATCATCATCCAACACATAATCATGAACATTGTCATGTCAGTGGAACTTACTATGTTCAATGTGAGAGAAACCAACAACCAATTAAATTTTTGAATCCAAGTCTCCTTGCAACTGCAAATTTACGAGCAGTATCGAATCCCCAAGAACAAGTGAGACCCGACATGACAGTCATTGGGTCAGATGAACATCAACAAGAAGTACACTTTCATAATCAGACAGGTGAATTTTTGCTATGGCCCTCCTATCTACAACATGAAGTTCCAGCACATACTAATGGAGATGTTGATACCTATGAGAGAATTGCAATATCATTTAATTTCAAACACAATGAACCCATTACAGATAACATGACTGGAACAAACCTACATTACGGAGAGGTGCTAACAGGTGAATAAGACATTTATATACGATGAGTTGTTTGCAGTCAACCCAAAACTAGAACATGAGTTTGATGGACTAACAATTACTATTCGTAATTTCTATGAGAACCCACAAGATATACATGACTTCGTAATGAATCGTCAGTTCCCTATGTGGAAATATAGCACTGAAAGACAATCAAAGAATGGCATTGAATACAATGACTGTAGAATTGTAGATAAGATAGGACATCCTACAAGAAAGTATTTTGCAGACTTTGAAAGAATACAAAACATATGCAGACAGTATTATTGGAAAGGGAATTATGATTGGACAAAGTTGCATGAGTTCAACTGTTTTCAAACCATAACAGAGTTTGATACCAAGATGCAACACTATCCACATATAGATTCTACCTTTGACACCCCCGACCACTTATCAACACTTAACATGCTTGTATATTTGGATAAACATCAGAGTGGTGGAACTGCAGTTTATAGAGGTGAGTGGATAACCAACGAAGAACACTTAGGTGTTCTGTATCCAGTAGAAGAAACCTTTGAGGTAGAACGAATCATCCCTGCAGAGTTTAACACTTGTGTTATATTTCCAGGCAATAGATTGCACGGTGCATGGATTGACGACTACACTAAATATTCGGAAGAAAACTGGAGAATATCACAAGTCCAGTTTCTAAAACCAGCATAGGAAAATTATGAATCCATTTGAAATACACATAACAAGAGACATCATAGACCCTTCAACAATTGAGGGTATTCTTGACATATTTGATAAAGAAGAGGTTGAACAGGTTACACATACTGATAAGGGAGTATTCCCAGTAGTAATAGGTAAATCCAATTCAATTCTAAAATATCATGATGGAGATAGAGAAATTTTGCTATGTCAGTCAAGTGATGATTCGGGTGTATTCCTAAAGGTCGTTGATTGGGTCAGAGAATTTGTCCATCCGACACAAGATTTTGACAAGGTTGATGAGTGGAGAATAATATCATATCCACAAGGGTCAACACAAAACTGGTCAAAGGAAGATGATGATTCTGTATTCACGGGAATAGCAATCATCGAGTTATGCAATGATTACAAGGGTGGAAACCTAATCGTTGACAATAACGTAATTGTAATGGAAGAGGGAGATGTTATTCAATTCAATAACCCCTCTCAAAGAAATTACGGAATGCCACCAATAATGGATGGTGAAAGGTTAGTCTTAGAGTTATGGTATAGTCCATTTGAAGATAAACCCGAAGAAGAAATACAGGAATCTAGTGGTAAATCATACCAAAAGGTTCAAATTAAAAGTTAGTTTATGGAACTCTTTACACTAAGGTGTTCTGTTTGTAATGAGAAGGTGATTATCCAAGAGGTCAAATACCACTCTGCTGACAAACAATACATTTTCTGTGGTGCAGAATGCAGTCATAAACATTATATGGAAAAAAGAAATGAGAAAACAAATAACAATACTTAAAATATTAACATCACTAACTGCAGGTATTCTGTTTTTAGAACTAGTGCAGGTGTTTGTATAATGCCTATCAAATATGCAAAAACCCAAGTCACTGTTGAAAGAGGAACAGGTAGGAAAACGACAAAGAACTTCTACATGCATATGGAGAAGATAGAAGACCTTATTGCAGAATACAATAAGACACAAGGTGTCAAAGGTAAAGGTAAACTAAGACAAAAGGTTAAAAACGAACTTGTCAGAAGAGGTGGAGTGGTATTTGTGGAGAAAGAGAATGAAACCTCTCTCATCTAAAAAGATACAACACTTTCCCGATTGGGAATCACAACCAATAAATGGTGAAACATTTTCACCATTCGGGCCAACTGTATATCTCGGAAAAGTACATGACGAATTTATAGATGAGTTGAATACACATATCACAAACCTAAATGCATCGGATGATGCAAAAGATGTAAAAGGTCAACTTGCAGGTAGAGTTGAGAAACAACTCTTTCTACAGGACTTGATATCTGATAAGTTAGAAGGACATATAAGACAACATATCGTAAACTTCACTAACCAACAGAACATGGGAATGGAAGACCAACATATAGTATCTGAAGCAGTTTGGTGCAATTGTGCATCAGCAAGAGATTTCAATCCAAGACACCAACATACAGGTAATTTCTCTTATGTTATCTACACCAAAAACACTGTAGACCCTACAGATGTTGTCAACAACCCGTATGATAATGCACATGGTGACGACCCTAGTATTGCAGGTAATATAGAATTACACTATGGTGAATCAATGTTTATGAATCAATCAAGATTTATGCATACACCAGTAGAAGGAGACATCCTAGTCTTCCCTGCATGGTTACAACATTCAGTATATCCATTCTATTGTGATGGAGAAAGATGGAGTGTTGCAGGAAACTATAGGTTTGCCACTTGGGAGGAACTTAACCCACCACAAGAAACAGACTAGTGTACGGGATTAAGAATATGAAGACCGATGAATGGGTCGGTCTTTACATGCATATACCTAAGACTGGTGGAAGTCGACTGAGAAATTCCATATACGAACAATTGGATACAGGTGATTACGACTGTTTCTGTACTCAAATGTCTAAGGTATTACCTATCAATCAGAGAACCCTCGACTCACTCAATGTCGATGGACTAGCACATCTAACCTTAGACCAAGCATTTCAAGTATTCCCAACACTGGATGATTGGATAACAGAGAACAACATAGATGTCTTCACCATTACTCGTAATCCCTATGAGAGATTTGTATCGTGCCTTAGGTTTCTACCTACTATGATGCAACATGGAATAGACAAGGGAGATAAGATACCAAGATATGGTGGAAGTATGACACCCAGTGAATTTCATGCAATTGTAACTACGAGTTTGTTTCGTCAGCAAAGTGATTGGATAAACAGAGATGGTACACCTTACACTAGAGTGTTACATTTAGATGAAATTACGGGTAAGTCAAATGTTCACATCACAGAAAACCTATACTGTGATTTCAGTAAAACGGATGGGTCAACGGAACAAGTTGCAGAACATATTCATAAGAGTTCCTATGTCATTCCTAAATTCACACTGGATGAAGAGACAAAGAAATTCGTGCAATGGTTATGGGCTGACGACATCAAAAACCCTCTAGTCAGATAGACATATCTGTTGTATAATATATGGTTAGGAGGTATATTATTATGAAAAATATACTATTAGGACTATTAGTCCTATCAACGTCTGCATTTGCAGATGTAAATGGAAGCATAGGTTACTCAAGTGACTATATGTGGAGAGGTGCAACTCAATCAGCAGGTGCATCATCATTAAACGCAGGTATCGAATTGGATTCTAACGGATTCTTTGTTGGTGCATGGGTTGGTGAAGTAGATTTCGGAGACGAAGCTACACAAGAGAGAGACCTATATCTAGGATATAATCTAGGTGTTATGGACAATTTAGATGTCCAATTAGGTGTCATTCAGTATCGTTATGACAAAGGTGATTACGATACAGTAGAAGAGGGATTTGTAAAGGTTAGATATAACAATCTAAAAGTTGCATATTACTTGGATACGGATACAGAGGACGACTATGTACACCTACAATATAACTTGTGGTTCATAGATGCACTTGACGTATCTCTCGGATACGGATATCATGATGAAGATAATGATTTTTCAGCATTGTTATTGTCCAAAGATATCAATGACTTTACACTAGGTGCATTGATTATGTTAGACGAAGCATTTGAGAATCAAACAACTGATTCAGTATCTTTTCATTTATCTTATAATTTCTAAGATAAACACGATATAATAAAGACAGGGGTCGGTTGACCCCTTCTTTTTGTCTAAATACTATTGTGTCACATAAATGACACATAACCGAAACAATTAAGTCACAAAGACTAAGTAGGGAAACCGAAGTGCAGTTGACGGATAGTTTCAACATAACAGGAGATAACAATGCTTAAATATGCATCATTGTCTGCCTCGTATCTTAGGACACTTGCAGACAAAACCCATTCATTAATGAAAACCAGTCGCATACAAAATGTATGGAGATTATTGGAAAAATAACTTGACAGGACTCATGTGTTCATAGTATAATGGACACATGGGTATGATTAATTTAGGGTCATCATTACGATATGGCCCACATGGTAAACGAAGGAAAACAAAAGCATTTTCAAAACCTTCTAAATACAAACAAATGATAAACGTCCAACAGAAACTGTTTGACCAAGTCATGAAAGAAATAAAGGAAGAATATCCATCATACGAGGGAACGAGTATGGGTGCTATCACACCTAAACAAGAACCCATGCAATACACTGGTGAACGAAAGTTAATCGGTATTGCAACGATGCATAAATCCAATGCAGTTCCTATCTTTGAAGACGATAAGGAACATGCAATAGACATAGCACGTATGAGAAGATAACTAAATATAACAAACACACAACACATTTATATTATGGAGATTATATAATGGCAACAGAAATCGTACTGATAAAAAACGGCAACACCACTGCAGAAGAAGTTAACTCTGCATACATTAGACTCAAAAACTTACGAGTCGATATTATTTACCCTAAAGAACACAACACCGTCACCTTTCATTGTTATACCAATACAGGAACAGATGGACTCTTAGACGAAATCAATCCAATCGAATTTGAGTCGTTAGCAGGAGTCAACCCCGAATCACCATGGAATAAGATACTACTCATGAACAGAGGAGTCGGTGGATTCAAAGACAGAGAGAATCAGAACATTAAAGTGCTTATTATGGACACCAAACTCTTTCCAAGGAATACCAGTCAGAACACCATATTAGGGTTTATCAATGCAAAAGGTAAAACCATGGATGTCCATGAGATACTCGAACCCGACACCATACAAACGATTAAAGACCAAGAACTACCTTATATGGTGATGCCGACTAAGTGGTGGACAGACGAAGACACCACGACACAAACGGAATATGCACACTTCTTCACTGCATTCAACTGGAGAGATTTACATGAGATATACGAAACATTCAAAGCAAACCCAGTTGAACTGATTAACACCTACGGAGACACCAAACAAGGAGTCCAAAAGTACATCGAAGACACTTTCAGAGGAGTGGTATTACCTACAGGATGTGGAGAGTTCGGAATATACTACATCAACAACGAAGAATCCAACCAAAGACTCATACAAGAATGGGAAGACAATGTGAAGTGCTTTTTCCCTGCAGAATGGTCAATCCCCAATGAGGAAGACATGGATGCAGACTATATCTCCTACGGACACGAATGGAGAGATATATCAGAACAATCCAAGTTCGTCTATGCACAAACCCAAGACGAAGATACTCACACAAAAGCCGACCTCTACTTCAGAACATGGATACACAAAGAGTAATCGACCACTATTCTCATGTAAGATATCCAAACTTCTTTACAGAGGACGAATGCAAACACATAGGGTACATACTCACACGGGACGAGCATAAGATATTAGAGATAAAGAACACCTCTAAGTCCGTATATAAGGGACTCACCAAACAACACCAAGTCTACAATTGGCTACAACACCCCGACATCAGACCACTGAATATACCCAAACGTATCTTCCAACTACCCGAATTCCAAGACGAAGACGAACTAAGAATCCAATGCTGGGGGAACATACTACGACACGGAGAAGACCTATTAACTCACAATCACGGTCATGATATACAAGACGAAGAAGCACAAGCAGGAATGCAACACTTCTATGCAATGAACACCTTTATAGACGGTCAAGACCCCTCGTATACACACTATGATGATACAGGTAAGATTGAGAATGTAAGGGGAGAACTCCATGTGATTGGATGCTTACTTATGCATGGTGTAAGAAAGAATATGTATAAGAAACCACGAATAAGTCTTGCAATGGACGTACATCTCAAAGAAGCATTCGATACCATACCCAATGAGTATCTAAAATATCGTATATTACCCTTTAAAAGGAGTGAAGTACTGTGATTTATAATCGTCTTGCATCAGCATCTTATGGAGAAGGACGAAAGTACTTTAGATGGTGGTTGAGAGTGTGGTGCCAAAGGTGATAAGGCATTGATTCTAAGGGGTTTTGAATATAATTCTGAGGGTCTCATGGTGCTTGTGAATATAATGTGTGTGGAAGTGTGGTAAAGTGTGTAATTATATTGGTATTCTGAGGTAATGGGGTGAGTACTGAATTTCTTTGATTAGGTGCTGTTGTTCGGAGACCCTAACCACCTATTTTATTCGGAGTCAACCCCTCTGAAACCCCTACGGCTACAACGTTTCCGAGACCCCTCTGAGAACCTCTAAGGTACTCTAAGAACTGGAGAGACCCTCCGAGAACCCCGCAGCTACAAGGTTTATAGACACTTGACAATGCCCCCCACTTTTTGTTATAGTACTACCATGATGAATTAATAAAGTAACAGGAAAATCCCCTAAATGCCTGCGACCATGGGGTGGAGAGAGGAGACAAGAGAGGCGTCTTAGTTATTGTTCTTCCCTTCATTACTACTAGAGTAAGACTAAGAACACGAGAATCCGAGAATGAAACATAAGAACCCTCTCGGATTAGTTGTATATGGGCCTTGACAATGCTAGCAATAAAAGGTTATACTATGTATATAATGACAAATCAAGGAGACATTATGAAAACACTTAGAGACTTAGGACTATTGGACGTTGACTTCTTACAGGGGTTAACACCATTCGTATTAGCATTGGTTATCGGAGTGGTATCATAATGTATGTATTAACGATTGGTTCTATAGTGTATCTGTATGACAATGAGAAAGAAGCTCGTAAAGCATTTCATCAGTCTGTTGTAAAGAATGGTATCAATAACGTAAAGGTGACCTATGTATGATTTAAGTGATAACAACTGTCTTATAGGGGAGCATATTGCAACTAATACTCCAGTGGAGATACCTTTGAATGCAAGAGAGATGCAATTGTTTCATGCAGGTGGTAATCATGATTGGAATGTCATGTGTGAGAGTGTCAAAGCACGCACTGGTATAGAGATTATCGGACAGATTCAGATAGATTCTATAGTGATTAATGGAAATAAAAGGAAATTCCACTAGACAGAGACCCTCCTTTATAGTATAATAGATGTATAAGTCCGACTAGGGAAGGACATTCGTTATGAATCAAGTGAGTCCCTAGAGTTATCTACTGAGAAGGTCGTGTGGGCATGAGAGAGACCCACCCAGTTTGAGAGAGAGCCTCTGAGACGTTCTGAGAGTACCTTAGAGTATTCTTGGTGTGTTGACAGGGGGTCGTTCTCTGAGTGCCTTAGAACAGTACTGAGGGACTCCTAGGAATATTTGGATGGCGACTAAACCCCCACCCTAAATGTTTCTCAAAGGAATATAAGTACCCATCGAAAATTTTTTTTTGGGGTATTAAAAAGGGTATACCTTTTTTCCAAGAAATATGATATAATATAATTGTACGATAAAATAGGAGACTAATACAATGCCAAAAGATTTAAAATTAATAAACACCACTCTGATACCTAAGAGTGAATTTCTGTTCTATAAGAACTTTCGAAACTCTTTTTCTACTCCTCCATTCGCTGTCTTAGATGAGTGGTACGATAACGTAGAGAAAGCAAACCAAGTATTCTTTGATTTAACCCCTAGCACTATAACCGTCAGTGATGATGGACTGGGTATGGAATACGATACTTTTATTAATGACTTTTTGAGAATGAAAGACACTCAAGGTGTATCCCCTAACTCCACTGGTATCTTTGGTGTGGGTGGTTCTAAGGGTGTTCCCTATCTCATTGGTCGTCCATTGTCCATTGCATTCACCAGTAGAGACGGTAAGTCCTATTACAAAGGTGTATGGGAATATGATGGCCCTGTAAGTGACGGTTTGTTCCCACTTGCAAAGATAAACTCCGCTAGTGTCAAGGTGTATACTATGACGGAGTCTGAATATCGATTGGAGTTTACTCGTGAGTGTGGGTATATTCCGTCCTTTGTGTTCATGTGTGAGAGGTTAGGTAAGTATGCAGGGGATTATGATGGTAAGAAAACCTTAGAATTGAGTGCAATTAAGAGAAATTTGTCTGTTAAGATGATGGAAGGTAAGTCTTTGGCTGATATTACCGTCACCGACACCAATAGTAAGGGTAAAAGGACTTCTGAAGACTTAATTCCTGCATATCACCCCTTTGTCAAAGTCATTGATGGGAAAACCATTACTGCACCTAACAGTTTGGAACAACTTCCGTTTGAGAAGAAGAAATTTATTATTGGAGACAATGCAGTTCTAAAACTTAAATGCTATAAGAAATCTAATATCACCACCGAAGGAGATAGAATAAACGAGAATATAATTAATAATGCACGAAGTAATGAGGTTGCATTGATAGGTGCTACGAATGCAGGTCGAGAAGCTGCACCTAACAAACCTATTGTGATGATATGTAATAAAAATGGTAGAATATTGCACCGTTATATTATAGACGACACCATTCGTAGTTCGAATCCCGAACTCATGAACTTTATGGTGTTTGTTTTTTATATGGAGACGTGGGACGAAGCAGTTCCCTTTAATTTAATTAAACCAGCTCCTATGACGGGTGATGTGTATACTGATTTTAATCAGAAGATACTTGATTGGATGCAGAAACCTGCTCAAAAAGAAAGATTCACTCACGGTGAAACTAAAGATGAAGACAGAGAAACCGAAACCATTAGAGATTCTATTGTTTACGGTATCGAGTCTGTCGACAATATTACAAGAGGTGTGATTGCAGACTTGATGGATTGTCGACCAAGTCACTTTACAGACCCTAACATCGTAAGGTGCCAAGCATCTAAAGGTGAAGTCCGTGATATCGATTTAAAAATTGAAGGGGAGACTCCTCTTATCATAGAAAATAAAATAGGTAGGATTGGAGTCGGTCAATTAGACCAAGCCATCGGTATGTCCTACATGTTAGACTATACCCACCACATGGTTTTATTGTGTGATGAGATTTCTGCACACTTAAGAGACAATGCATGTCAAGTGATGAAAAAAAGAATGCAGACAGACACTTTAGGTAGTGCAGTCTCTTTTACTATTATGACGAAGACTGCACTACAGACAGGAACAAAAGGTGATACCGACTTTATTGAGTTGTACCGACATGAGGATTATATTGTATGAGTAAATTTGAAATAATACAAGGGAATAAATCCGAGAAGGATAAAATATTATTATATAATGGTCGTGCAGTTGCATTTGAGGATGTTGCAAAGATGTGTATATTCTTTATGGCTAACGAAGACAATCTTTATCCACCTCCTAGATATAAAGGTGGTCAAATGTTTATTGATTACATGACAGAGGTCTTAGAGACTCGTAGAGTTCCTACCGATAGTAAGTATGCAATCAAAAAGAACCACGGAGTAGTAAAAGTATGAGTCCTAAGTCAAGAGCAATCCATAAAGAAACTGCAACCACCGTTGGTACAGGATTATTAATTAATTACCCACTGAATCTATTTGGATTGTATATCTGTATTGATGTACTAGATATGAGTAGTTCAGTAGCAATAGGAACCTCTATAACGGTCGCTATGACCTTCGTTGCATATACTAGGGTCTATACCATAAGAAGGTGGTTTAATGGCAGATAAAGACGAGAACCGATATGAGATAACCAGTGAGACTCCTCTGTATACCAAAGACTGGTATATCAAATGGGTTGCATCTGTTTTTGTCTTGTTCTCTATGTCCCTAAGAGGTGTAGAGGGATACCAAGACTGGGACTTAGGTCTTTCGTTTGTAGGTGTAGCACTTTGGTTAATTGTGTCTCTCATGTGGAATGACAGAGCTCTCATCCTCTTAAACGGTGTGGGTCTATTATTTTTATTACGGACTTTAATTGCAGGATAAATAGAAGTATGTTAGAATTAATATTATTGCCTTGGACACTATTTAAATACCTTTTCTCGTTAGGTCTATGGAGTGTTTTCTTTATTACACTACATTACCTATGGAAGAAGCATGACTGCAGTGAGTGGACTCTCAATGCACTGAGAAGCAACAATCCAAAGAAACAGAAGGTTGAAGAAACACCCGAGGATTATATTGTATGAGTACTGAATTAATATTAATACATGTTGGATTTATATTTGCACTGGTCGTATCTGTATGGTACAGTGGGTTCAAAGCAGGTCGTAAATCCATGGTTGAACAATTTATGGATGATGAGTTATTTACTCCACGGGAATTATTAACCCATTACAAACAAATAAATAAAGATATAAACAAATAATAATAGGAATATATTATGAGAATAATTGGAGTGAATATTTCACACGACACTTCCGTGTCAGAATTAGTAGATGGTAAAATACTCAATCTCTATGAAGAAGAAAGATGTGTCAGAGAAAAGTACTATGACCCCAACAAAGCAATACTAGAAAAATATCGTGGTCTCCTTGCAATGGAGAGATATAACTTAGGGAGTGATGAATTAATCGACTCGGTTGCATTTGCATCCTATGACCGTAGAGAGATTGCCTATCATTTATCTGACGACACAGATAATATGTGGAAGAGTGAATGGGTAGAGAGATTTCTCAAAGACATCAAAGCAACAACTCTTACCATCGATAGACTTAACGAACTTGCAGAGAAGTATGAGGAGTTCAGTTATAATATTCCTAAGACGAGTGTAGATGATGATATCATTAATCTTTTAATGGACTCACATTATTCAAACAATCAACCCTATCACTTTGATAAGAACCTTCATCATGAATATCATGCTTGGAGTGCAGGATACTTTGCATACGAACAAGACCAAGTAGAAGATGCAATGTGTGTAGTGTGGGATGGTGGTGGAGCTCAGTCATATTTTGATACACATCCTGGCTACCAAGAAATCGAGTCCATCTATAAAATAGAAAAAGGTGTCCCTACTCTTAAACATCAAGTCATGTCAAACTATAGAGTCATTGACGACCTTAACTATGCACTACCCAATCAACTAAGTGATTGTTGTCAGACAGAGGTAGAGACCACTGAAGACATCGATGGTGCAGAGGTAGTCTTTACATCAAGACCGTCCAGTGGAATGATGTTCTCGAATATGAGTCAGGCACTAGGTACAGACGACCATGGTCGAGCAGCAGGTAAAGTTATGGGGATGGCATCTTATGGTAGAGGTGAGAGTAAAGAATTTAATAAGTTTACTATTTCACAAAAACTTGAACTTGAAACATTTGAAAATTCATGTAAAACAATTCAGAGGGCATTAGACTTAGACCCTACCAATAAAAATATTATTCTGAGTGGTGGGTATAGTTTAAACTGTACTAACAACTACAAGTACTTACAGAGATTTCCCGATGTTAATTTTTATGTAGAACCCTGTTGTCATGACGGTGGTACTTCAATAGGTGTAGCACTAAGTGCAATGCATATAATACAACAGGACGAAGACTATGTGAGTCCTTCATCTAATTATATTAAAAGGAGTGTGTGGACATGAAATTAACCGAAATCATTAGAGACATGGATGAGTGTGTCAGACTATTAATCGAAGAGAAACAGATAGTAGCAATCTTCCAAGGTAAAGGAGAATGGGGCCCACGTGCATTAGGTAATCGTTCCATACTCTTTGACCCAACTAATCTTCGTGCAAAACAAATTGTTAACGAGGTAAAGAAAAGAGAAGAGTATAGACCTTTTGCAGGTAGTGTTATGTTAGAACATGCACATGAGTATTTTGAAATGCTACAGTTAAAGGAATCCCCATGGATGTCTTTTGCAATACAAGGTAAACCTCTTGCATATGAAAAGATTCCAAGTATCGTTCATGCAGATGGAACATGTAGAATCCAAACGGTGACTGAAGAACAAAACAAGAACTATTATAATCTAATTAAAAAGATGTATGAGACTAACGGTGTTCCTGTTGTCTTTAACACATCATTCAATTTAGGTGGTGAGGCATTAGTCGAAACTATCTATGATGCAATCGACACTTGCAATCGTTCAGACATAAACTTTCTTTATGTCCCCGAAGACCAAGACATTCATATTCCATATGATGCAATTAAATTGAAAGAAATAACTAAATAGTTATATGGTAGAAGTCACTGATTCAGCAATACAACAACTCCTTAAAAAGAATGTGTCTTTTATTAGACTCGGAGTTAAAGGTGGTGGTTGTGCTGGGTATGAATATTTTATAGAAGACACTTCAGACTTTATTAGCATGACAGACAAACTGGTAAGTTTTGGAAAGTTCAGTGTGGTGTTAGATAAAGAGTCTGTACCCTACTTGAGTGGTTCTACTTTAGACTGGGTACAAGAAGGTCTCAATGAGTTTTTTAAAATAATAAATCCAAAAGAAGTATCTTCTTGTGGATGTGGAGTGAGTATACAGTTTAATGAAGACCTCGTCAGCAAAAGCTAAAGGAAGAAAACTTCAACAATGGTTTGCAAAGTTAATGGTGGATACACTAGACCTTCATGAAGAAGATATAGAGTCGAGACCTATGGGTTCACAAGGTGAAGACATTATAATGGGAAGAGAGTCACGAGAGAAGTTCCCATACAGTGTTGAATGCAAGAACCAAGAAGCAGTGAACGTATGGAAAGCATATGAACAAGCAGAAAGTAATTGTGGTAAGTACGAACCCTTAGTTGTGATTAAGAGAAATAGAAGTAAACCATTAGTGGTGATTGATGCTGAACACTTCGTTGCACTACATAAGAAACAGTTGACTCCACTAGAGATACAACAAATAGCAATTGGAAAAGACATTAGATGAAATCGTTTAACGAAATAACAGAAGCAAGAGACGTAGACAATAAGAAACCATATCGTTTGGTAGTTCTTGTTGAGCGTCCTAAGAAAATTATAAAGACGGGAACTTCTGCAAAACTTGTATCTAAGGCAGAGAAGTTAGGAATAGAAACCTACAACTGTAGAATCAATGGTGCTTACATTATCAGAGAGGACGATGGTAAGATTACAATTCATAACGAAGGTGATGACAAGGGTTTCGAATTAGACGAGGATACAATCGTTTTCATACGTGGAGACGTGACCAAGAAAGATTCCTACATGGACTTGATATCTCAGATTGAAAGATATGGTATTCCATGTAATAACACACGTGAGTGTATCGAAGTGTGTTGTGATAAGTTCAGAACTTATCTAAGACTACAAGAGATTGGTATGAACCAACCTAAGACTGTATTGATTCCAAACGATACACCCGAGGCAGTTGATGCTGCCCATGAAGCACTAGACAATAAATTCCCAATGGTACTTAAAACACTTAGTGGTTCTAAGGGTGTTGGTGTTCTGTTAATAGAAACTGAAAGAAGTTTACAATCTCAGATTAGTTTGATTTATAAGATTGACCCTTACACTGATATCCTATTACAAGAATACATTGAGTCCGACTATGACGTAAGGTGCGTAATAGTAAACCAAGAAATTGTTGGTGCAATGAAACGTAATAAAATTACAGACGACTTCAGAAGTAATGCATCACAAGGTGCAACAGTTGAGTTAATTGAAATGACTGAACTGGAAAAGGAAGAATGTCTTAAGGCTGCAAAAGGTGTGAACGGTCAGTGGGTCGGAGTGGATTACATTCCTGCTAAGAACAGAGATAAAGATTCACCTTACATTCTTGAAGTCAATCATAGTGCAGGTAGTAAAGCAATCTCTGAAGCAATCGAAGAAGACATTACTAAAATGGTTCTTAAACTTTACTTTGACAGAGACATGTGGAGGAAGGAACCTAAACAGTGTGGAGTGTTAGAGTCCTTTATGGTTGACGGTCAAGAAATGACTGGTAAGTTAGATACAGGAAACTCTACTTCAGTATGTTC
>ERZ891134.1379-NODE-1379-length-16679-cov-5.843299_pt1 | contig 16679 bp, 19 predicted proteins | sample MGYA00520888_ERZ891134 | MGnify/ENA primary metagenome ERZ891134 (study PRJEB32303, sample SAMEA104408692) | aquatic metagenome | biome: Brackish water; feature: Coastal; material: water | place: Baltic Sea | collected 2014-10-23 | depth 10 m ... | reverse complement strand
CTTCTGCAATTTTAAAAAATGCATCCGATGAGCAATGCCTAATATCACAAGCAGCTACCATGTCAATGCCTCCACCAACGCAAGCTCCTTGAATAGAAGCAATGGTAGGCATGCGACATTCCTCTAATGCAGAAAATGTATCTTGTAACTCAAGAACCTCATGATAAAAAGTTTCACGCATTCGAGCAGGATCTTTTTTTACACCGCCCTTATCAGCAGGGGCAAAATTAGCTAAATCCATGCCTGCATTAAAATGCTTTCCTTCACCTTTTAATAAAATAACCCTTGCTTCAGCATTTTTATCTAATTCTTTAATTAGTTCCGGCAATTCTTTCCAAAACAGACGAGTCATTGTATTAAATTCATCGGGTCTGTTCATGACCACATGGGCCACGTGATCTTTTACGGTCACATCAAAACATGTGTACTTACTCATTTGAACTAGCTCCCTCTTTAAGATCTTTCACAATTTCTCTTAAGTGATCAACCAACTCAAAAGTTTTGTGATGCGGCAACACGACTTTTCTGTCGGTGCTTAACTTTTTAAGGCCGTTATCTAACTCATCTAATTTACTGATTATTTCTTTGCTCATAGCTACAATAGGTTACGTTTACAAAAAATTATAATGGCTTGAATCTATGAAAGCACGTCTCTTACAAACTTTATTTACTGCGCAGGTTATTTTTTGCAGTACATTTATTCTTGCAGCTGAGTCAAACAAAGACATAAGGGCACTTCAAGAGCAAAATATCATGTCGGTTTTATTTCAGCAAACCTCAGCAGAGGGTCTGGCTTCTAGTCTTCAAACATACAAAGCAGCTCAACAAGTTTTAGATCAGGCGCTAGCAGATCCAACTTGGAGCGCATTGCCAGGGCAAACAAAGTATAAAAATAAAAAGCCTGCCATCATTCTTGATGTCGATGAAACAGTCTTAGATAACTTGGCCTATCAGGCACGCGGAATTTTAGATGGAACAAGCTATCCAACAGGTTGGATTGCCTGGGGCAATGAAGTGGCTGCAACAGAGGTTCCTGGAGCAAAAGACTTTTTAAACTATGCCCAATCTAAAGGCGTGACTATTTTTTATATTACCAACAGGGTTGCAGAACTCAAAAATGCTACTCAACAAAATCTTACAAAGCTTGGAATACCATGGGATCAATCACAGGACACTATTTTAATGCGCGGCGAAAATGGCTGGGGAAGCGATAAAGGTTCTAGACGCAGTCTTGTTTCAGAAGAACACAGAGTGCTGATGCTTATTGGAGATAACCTTGGGGATTTTGTGGATGCAAAAGATAACCTTGTGACCCCAGATCAAAGAAAGGATATGGTCCAGGCTTACAAAGAATATTGGGGCGCCAAATGGTTCATGCTTCAAAATACAACTTACGGCGACTGGGAAGGCGCTTTATACAACTTTGATTATTCCTTGTCTCCAGATGAAGTGCACGAGACTCGCATAAATTCTTTGCAACCCTCAAGATAACCCCATGAAAAAATACTTGTTGCTGTTTAGCGTTGTCATTCTTGCATCTTGCCAAGATGGAAATGTGGTTGAGGAGGCAGTTTTAATTGGCACAGAAACCAATGCAGCTGAAACCTTAGAGCGAAATCCAAACATCAAAGCTAAGAATATCATTTTATTTATTGGCGATGGCATGGGACCCAATCAAGTTGCTTTAGCAAGATTTGCTGTTGGCGGAGCAAACCATCGACTCTCGTTTGAAAATTTTCCTGTCACCGGCATTGTTTTGAATCACTCGGCTGAGAATCTCTATACTGACTCAGCTGCAGCTGCGACCGCATGGGCCGCCGGAGTTAAGACAAAAAATGGCTACTTGTCTGTTGATTCTGATAATAAATTCTTGCCAACCATCCCAGAGCTTTTAAGCACTAAGGGCTATTTAACCGGCTTGGTCGCAACTTCTTCGATCACGCATGCGACCCCAGCAGCTTTTTATGCTCACATTAAAAGTCGCTCCAAGCACAAGCAAATTGCTCAAATGCTTGTTGAATCAGACATAGCTATCGCTTTAGGCGGAGGCTCCGAATTTTTTAAATTGCCGTTATCAGATCAAACAATACATCTAATCGAAAATGGGCAGTCCCTGGACCAAGACAAGCTTACTCAGCATGCAAGGGTGCTTGGATTATTTGCTGAAGATGGTCTGGATAGAAGACTGGCTCCACCAACGCAACTTCACATGACAGAGAAAGCATTAGATTTTTTAGATGCAAAAACATCGAATTGCTCAGGATTCTTTTTAATGTCTGAGGGCAGCCAAATTGATTGGGCTGGCCATGATAATAATGTGAAGTATATGCTTTCAGAGTTTACTGATTTTGATGATACGGTTGCAGCCGCAATAGAATTCGCAAAGCAGGACAAAGAAACTTTGATTTTAGTTACTGCAGATCATGCGACTGGAGGCTTGGTTTTGCAAAAACCTAGAGGCTCTAGCGTTAGAGCTCAATGGACAACGACAAGTCATGATTTATCATCAATTAATATTTATGCCTATGGACCAGGAGCAGAAAAATTTTCTGGTGTCATGGACAACACTGAAATTTTTGATCGTATGTTAGAAGTTCTGGACTACGAGAACCTAGATTCAAATAATTGCGTCAACTAGCTCTGCAAGGGTAGGGTAGGTGACCACCCCATTGGCTAAATTTTTCGTCCTACCAGGATTGATCCAATACACCTGACCAACTCCAGCATTAACTGCGGAGGTCACCACCTTAAAATTATCATCAATAAATATTGAGTTTTTTAAATTTACTTTTAAATACTGGCCGGCAAGAGCCCAAAATTCTTTTTGCTCTTTTGCGTAGCCTAAATGCATGCTGCAAATGTGTGAGTCAAAGTAATCAAGAAAGTTTGCAGACTCAGACTTAAAATCAAATAACCTAGGATCGCCGTTAGTAAGAATATATTTAGGATTGCTTAGAGAGGCAATTTTTTTTAAGGCATCTTCGGACCCTTTTAAAAATGAACATCTCTCTTCTTGATTTTTAATGATCTCCAAAGAATCAATGCCCAACAGTTCATCCCAATAATTCAGGTCATACCAGTTTAAACTGGCTTCCTGATCGCTCATCATGGACTTTATATCAGCTTTAACTTCAGTGCTTGATTTGCCTGTTTCAAGAGCCAATGTATTTGGTAGCCAATCTGTCCAAAACTTCATGTCGTAGTTCAGATCTAGAATAACCCCATCAAGATCTGAGAGAATAGCAGTGGTAGAATTGAATTTTGTCATTAAAAGAACACTATGCAGTCTAAAAACTTAGAACTTATTATCTCTCAATTAGAAGACTTAACCTTAAGTTTATTTCCTGAAATATTAAAAATTTATGAAGACAAAGATTTTAAGACCAGGCATAAAAAAGATGGATCGCCAGTCACTAAGGCTGACATGCTTGGCCATAAGTTAATTCTCAAGTTTTTAAATAAGCATTACCCTGACATTCCGATTGTTTCAGAGGAGAGTTTCACGCAAAAAGGCTATAAACCGGCAAAAGAGTTCTGGTTGGTCGATCCTATTGATGGAACCAAGGAATTTGTTAATCGCTCGGGTGAATTCACAACCAATATTGCATTAATTCAAAATGGTCATCCGGTCCTAGGCGTGGTTGGAGCACCAGCAATCAATAAGATTTGGTCTGGTATTTCATCTCATACACCCAAAACTACCAAATTAAAGGCAGCAGCTTCAAGTTCTGCATTGAAAATAGTGATGAGTAAAAGTCATCAAACTGTTATAGATACAGCGTTTTTAAGCTATTTAGATAAAAATAATGTCAAAATTAGCACTATTAGCAAGGGCAGTTCCTTAAAAATATGCGTTTTAGCCGATAAAAAAGCAGATATCTACCCTAGATTTGGCCCTACCTTAGAGTGGGATATTGCTGCAGCTGATGCGGTTCTTAGAGCAAAGGGCGGGGGTATTTTCTTGATAGATAGCTTCGAACCCCTTGAATATGGTAAAAAAGATAGCATATTAAACCCTATGTTTATTGCGATAAGTGATTTGAACCAAAAACAGAGAATCTTGTCTCTAATAAGAGGTTTTAGCAAAAATTTGCTATAATTATTAGTTGAGATAACCTATGGTTATAATTAATTATTTATAAAATATATATGGGAACAGAATTACAGACTATAACGCTAGCAACTCCAGGCAAGGATATAGAATCCTATTTGTCTTGCGTTCATGCGATCCCGATTCTAACTCCAGAACAAGAAAAAGAGCTTGCCTTGAAGCTATTTGAGAATAATGATCTTGAAGCAGCGCGTCAGCTAGTGCTTTCACACTTAAGGTTTGTGGTTCATATTTCTAGATCATACTCAGGTTATGGTCTTCCATTAGCCGATATCATTCAAGAAGGAAACATTGGCTTAATGAAAGCGGTCGATCGATTTGATCCAAACAAAGGGGTTAAAATTGTATCTTTTGCAGTGCACTGGATCAAAGCAGAAATACATGAATACATTCTTAAAAACTGGAGAATGGTTAAAATTGCTACAACAAAAGCTCAAAGAAAATTATTTTTTAACTTGCGCAGCAAAAAGAAAACATTAGATTGGCTAACGAAGGAAGAAGCAGAGCAGATCGCAAAAGATTTAAACGTTGAAGTTAAAGATGTCCTGCACATGGAAAATCGCCTTACATCGCATGATTCATCCTTTGACGGCCCAGTGGGCAGTGATGATGAAAGCGATATTATGTCTCCATCACAGTACCTTGAAGACAAGTCATTTAGCCCAGAAATCTTAGTTGCAGAACAAGAAGTGTCTGATCATAACTCTGAAGAGTTATATATGGCATTGGCTCAGCTTGATGAAAGAAGCAAAGACATTATTGCAAGGCGATATCTTGCCGATGAGAAAGAGACTCTTCATGATCTTGCAGATGAATATCAAATTTCAGCTGAAAGAATTAGGCAAATAGAAAATGGTGCGTTAAAAAAACTTAAAGCTGCTATGTCTAACGCTGCCTAAGCAGGCAATTTTCTTTACCCCGGGACAGATCAATCAATCAAGATAAACCATATCTCGCCAGTTTTGTTAAAAGGCTTGGGCGTATCACCTTAGCTCAAAAAGACGCACTCGAATCACTGAGCCAATTCCATTTACAAGACTCTGAGCAATTACTTGGCCTAGTCTCAGACTACCCAAAAGCTATTCTAGAAATAGGATTCGGCAACGGTGAAAATACCTCTTATTTAGCAGAGAAAAATCCAGAGGCCCTCATCATTGCATCCGAGGTCTATCGTTCAGGCATTGGAAGTTTGCTGGCTTCTATAGCTAAACATTCATTCAAACACATTAAAATTTTTGATGATGATGTTCGAGAGCTTCTCTTAGATTTAGCGCAACCCATCTTCCATGAAATTTATATCATTTGCCCAGACCCATGGCCTAAAGCCAGGCACCATAAACGCAGATTGGTAGATAGCAATTTTTTAAATACCTTGCATCAAGTCATGCATCCCAATGGCACCATCTATATCTCAACTGATTGGGAGAACTATGCAGAATTTATAGATGAAGAAACGCTCAAGGCAGAGCATCAATTTAGCGCCTCCAAGATTTCCAATGAAGGCATGCCGATTACTCGCTTTCAGGATCGTGCACAAAGAGAAGGTCGAATCATTCATACCTTTTTACTTACCGCTAAAAAAATAACTTAATGGTTTCATTGAGGTATTGATAGCCTCTTGCGGTTGCCCCTATTTTGTCTTCGAGCAATAATCCTTCCTTTACGCCTAATTGATATTTTTTTAAGAAACTCTTGGGAAGCTCGACCCCTAAATGATCAGGCAAGATCCCGTCTTTAATTCTTAATAAATTCATTGCCAGATCCATGTCCAACTCTTCTCCCTGAATGATTGTATGATCTGCGATCGTTTGTTTTGCTATGTAGCCATTGAGAGGTTTAATTTTTCTAAACCTTGTAATTTCTGGGCCGACAGTAATTTTGCTGTGCGCGCCTGGGCCCAAGCCAAGAAAGTCCCCAAATTGCCAATAGTTTAGATTGTGCCTGCTCTCAAATCCTGGCCTAGACCAAGAGGATACTTCATATTGCTGATAGCCATTGCTCTCTAACATTTGACGAGCAAGTCGCTCCATTCCTTCAATCTGATCCTCGTTTGGCAGTTTTAATTCTTTTTTGTAGAAGATAGTATTTGGCTCAATAGTAAGCTGGTACAGCGACAAATGATTGGTTTGAGAATCAATAAATTGTTCAAGAGTCTCTTGAAATGAAGTCGCCGTTTGATACTCAGTGCCATAAATTAAATCAATGGTGGAATTCATGCCCTTGAGGAGGTTGGTGGCTTCAATTCCCGATGCCTTGTCGTGGTTTCGGCCCAAACCTTTCAGCTCTGGATCGTTGTAGCTTTGTACTCCTAGTGAGTAGCGATTAATGCCTAATGCAGAGAGATCACTCAGTTTGTTCGCGCTCACATCTCTTGGATTCATCTCAAAGGTGATTTCCATCTCTTTACTCAAAGGATTTTGTTTTACAGCATCTAAAATAATTGCAATGGCTTCCGCCGAAGCTAGCGAGGGTGTTCCGCCACCAAAATAAACACTGCTAAACTCTCTTCCATCAATTAACGCAGCTGAATCCTCAAGATCTTGCGCAATTGCATGCGCCAGCTTTTGATCATTTTGTTTCACAGGTTCAGTGGTGATAGAGAAATCACAATATGGGCATTGCACCTCACACCAGGGCAAATGAATATATAAACTTAGCGGTGGCTTAGAGAGAGACAAAGGTATGAATTTTTTGTCTTAGAGTCTTAGTGGCAAGACCGCGATGGCTTAATGTTGATTTTTCTTCTGGTGTGATTTGCGCCAATGAAAGCGGAGAGCCTTCGGGGTAAAACATTGGATCATACCCAAAACCACCACTGCCTTGCTTGATGAGCTTAACCGTTCCTGCAAGTGTTCCTGTTGCTATTAACGGGAATGGATCTGACGCATCTTTAATCATGGCAAGCACACAGACAAAATAAGCTTTCGCCTCTTGGAGATTAATATTTTGAAGTTCTTGTTTGAGACGCTGTCGGTTTTCTTCGTCACTGGCATCGTCTTTTGCATACCTTGCAGAGTGGAGACCTGGCATATTATTAAGGGCGGGAACTATGAGGCCCGAATCATCTCCAAGTGAAGCCAAGCCCGTGGCTTGGGAGGCAACCCTAGCTTTATGCAAGCTATTTTCAATAAAGGTTTTGCCCACCTCTTCTTCTGGAACAACACCAAATGCGTCTTGGGGGATCACTGCAAATTCTGGAAGCAGGAGTGCAAACTCTATGAGCTTGCCTTGATTACTAGTTGCAATGATTAGCTTGGGCTTATTTTCCAAGAAGGTATACCGCCTCTGCAGCTAAAAAATTAGGAAAGCAATTGGTGAGCCAGGATGTTTTGCCGCGCCTATTCAGATAAACTTTTTTATGAATATTAAATTGCTCAGCCGCACAGAGCTCTTCAAAATCAGCAATGGTGCATAAATGTAAATTAGTTGTTTCATACCACTTCGCAGGCAATTGAGGAGAAGAGGGCATCTTGCCTTTTAACAAACCGGTTCTTAGCTCCCAGTTCCCAAAGTTTGGTAGAGTAATCACGCACTGATTAGCGACCTCTAAAATATTTTGCAGAGCCTCTTTGGGCTTGCGAAGGCATTGAATGGAGCTGGCCATAATGGCGACATCAAATCCCATATTTTTATATTCTAGTAACCCAGCATCAATGTCTTGTTGGATCACCGAAATACCATTTTTAATGCAGTCTTGAATTTTCAGAGGATCATTTTCTACGCCATAGCCCGTGGTGCCTTTTGCACGGCTGAGAGATTTTAATAGCGAGCCATCTCCACACCCAAAGTCTATAACTTTTGAGTTAGCCTCCACCCAATTAATTACAATGTGCTCAAGAGAGTTCATCGTTGGTCTCCAGAAAATTTTGTAAACTAGCTGAGTAGTTATCCGAGTGAAACAAAAAGCTGTCATGACCATACTCACCTTCAAGCTCAACATATGAACTTCTAACCCCAGCTTTAACTGCAGATATTTGAATATCTTTTCCGTACTCTTTTGGGAAAAGCCAGTCTGAGTTAAAAGAGGCGATAAAGAGTTTGGCTTGAATTTGCTTAAAACATTCCACGAGGTCTTGACCAAAATCTTTTGCTGGATCAAAAGTATCCATGGCCTTGGTCATTAAGATGTAGCTGTTGGCATCAAAAGTTTCTGCAAACTGCTCTCCTTTGTACTGAAGATAGTTCTCAACCTCATAGCTCACTTTTGTATCAATCCTGGTTTCTGGATTTTGCAGTTTACGTCCAAATCTTTTGCTCATACTAGATTCTGATAGGTAGGTGATGTGCCCGAGCATGCGCGCAGCTTTAAGGCCTTGTTTAGGTTTAGAGCCTTGGGCAAGGTAATTGCCATCAAAAAAATTCTCATCCTTCCTGATCATTTCTCGGGCCACTTCATTAAGCGCTATATTTTGAGAACTTATTTTTGATGAGGAAGCAATAATCGCAGCTTTTTTAAGCTTATCGGGATAACTAATAGCCCATTGCAAAGCCTGCATTCCGCCTAAACTTCCACCAGCAACCATTTCCCAGGAATCAATTTTAAAATGATCGAGTAAATGTTTTTGCGCGCTTACCCAATCTTGAACTGAGACTGCTGGAAAAGCAGCGCCAAAAGGCAGATTTGTTGTTGGGTCCACCGAGATGGGTCCAGAAGAACCATGGCAACCCCCAAGATTATTGAGAGAGACCACAAAATACTTAGAGGTATCAATTGTTTTTCCATCCCCAACCATCTGATCCCACCAACCCGCCTTGGTTTCTTCGCTTTTCTCGCCTGCGGCATGATGATTTCCAGAAAAAGCATGACACACGAGCACGGCATTATCCTTAACGGAGTTCAATTCACCATACGTTTCAACCATGAGCTCAAAAAAAGGAAGTATCGACCCAGACTCAAGCGTAAGAGGTAGATCAAAAAAAATTTTTTCGGTACAAGTTTTCATGCAAGCGAACCGAGAACCTGAATCAGCAAGGTGTTAATAAAATTTAATAGCATGAGGCCAATGATGGGAGTGAAATCTAATCCGCCCATTGGAGGAACATATTTTCGGATAGGGTTCAGAACAGCGCCTGACATTTCTTCAACAATTTGCAGCATGGGGTGATTATTCCCAGGTGCCACCCAACTTAAAATGACTGACCCAATGACGCTATAAAATAGGATTCGAAAGCAAGAGTTAATCACATTCACTGACGCGATTAAAAGCAAGGCTAGGGGCTCATATCCTGTCGAGTAGATCATGTAAAAGGACACAAACTTTAATAACAAGGCAAACGCTAAGGCTGCCAGCAGAGGGTTGAGAAAAAAGAACGCTGATTTTGAGATTGGCTCCAAGTAGGTCGCAAATATTTTGACTATGGGATTGAAGTAGTTAATTCTAAAGAGTCTAAACATTGCAAGAATGATAAAAGCGTAGCTTGCAAAGCCAAGAATGATTGCGAGAGGTCCTGTCATGTTAGCTCCATTAAAAAATTAGCTCTCATTATTGATTGCAATTGATCGTTGCTCAGCAGCTTTAAAGGCTTCTTCAATCACTAAATCTATATTATTTTTTTCAAGAGATTCAAGACCTGCTTGAGTGGTTCCGCCGGGTGATTTTATCTTATTTATTAACATTTCAAAATCACCTTCCTGGTTAAATAAATCGCCAAGGCTTCCCACAAAGTCTTTAAACATCTCAATGGCCTGCTCATCATTACCTTTGCTCAACTTTTTAAGCTTGGTTAGGTAGGTATTTAAAATTTTAAACAAGAAAGCTTGGCCGCTGCCTACAATGCTAGTAAAGATGTGGATATCATCCTCCCTATCCATGATCATGACATGACCCACTTTTTCAAATAACTCGATTGAATGTTGAAATGCATGCAGTGCTTTATTGTTAGCATAAAGCGCGGTGATTCCTTTGTTATAGGCAGCAGCTGTATTTGGCATAGCTCGAATGATCAAATCAGGATTAGGGTACTGAGCGATTTCTATTCCAGCTACCAGGGTTAATACTGGGGTGTGGGGGGCAAAATTCATAAGGTCTTGAGCTGCAGCTATCGCATCTTTGGGTTTAACCGCAAGAATGATGAGATCAAACATATTATCAGCCAAAGACCCCAGCGACTGCACTGATATGTGCTGACTCTCTAGAAGGACTATTTTTTCTGAATTTCTTTCAATGCATACAATATCTGCTGGCAAGACCTCAGCCTTTAGAAGACCTGAAATAATAGCTTGCGCTATATTTCCAGCACCTAAAAAACAGATTTTCATGTTCGAGCTCCCAGCAGCATCTCGCCAATTCTGACCATGGATGATCCCGCGATGATGGCTTCCTCAAAGTCTCCCGATGTTCCCAGAGAGAGCTCTGTGCAATCTGGCAAAATCTCTTGCAACGAGCTTTGAAGATCTTGAATGCGCGCATAAGTTTTTAATTTTTCCTGATCGCTTGCATGAATATTAGGCATGAACATTAACCCTTTAAGTTTCAAGCTAGAGTAATGTGTATTTAGCTCTGAGGCAAAATCTATCATCTCCTCTGACCTGACCCCAGATTTAGATACTTCATCATCCACATTGACCTGAATGAGCACAGAGATTTCTTTATTTAAGTCTTTGCAAGCTTCATCTAGCTTTTTAGCGACTTTGGCTCTATCCAGCGAGTGAACCCAAGAGGCTGACTCGGCTATCAGTTTGAGTTTATTGGTTTGAATCGGCCCAATAAAATGCCAGACAATGTCTTTTGGGCATCCCGCAGCTTTTTGAGCAAGCTCCTGCGCATAATTTTCACCAAAGTGTCGTAAACCTGTGCCATAAGCCTCTTCAATGGTTGCTTGAGATTGCATTTTAGACACGGCGATTAAAGTAACAGGCCCAGAACGATTTGTTGCTTTGAGGCTGGCAACATCAATAGCCTGCTGAACGGCGCGTACTCTTGATGTTATGTTTTGATGCATGTTTTTATAATCAAAGGCTGGCGATTATTTTTTATCAGAACCTCACGAGCATTGTTAACCTCTGATTTAGTTTTATAAGGCCCGGACATGACCTTAAACAGAGTTTTATCTGGCATAGAAGAGCTAAATGTTTTTTCTACATATGCTTCTAGTCCAAAAGTGAGCATCGCTCCAAGCTGCTCTTGCGCGTAGATTCTTTTGCCATAGGTTTCAATTTGAAGTCGATATTCACAATTCTCTGCTGTGACAATGCCATCTAATTCTATAAAGATAGAATCTTGCTCTAAATCTATCGGATAGGAAATCTCCACAGTGGGGTTAGCTACATGCCCTCTCAAATTTTTGACATCTGTTTTTAAGATGAGGTTGGCTGCCAGAAGAAGTAGGGCAGCCATTCCGCCAATTATAAAGAAGTGCTTTAACTTTATTGGTTGATCAAGCTGTCTTTTCGCTCGCAGTGATGCAGAGGGTGTTTTGCGCTTGGAAGAATTAACAGGATGTTTTTTTGCAAAATCTTTCACGAGGTTTACATTTGCTCTAGTGAGTCAATGCCAATCAGTTCAAGGGAAGAGGCTATGACATTTTTTACTAAACCCAAAGCTCTTAACATGTTCACCTGATCTTGCTCCGCAGCTTTTAAAATATTTGTATCATTATAAAAATGATGGAATCCCTGCGCCAAGTCTCTTAGGTAGTAAATGATCAAATGTGGCTGAAGATTTTCACCCGCACTCTGAACCACAAAAGAGAAGTTGAGCGCCAATTGAATCAAGTCGTCGCACGCATGAAATTCATCAAAATCTTTAAATGCTTCGGGCAAAGTGTGACCCAGAGAGATATATTTTTTTTGCACTGAGCAAATTCTTGCATGAGCATATTGCACATAATAGTAGAGGTTGTCCTTGGAGTGACTTCTCGCCACCCCGATATCAAAGTCCAGGTGTTGATCAGCCTGTTTGGACAGATAATAGAATCTTGCAGCATCAGGCCCAATATCATCAATCAATTGTTTAAGAGTATAGAAATTACCACTGCGAGTAGACATCTTTACCTTTGCACCATCTTCTAAAAGATTAGCAAATTGAACTAACTGAACTTGCATTTGATTTTTGTTGTAGCCCATTGCTTCAATGGTTGCTTCGATACGCTTGATGTAACCATGATGATCTGAGCCCCAAACATTAATAATGGTATCAAAGCCTCTGTCTAATTTATTTTTATGGTATGCCAAATCTGCAGATAAGTAGGTGCCTCTCCCATCCTCCCGAATAATGACCCTGTCTTTGTCATCTCCAAATTTTGTAGACTCTAACCATACCGCACCAGCTTTTTCATAGGCATGCTCTTGTTTCACTTTGTGCAGTGCTTTGGCAATGTCTGACGTCTCATCAGATAACTCTCCCAAAGAGGATTCAAAAAACCACTGATCAAACTCAACCTTAAACGCAGTTAAATCATCTTTAATGGACTGAGTGACATAGGCCAATCCTCCAGACCTAATGACCAGCCAAAGATCCGAATAGCTTGACTGAATGCGTGTAATTAATTCATCAATTTCAGCCTCTGGCTCCTCGGGAAGATCCTTGCATAATTGGTCTTTTTGAATATTTGGAGCGCTGTCATCCAACTTAATGGAATCAGCGATCTCTAAGACATAACTGCCTTTGTACCCCGAGGCTGGAAAACTAACATCATCAAAACAAGAGAATTTTCTTAAAAAGATACTGCAAGCTAATATATCCACTTGACGACCTGCATCATTCACATAATATTCTTTTTCTACTTGATGCCCGAGACTAGAAAGAATTCTAGCAATTGCATCACCATAAGCTGCTCCTCGACCATGCCCAACATGCAAGGGACCAGTGGGATTGGCAGACACAAACTCTATTTGAATTTTTTTTTGAAGGGAGTTATCAACGCTTGGGATTAAGCCCATCGCTTGTTCTACCTGTTGTAAAAAAGCGCCCTGAGTTAAAAAGATGTTCACAAAGCCAGGGCCTGCAATCTCAACCCTATCAACACCATCGGCTGATTGAATAACCGTCGCTAATTTTGTTGCTAACTCCCTGGGGTTTTTTTTGGTTAGACCAGAAGCCACAAGGCATAAGTTTGTGGTCCAGTGGCCTTTATCGAGGGAATCGGCAAGATGCAGCTTATGTTTTTTAAGCAACTGGTTCTTCTGGCCGCCAGCAAGACCCAGATCATTGTCAATAAAACTATTTAACGCTAATGAGAGTTGAGTAAACAAAAATTAAACCCTTCCGGAGTATTCCCCTGATCTAGTATCCACCCTAATCTTTTCGCCCTCTTCAACAAAAAGAGGCACCTGGATCGTTACCCCGGTTTCTAGCTCAGCCGGTTTGGTTGCTCCAGAGACAGTGTCTCCTTTAATGCCCGGATCAGATCGAGAGATAGTCAATTCTACAAATGCAGGAGGCTCAACAGATATTGGCTCATCATTCCAAATAACCACTTCACAATTTTCCTGACCAATTAACCATTTTTTTGCTTCAGCAACTACTTTTTCAGTGATGGCAATTTGCTCAAAAGTCGAAGAGTTCATGAAATGCCAGAAATCACCATCCGAGTAGAGGTAGCTCATTTCAGCGGTGCTCACATCCGCCTCTTCAACAGATTCTCCGGACTTATAGGTCTTATCAATGACCTTGTCGGTAATTAAGTTCCTAAACTTGACACGCATTACAGCTTGGCCTTTGCCTGGCTTATGAAACTCATGCTCGATGATTGAGCAAGGTTGCCCACTAATAATAATTTTGAGTCCGTTTTTAAATTGGCTTGTTGATATTTTCATTGTGTGATTTACTTTCTTCTGCTATTTCTTAAGGAGTTTGTTCGGATGCATAAATTATTATTATCTACTTTATTACTGTCTATTGTCGTTATTTCTTCTTGTTCTAGTCAACAAGCTTCCACTTTAAATGAATCTGATGTAGAAACATTTCTTGAGAGAGTTGAGTTAGAAGACAAAACTCTTGGTCCCGTAGCAAGCTCCGCTTATTGGATAGGCTCTAATTTTATCACCTATGATTCTCAGAAAGTAGTTGCAGATTATGGAAAACGATTTCAACTTCTAGCTCTAGAGCGCGCAAGACAAGCCGCAACTTTCGATAAAGTGCTAGTCTCTGAAGAAAATAGACGAAAACTTAATTTGATTAAAAATTCATTTGTTATGCCATCTCCGCTTGATGACGCGCTTGCAGGAGAGATTGCCGGCATTAGCGCCGAGCTTGATGCCATGTATGGTGCTGGACAGCATTGTTTTGGCGAGGGTGATTGTTACGACTTAGAGGCATTTGAAGCAGTCATTGATAATTCTAGGGATCCTGATGAGCTTTTAAAAGCGTGGGAAGGCTGGAGAAATATTGGCAAGCCCATGAAAGACATGTATTTAAGAATGGTAGAAATTGGCAATCTAGGCGCAAAAGATCTTGGTTATGATGGGCTTACCGATCTTTGGTTTAGTCAATACGACATGCCAGCAGATGATTTTCTAGCCGAAACAGATAGGGTCTGGGATGAGCTGAAACCCCTTTATGATGCATTGCATTGCCATGTTCGAAATGAGCTATCTGAGCATTATGGAGAAGCAGTTGTTTCTAAAAAAGGCTCTATGCCAGCACATGTGCTTGGGAACATGTGGGGCCAATCATGGGCAAATATCTATGACTTGGTCTATACACCAGATAATCCTACGGCTGATACCAACATTGACTTAACCAAAATCTTGGAAGAAAAAGATATTGGTGAGATAGAAATGGTAGAAATTGCTGAAAATTTCTTTCTTTCACTTGGATTTGAGCCGCTGCCTAAAACTTTTTGGGAGAGATCGCTTTTTATTAAGCCTCAAGATCATAATGTGGTCTGCCATGCATCCGCCTGGGATTTAGATTCAGATGCAAATGATCTGAGGGTTAAAATGTGCATTGAACGCAACGCAGAGGACTTCTCTACCATTCACCATGAGCTGGGACATATCTTTTACTACCAAGCCTACAGTCAGCAACCTAGCATCTTTCAAGGCGGGGCCAATGATGGCTTTCATGAGGCGGTGGGGGACTTATTAACGTTGTCTATTACACCAGACTATTACCATAAGATTGGCATGATTACTGAGGCAGAGGCCATCAATGCAAAATCAGATCCAATTTCTTTGCTAATGCAACAAGCCTTAGATGGAGTAGTATCAGTTCCATGGACCTTGATGCTTGATAAGTGGAGGGCCGGAGTATTCTCAGGAGAGACATCAGAAGCAGAGCTAAATAATTCATGGTGGGAGCTGAGAGAGTACTATCAAGGCATAAAAGCCCCGAGAGAAAGGGATGCTGATGCATTTGATCCAGGTGCTAAATACCATATCCCCGGTAATACTCCATATACCAGATATTACTTAGCCAAAATTCTGCAATACCAATTCCATGAATCTCTTTGTAATCAAATAGGCTTTGAAGGGCCTTTGCATGAATGCTCTATTTACAATAATGAGCTTGCAGGAGAGCAGTTAAGAGCAATGCTGTCTCTAGGGCAAAGTCAAGAGTGGCAAGTAGCTTTAGAAGCATTAACAGGCACCAGAACCTTAAGTGGCAAATCCATGCTTAATTACTACAAGCCCCTGAAGGATTGGTTGGATCTGCAAAATGCCAGCCGCTCCTGCGGTTGGGAAGGATAAATGCCAATGAAGCATGTCATTAACTTATTAATTGCTGCAGGGGTATTTGTTTTTGCAGGATATTATGCTTATTTTATTTCATTCAATATGCCATCAGTCACTGGAATAAATCTTGTGAAGCAGTCAATGCTGATCGCCTTTGCTATTCAATGGCTTGCTTTCATACCGGCTTTTATCTTAAAAACAGAAAAATTCTATGATTTAACTGGAAGCATTACTTATATCTCGGTCATGACTTTTATTTTATGGGCTACACAAAGTTTGCAAGAGCTTCATGTGGGCAATATTGTACTTGGGCTTGCAGTCATTGTGTGGGCGATGAGGCTTGGATCGTTTCTCTTTAGTAGAATCGCTAAGGACGGCGAAGATAAAAGATTTAGATCAATTAAAACATCTTTTTCTCAATTTTTTATGACATGGACTCTCCAAGGACTTTGGGTTTTTATCTGCTCCTCTGCTGCCCTTGTAGCAATTTCAAGACCAGACGGCATAGTTATTAATGCTTTCTTTTATATGGGCTTAGGCGTATTTATTTTTGGGTTTATTTATGAGGTTATTGCTGACAATCAGAAATCAGCTTTTCGCTCGAATCCAAAAAACAAGGATGCTTTTATAACGGAAGGTTTATGGGCTCGATCTAGGCACCCAAATTACTTTGGAGAGATTACCTTATGGACAGGAATCACAGTGATGTCAATCTCATCTTTCAGTGGATTAAATTATCTTGCCTTGTTTTCACCAATCTTTACATACATTCTTTTGAACTATGTCAGCGGCGTTAGGATGCTGGAGGACAGAGGAAATAAAAAATGGGGCCATCTTGAGGCTTATCAAAACTACCGAAAAACTACGCCAAAACTCATTCCAAAGTTGAATTAACCTGGTAAATTTTTTTTGTATAAAGGCTATTTTTAATATAATTTATAGTATTTATAT
>ERZ891134.1378-NODE-1378-length-16697-cov-5.219204_pt1 | contig 16697 bp, 12 predicted proteins | sample MGYA00520888_ERZ891134 | MGnify/ENA primary metagenome ERZ891134 (study PRJEB32303, sample SAMEA104408692) | aquatic metagenome | biome: Brackish water; feature: Coastal; material: water | place: Baltic Sea | collected 2014-10-23 | depth 10 m ... | reverse complement strand
GGGGACAGAAACAGCGTTTGTCAATAGCGAGGGCTTTGCTCAAAGACCCTGAAATTTTGATTTTAGATGAAGCTACCTCGGCACTAGACAGTCAGAGCGAGAAGGCCGTTCAAAAGGCCTTAGAAACGCTTATGAAGAACAGAACAAGTATTGTTATTGCCCATAGATTGAGCACCGTAATGCATGCCGATAAGATTGTGGTATTAGACCGAGGTGAGATAGTGGAAGTGGGAACGCATCAGGAATTGATAGCCAATAAGAAATTATATTACAGTTTGATACAATTACAAGAGCTTCACGCTTAATAGGGTGTTATTTTAGTGACGCTTCTTTATTGAAGACGCAATTAAATTTTGCTATAATTAATACGATAGTTATAAATGAAAGAGGGCCGTCATTGCTGACAGCCCTCTTTCTATATACTTGAATTGTAATTAAGCCCATTCGAATTGGGCGAATGGGGTCTATTTAAAGTCCGAATCGTTAACTTCCGTATTGTTATTATCGGTAGTTTCGGTCGTTGTAGAAGGCGCTATTTCCTCAGTTTCAACGGTGCTATTTTCGCTTGCATCTGTGGTTCCATTTGTGCTCGAACTATCTGTACTTTCTTCTGTAGGAGCACTAATTTGAGAACGGTGTTGGTTCATTTCGGAAACTTGTTGTGACACTTCGTCTTCTAAGTAGGGGCGAGGACCAATGATGCGTTCGATATCCGATTTGAAGATGATCTCTTTGGTTAATAATTCCATAGCAATGGCTTCTACCTCTTTCTTTTTGTCGGTTAACAAATCGATGGTACGTTGGTAGGCTTCATCGATCATACTGCGTACTTCTTCATCGATAAGTTCGGCCGTTTTTTCGGAATAGGGTCTTTGGTAGCCATATTCACCCGTAGGATCGTTAAAGCTTACTTGACCTACTTTTTTACTCATACCGTAATGGGTAATCATGCCATAAGCCAATTTAGTAATACGTTCCAAATCGTTTTGGGCACCTGTAGATACTTTTTCAAAGAATATTTGCTCTGCAGCGCGACCGCCAAGTGTCATAACCATGCTATCGAGTAATTGTTCGGTGCGGTATAGATATTGTTCTTTTGGTAAATATTGGGCGTAACCAAGGGCGGCAACACCACGTGGAACTATCGAAACTTTGAGCAAAGGATCGGCAAATTCTAGGAACCAACCGGCTACGGCGTGGCCGGCTTCGTGATAGGCTACGATTTTCTTTTCTTCGGGGGAAATTATTTTATTTTTCTTTTCGAGTCCGCCAATTACGCGATCGATAGCATCTTGAAAATCACTCATTTCTACCATCTCTTTATTCCGGCGAGCGGCAATAAGTGCGGCTTCATTACATACGTTGGCAATTTCAGCCCCGGCAAATCCTGGAGTTTGAAGTGCCAATTTGTGTGCGTCTACATCGGTACTTAATTTAGTTAATGGACGCAAGTGAACACTAAAAATTTGTTCACGACCTACAATATCGGGTCTGTCTACACTGATTTGACGATCAAAACGACCTGGTCGCATTAAGGCGCTATCGAGAATATCGGCGCGGTTGGTAGCGGCCAATATGATAACCCCGCTATCGGTTCCGAAACCATCCATTTCAGCAAGAAGCTGATTTAAGGTGTTCTCACGTTCGTCGTTAGAGCTTTGTACGAGATTTTTACCACGCGCACGTCCTATGGCATCAATTTCATCGATAAAGATAATCGCTGGGGCCTTTTCTTTTGCTTGTTTGAATAAATCACGCACACGGCTGGCACCTACACCCACGAACATTTCAACGAAATCAGATCCAGATAATGAGAAGAAAGGAACGCCTGCTTCACCGGCAACGGCTTTGGCTAAAAGAGTTTTACCGGTACCTGGAGGGCCTACAAGTAGGGCTCCTTTGGGGATTTTACCTCCCAGGTTGGTGTATTTTTTAGGATTTTTGAGGAAATCTACGATTTCCATAACTTCTTCTTTTGCTTCTTCAAGTCCTGCTACGTCTTTGAACGACACGTTCACTTTGGTATCTTTATCGAAAACTTGGGCACGTGCACGGCCTATGGAGAAGATGTTCGGACCTCCGGATCCACCACCGCCACCGCCCATGCGCTTGAACATGAGGTTCCAGAAAATCAAGAAAATGGCGATAAAGAATATCCATTGAAACAATTGACCGAAGATATCGCTATGGCTTTCGTACTTGATAATGAGTTTATTTGGGTCCGCAATCTGCTTTTTCAGATCCTGAATTTCGGTGTTGAAATATCCTTTTTCGATTTCGAAACTGAAGTTAGGTTCGGTTTGTCCGAACATATCTTGTTTGCGATTGTTTTTGGAATATTCTTTTCTCCCAGCAGCATCCATGGTTAGATATACCTCGAGATAACGATCGTTAATGAGTTTGAGTTCTTTAACATCGCCTTTTACGACCATTTCGCGCACTTCATTCCAGTGGGTACTTTGTCCTGCGCTTCTTGGTAAAAAGTTTAAGGCCAGAAATACAATGAATAAGATGCCGTATATCCAATAGTGATTAAATTTAAAGCCATTACCGGGTTTAAAACCACCGGGCTTTTTCTCGTTAGGGTTTTTAGGAGTTGGATTCATTCGTTAAATCAAAAATCTTCTTTTAGAAGAAGGACAAAATTAGGGTATTCCAATGAAATCTTTGGGTTGCTTGCGATAGGAGATAATAAATAATTGACAGACGTTATAATTGAAACGATTTAAGTATTTCACCCAGTGCGAAAACATCTTCAAAACGGTTGTATAAGGGAGTGGGTGCTAAGCGTATTACATTGGGTTCGCGCCAATCTGCAATAACCCCTTTTTGGGTGATATGGTCAAAAAGTGCTTTTCCATTTTCTTTAACTAAAATAGAGAGTTGGGCGCCTCTTTCTTCGGGATTTTTAGGGGTGATAATCTCGAATGATATATCCGAGTGGTGGTTTTGCACATAATTAAGCACGTATTCCAAATATGCGGTGAGATTTTTCGATTTCTCACGCAGATTCTTCATACCCGCTTTATGAAAAATTTCTAGGGAAGCTTTGTGAACGGCCATGCCAAAAACGGGGGCATTAGACATTTGCCAACCGGCGGCACCGGGTTCAGGAATAAATCCTCGTTTCATCAAAAAACGCTGGTCTTCTTTATGTCCCCACCATCCGGCAAAACGCGGTGTATTTTCATTCAATCCGTGTTTTTCATGTATGAAAACACCCGATACATTTCCAGGTCCAGAATTCAAATATTTATAAGAGCACCAAGCCGCAAAATCTACATTCCATTCGTGTAATTTAAGGAATGCGTTTCCAGCGGCATGCGCTAAATCAAAGCCAGCTATTGCGCCTACGCCATGCGCTTTAGCTGTAATTTCTTGGATATTGAATAACTGACCTGTATAGTATTGAACTCCACTGAAGAAGACCAAGGCCAACTCATTTTTATGGGTTTTTATGGCATCGAGAATGTCTTGGTGACGCAATGTATGTTCTCCTTCGCGGGGTTGCAATTCAATTACGGCATCGTCGTATTCATATCCGTGAAATTTTACCTGACTTTCGATGGCGTACATATCGGAAGGGAAGGCACCCGCTTCCATCAAAATCTTATATTTTTGGGTTGTTGGTTTGTAAAATGAAACCATGAGTAAGTGTAAGTTCACGGTTAGTTGGTTCATTACGACCACTTCGTGTTCTTTGGCACCTACAATTTCTGCACTGTGTTGTGTAAGAAATTTATGATAATGGAACCACGGATTTTTTCCATGAAAATGGCCTTCTACGCCATATTTTGCCCAATCTTCTAACTCTGCATCGAGGGCTTGTTTCGCCGTTCTGGGTTGCAGCCCTAAGGAATTTCCGCAGAAATACAGTAAATCTTCCCCCAGAGGATTGGTTGGGAAATGAAACCACTGTCGGAAATCTTTGAGCAGATCTTGTTCATCTAATTGGTGGGCAAAACTTCGAGAATATTGGAATGTCATAGAAAGACACAAATTTAAGTTTATTTTTGCGTTCGAAGGATACTAAATGTCACGAAGTTGGCGTGAAAGCGTCGGGTACGCCTTGAGATTAAATTAATTACGCTATTTTGAAAATCGAAGACGAACTTAAACAAGGGAAATTCCAATCTAACGTTCACAAAGCCTTGGTGAATGTGATGTTTACCAACGCTTGGATATCGGATCGTTTTAGAGTGGTGTTCAAAGACCACCAACTTACCTCGCAGCAGTATAATGTTTTGCGCATTTTGAGGGGTGGATTTCCAGAAGCTATGAATCCCAATCAAATTAAGTCGGTAATGATCGATAAAAATCCGGACCTAACGCGTTTGTGCGATCGTTTGTTGGCAATGGGTTATATCGAACGTTGTATTAATGATGAAAATAAACGCAAAATGAATATTCGCATCAACGATAAAGGATTGGAAATTTTAGAGCATATCGATCCGGCTATGCGCGAAGTACAGTCTAAAATGACGGGATTGACGGAGGAAGAGTCGGCACAGTTGAGCAACTTACTGGATAAATTGAGGAATTCTTAGTTTGTCTGCCCTTTTTAGGAAACCAAAGGAATTATCGAACCCTGTATCCTCACAAAAAAAGGGGTAAGATTTCTAAAATAATGAATTTGGTTTTTTGCTTACCCATGTGAGGCCATCTCGTATGGGCAGCAAGGTTACCATTACCTCAGGGTGTTGAGCGACGTACGTGTTGAATTCGTGCATTTTCTGAGTGTCTCTATCTGTTTCATGGCTTACCACTTTACCGCTCCAAAGCGTATTATCGAAAAGCATCACCCCTCGGTTGCTTAGACATTTCAACCCAAGTTCGAAATAGTTTTGGTAATTGTGTTTATCGGCATCTATGAACATTAGGTCGATATTCTCAAATTCTCCCATAATCTCTATGGCATTGCCTACTCGCCAATTTATTTTTGGGAAAATGGCTTCATTTTTCCAGAACTGTTGTCCCTTGTACGCAATTTCTGCATCGGCTTCAATGGTGGTAATTTCTGTATTGGGGAGGGCATTTTGAGCAAGGCAATAAGTGGCGTATCCCGTAAACGTGCCAATTTCAAGGATTTTAAGGGGTTGTAAGAGGTGCACCATATGTGCTAGAAATCGCCCTTGTAGGTGTCCACTTAGTTGTCGTGGATTCACCGTTTTGCGCCAAGTATATTGTGTTAATTTTTGCAAAACTTCAGGTTCTGAAGAACTGTAATTTTCGCAATAAACGTGTATTTGGTTCTGCCAATCTGGATGCATAACAATTGTTTCACAAAAGTGGACTTGTTTTATTGAAATAAAAACATATTTTCGCGAGAAATAAGGAGGAAATTTTATGTATTGGACATTAGAATTGGCGAGCTACTTGGACGATGCTCCATGGCCCGCTACCAAAGATGAGTTGATTGACTACGGCATTCGCTCTGGTGCTCCCTTAGAAGTAATTGAAAATCTTCAAGAACTTGAAGACGACGGTGAACCTTACGAGAGCATTGAAGAAATATGGTCTGACTACCCTACAGACGACGATTATTTCTTCAACGAAGACGAACTTTAAGCATATGTAAAAGGAATCTCATTCAATTATTGATATGAGGTTCCTTTAATATGCAGTAGTTGTTCGACTACTATTTTACGCAACGCATCGATGTTGTTTTTCTGTGTGGCTGAAATAAATACAGCCGGAGCGTTTTCTTTGGCTATCCAGCTTTGCTCAAATTGCTTCAAATTCATCCCTGTTTGTCCTACAAAAAATTCGTCTGAATCTCGGTAGGCATCAATTTTATTGAATACCACTATCTCGGGCTTGTGTCCGCACCCAATTGCGTATAAAGTTTCTTTCACAGAAAGCATTTGTGCTTCAAAATTCGGGTTTGAAATATCCACTACATGTATGAGGAGGTCGGCTTCTACGGCTTCGGATAAGGTGCTTTTGAAACTTTCGACCAATAAAGTGGGGAGCTTTCTAATAAATCCAACCGTATCACTTAGTAGCACCATCACGGGAGGTTTCATTTCATCCGGATGGGGAAGGGCTACCTTTCTAACGGTGGCATCTAAGGTGGCAAAAAGTTTATTTTCGACCAGTACATCAGAATGCGAGAGTAGGTTCATTACCGTGCTTTTTCCTACGTTGGTATATCCTACCAAGGCGGCTCTATAGGCGCCTTTTCGACTGGCCCTTTGGGTGAAGCCAATTTTCTCGATATGCTTGAGCTTGTCGTATAGGAGGGAAATTCTATTTCTCAAGGCTCTTCTGTCGGTCTCAATTTCCGTTTCTCCGGGACCTTTCATACCGATACCTCCTTTTTGTTTGCTTAAGTGTGTCCAAAGTCCGGTCAATCGCGGCAGCATAAAAATACTTTGCGCTAATTCTACTTGGGTTTTCGCTTGAGCCGTGCGGGCATTATTGGCAAAAATATCTAGAATCAGGTGCGTGCGAGAAAGCACTTTTGTTCCCGGCAAGGCATTTTCTATGTTTCTAATTTGTGCGGGACTGAGTTCGTCGTCGAAAAGGGCCACGTCAATTTCATTGGCTTTGCAATATTCGGCGATATCAGCAATTTTGCCGGTTCCCACATACGTTTTGGGATTGGGATGATCTAGATTTTGAATGAATCTTTTTTTGGGCTCGGCCCCAGAGGTCCGTGCCAGTTGTTCTAATTCATCCAGGTATTCATCAATGTGAAGGGCCTGACCTTGTAATTGTACGCCAATGATTATGGCTTTTTCGGTTTTTTTATGGGTAGAATGCAATGTTTTTATTTTCAAAATTACCACTTATTTGGCGTTATGGGTATGAAGTATGAATTTTGAATACCGTGAAAAAAGGATATCTCTTAATTTGGATCTGTTTTTTGTTTGGCAGTGCCGATATCCAATCGCAGTTTTACACGTTATCGAACAAGCCCCAACTTACCCAACAGAAGCATTTTTATCATACTGTAATTGGAGAAAACGAATACGGTGTTTTCACTGTAAATTATACCAACGATTATTTTGCAGGGGGATTTAGTATTGAAAAATACGATCGCGATTTGGGATTTCAAGACGACCGTGTTTTCAGTCTTCCGAAGAGAGCCTTTATTTTGGATGTTTTTTTAGTTGATTCTCAGATATGTTGGGTAAGTGTGGTGAGAAAACGACGCGAGAATCTAAGGTTGTATTTGAATAAAACTGACGTAAACCTAAGTGGCGAAGTGGTTTCAGAGTTTTTAGGACATTTGCCGGTAAAATCATGGATACCCGAGGATATTAAATTTTCTCGTTCCAAAAGAGGGTCGCAATTGGCGATGGCGTTGTTACAGGATATTGGCGAAAGTAAAACGGCCTTCTGGGCTCAAGTGCGTCACAAAGATGGCTCCCTTTTGAGTACCTATTTAGACACGATAAATGAAAGATTGGCATATACGGCCATAAGCAATTTTGCAGTAAGTTCGAATGGGGATATACTGTCGATTGTGCGCATGTTAAAGCCCCGATCCGTATTTGTAAATAGCCGAAAAGAACAACAACTTTATTTTTTTCGGGGAAGTAAAAGAGAGGGTGGCTTCAGAGAATGGTTGTTGACCGGACAGGTTCAGTCAACGGAAATTGTATACGACGATCATCTTAAAAGATGGTTATTGGTAGCCTTGGTTGGAGACGGATCTAAAGAAAGTACGGGCTATAGTTGGATTCAAATTAAAGACGAAGAAACGGGTTTTCAACAAATGGATCCGGAATATACAGACATGCAAGCCCGTGTTTTAGACGGTGAAATCAAGGCCAAAAAGCATAAAAATCCTATGAATTACGTCTTGAGACGCGTAATACCCCGCCGGGATGGTGGTTCTATGGTTTTGCTCGAGCGGTATATCGAACTCAAACAATTGGAAACGTTTTATATTAACGGGATTCCACAAACCGCAACAAAGGTTTTGTATAATTATAACGAAATAGGTGTCTTGATATTAGATTCTGCCGGTTTTTGCGATACCGCACTAAGAATAAACAAGGAGCAAACTGCGGCCCCAGCCACGGCTTATCTGTTAGGGTTTGGCTCGTTTGTGTGTGAAAATGGGTTGCACTTGGTTTACAACGACGATATTTCCAAAAACAATGAAATTAAAGAAGTTATCATCAGACCAGATGCGGAAATAGAAGAACACCTTCTGTTAAATTCCGATAATTTTTACAATGTTGTGGTCCCTTTCGACGGTTTAGAATCGGAATATTGTACTTTTACACTCCCGTTGTTACGCGATAAACAATGGTTTTGGATGCAAGTAAAAAACCGTGATTAAATTCATTTACGATAACCGAATAACGCAATTATTCACCTTGGTTTTAGGGGTGCTTATGATTCGATTACTATTATTTCAATTTCAAATTTCAGCGGAATATGTATCAGAACAGCGCGGAATATTTCGCTATTTTATTGAAAATATAAATGGGTATCGATGGCTCTCATTTTGGCTGTCTTCTGCCCTAATTGTTTTTCAAGGTCTCCTGTTGGGTCAGTTGATTTCGGAGTACAACGTAATTGATCGCCCGGGTTATAGCATTTTGTTTTTTTACGGCCTCCTTACTTCTCTTTTCGGGGGAAATTTATTACTCAGTTATGTGATTATTGGAGGGGTGTTTTTTCTTACAGGGCTTTGGTTTTTATATCGCTATTTAAAGGGTCAGTACAAACGATTGGATTTATTTGTGGCATCTCTTTTCATGGGATTATCAGCATTGAGTGTTCCAGAACTTTTTTGGTCCATGGTATTCTTATTGGTAATTGTACTCATGTTTAAAGCAACCGAAGCCGGAGAAGTTTTAGTGATTGTATTTGGGATTCTAATTCCGTATTACTTGATTTCAAGCGTAGGGTATTTGGCATCTACGGATTTGAATTTTAAATCTACTTTACAACTTTGGAATATGAATATCCGTAGGGCAGATTGGGATGATTTTACGGTTCCGGGATTAGATTGGATTGTGGTTGCCAATTTGATATTAGTAGCGCTTTTTGGGGTGTTTAAAGTTTTTGGAAGCTATTATCGCTACAATGTAGATGCGCGCAGAAGTCGCTTAGCTATGGGCTTTATTGCTATATTCATACTATTGATCTATGTGTTAAAGTATGCTTATTATAGGGAGTATTTTGTTTTTTTAAGCATTCCTTTATCTATTTATACTGCTAACCTCTTTCAAATGGAAAAGTCTTCGGTTTTATTTTATGCCTTTGTATTGGGTATAATAGCATACAGTTTTCGTTAATGCTTAAAACAAAATCGCCGACTTTAGGTTAATATAAGAGTGAAGCATCTATTAATACCCTCGGTTCATTTACGAACTTTTTCTTGGGGAATTTTAGTTTGTGTTATGAGTTGGGTATATACATCGTGTTCACAAACGGTAACGGGAGTGGAAAGCCGTTCTGAGGTTTCCACCGAAACAAAAAGTAGATCTATCAAAAGCAATCAAAATATGTTTTCAGTAGTTAAAACGGAAGAAGAATGGCGTGCCGCTTTAGGTCCCGATGCTTATCGGGTATTGCGCGAAAAAGGCACAGAGCGTCCCTACAGCAGTGAATTTGAGACAACTTGGGATTCGGGAATTTATGTATGTAAGGGGTGTGGTGCCGAGCTTTTTGAGTCGAAGACAAAGTTCGATGCAGGCTGTGGATGGCCTAGTTTTTACCAGTCGATTGATAAAAAGGCGATAAAAGAAATTATAGATAAAAGTCATGGAATGATTCGTACAGAGGTGGTTTGTGCCGCTTGTGGGGGGCATTTAGGACATGTTTTCAACGACGGGTATGACCAACCTACAGGTTTGCGATATTGTATCAATGGAATCTCTTTGGGCTTCAAGAAAAAAGAGGATTAAATTCGTTTCCTAGCCGCGATTTTTAGTAACTTGCTGCTCATAAAATGAGCGGCAATAAACTATATTTACTCGATGGAATGGCCTTGATTTATAGGGCCTTTTTCGCGTTTGCAAAAAATCCAAGAATTACCAGCAAAGGCTTGAATGCCAGTGCGATGTTTGGTTTTACCAATACCCTTTTAGATATCCTTAATAAACAGAAGCCTACGCATATTGCCGTTGTTTTTGATACGGACAAGCCAACGCAGCGGCACATTGAATTTGAAGCGTATAAAGCGCATCGAGAGCCGATGCCCGAAGATTTACGTAAAAGTATTCCTTATATATTTGAGATTTTAAATGGATTTCAGATTCCGGTATTGACTTTAGACGGTTATGAAGCCGACGATATCATTGGTACGCTGGCATGGCAGGCGCAAGATATGGAAGTATTCATGATGACGCCCGATAAGGATTTTGGACAGTTGGTAAAGGAGAATGTTCATATCTATAAGCCGGGTAGAATGGGCAATCCAGATGAGATTTTGGGCGTGAATGAAATTCTTAATAAATGGGAAATACAACGGGTGGATCAGGTAATTGATATTTTAGGTTTGTGGGGCGATGCGGCGGATAATATACCGGGGGTACCTGGAGTAGGGGAGAAAACAGCCAAAAAACTCATACAAGATTACGATTCTATTGAAGGTGTTTTGGCACATACACATGAGTTGAAAGGCAAGATGAAGGAAAGGTTTGAAGAGTTTGCAGAACAGGCCCGTGTGAGTAAGCGTTTGGCCACTATTGATACGGTAGTTCCGATTAATGTAGAAATTGAATCTTTGATTCGCAAAGAGCCCGATGCCGATCGTTTGAAAGCGGTTTTTCAAGAATTGGAATTTAGAACATTGACCAATCGTGTTTTTGGTGCGGGCTCTGCTCCAGCCGCTGCTGTTCCGGCTGTATCGGCTTCTGGTCAGACGGATTTATTTGGTACTGCCGTAGCTTCTGAAGAAATTGTAGAAGAAGAAGTGCCGGTATATAAGACTATCGATGAGGTACCCCATGCCTATAAAACGGTAGCGAACGAGGCCGAATTAAAGGAGGTAGTAGCTACAGCTTTACAAGCGGAAGCCTTTTGTTTTGATACCGAAACTACGGCCTTAGATTTGTTTGAGGCCGAATTGGTGGGAGTTTCTCTTACGTGGGAAGCGCATCAAGGGGTATACATACCGATAGCGGCGAATTTTGAAGAGGCATGCAAACAGGTGGCATTATTGCAGCCGTTATTTGCGGGTGCAAATTTGAAAATAGCGCAAAACCTAAAATTTGATTTGGGAATTTTGCAAAAGTACGGTTTGCAAATAGCGGGTCCGTTTTTTGATACCATGTTGGCGCATTATCTCATAGAGCCCGATCAACGCCATAATATGAAGTTGTTATGTGAGCAATATTTGCAGTACTCGCCTATTCCTATTGAGAAATTGATTGGTGAAAAAGGAAAGAAGCAAGGTTCTATGCGTGATGTACCGATTGAACAAGCGGCGGAATATGCAGCGGAGGATACGGATGTGACGTTTCAGTTGTATAGCATCTTGAAGCAGGAATTAGAGGGGAAATCTTTAATGTCGGTTTTCGAAAACATAGAAGTGCCCCTTGTTTCGGTACTTAGTGATATGGAACGTGAGGGGGTTTGTGTAGATGTGGATTTCTTGAACGCCTACAGTAAGGATTTGCAGGAGCAAGTTTTGGCTGAACAAAACAGTATTTTTGAATCGGCCGGTATGCAATTCAATATTGCGTCTCCTCAACAAGTGGGAAAGGTATTATTTGAACATTTGAAATTGAGCGATAAGCCTAAAAAGACAAAAACCGGACAGTATCAAACCGATGAAGAAACCTTGCAATCCTTAAAGGGAAAGCACCCTTGTGTAGACCATATTTTACAATTTCGTACGCTTCAAAAATTGAAGAGCACTTATGTAGATGCCTTGCCGGAAATGGTTAATAGCAAAACCGGTAGGGTGCATACGAGCTTTAACCAAGCGGTTGCGGCCACGGGAAGGTTGAGTTCTCAAAATCCGAACTTGCAGAATATTCCTATAAGGACCGATTTAGGTCGTGAAATCCGAAAAGCTTTTGTTCCTTCCTCATCAGATCGGGTTTTGATGAGTTCGGATTATTCGCAGATTGAATTGCGCATTATTGCCCATATTTCTAAGGATCCGGTTATGATAGAGGCCTTTAAACAGGGTATCGATATTCACACGGCCACTGCTTCGAAGGTCTGGGGAGTGCCCATCGAGGAAGTTGATAAAGACATGCGCCGGAAAGCTAAAACGGTGAATTTTGGTATCATTTATGGTATTTCGGCCTTTGGGTTGAGTCAGCGCGTTCAAATACCTCGATTTGAAGCCAAAGAAATTATCGATAATTACTTTGCTCAATTTCCGGGAATTAAGCGTTACATGGACGATACTATAGCGTTTGCCCGTGAAAACGGTTATGTAGAAACGATTTCGGGTCGACGCCGAAATTTACGTGACATCAACAGCCAAAATGCAAATATTCGCGGTTTTGCAGAGCGAAATGCGATTAATGCGCCTATTCAGGGAAGTGCAGCGGATATGATAAAAATTGCCATGATTCGCATTGCCGAATGGTTGAACGGTTCTGATTTAGAAACCCGTATGATTTTACAGGTACATGATGAATTGTTATTCGATGTGCCTAAGAATGAATTAGAGGTTGTTCAGGCCAAAGTGAAGGAAATCATGGAAGCTGCCATGGTATTGGATGTGCCTGTTTTGGTAGAATCTGGAACCGGTGCGAATTGGTTAGAAGCGCATTAATTCCAGAAATGCCAAATAAATCCGAAGCGGAATCTATCGGGTTGTATGGGATAATTGAGGGTGTTTTCGTAACGCGAATTGGCGAATGGAAGCACCCACCAATGGTTGAGGTGTTCGTACTTTAAGAAGAAATCTACCGTTTTAATACGACCGCTTAGGTACACGTCAAGTAAAGGATAGTTTCCTAATTGAATATTGTTGGAATTGGCATAAAATTGGCGGTTATCGGCGCGAAAAACGGGTGCGAGATAGGCTGAGGCGTAAGAGGCATCAAATCCTAAGCGATAAATTAAGGCTTTGGCAAATGCGTTATTTTGGTAGCTAATACCCAAACGGGTAAATAATTGAGGCAATCCGAGGTTTTTCCATTCGATGGCGTTGTTTTGTTGCACGTGAAACGAGCTTGCAAACATCCAATGTTGGGAGGTATTATATCGGAAATCAATGGTGGTTTGAACGTATTGATAATCTTGTAATATTTGTGGTTGGGCTGTGGCGATGGCGCGCACATCTCCTTGCATTTGTCCGATTTGCAATCCTGCAAAAAAGTCCATTTTTTGGCTGCGGTAAGCATAGCGGCCGCTGATTTCATTTTGAATAATTCTGTGATCGGCGTTTAATTTCCCCCGAAAATCGAAGTGATTATTTACAAAATGGGTTTGGAATAGGTTGGGTGATTGTTGTTCGTTTAAAAGTTGGATTTCGATGTAGCTTGAGTCGTGTAGGCGGTGCTGGACATTTAACGATAGTTGATGGTTGTTTTGCAGATAGCCGGTGGCCTGTTGTTGGAAATGCAATTGAACGCGCTGTTGGGGGCGGATCCATTGGGCGTTTATTTGGTACCCATGAGAGGTTTCCCAGAGCGATTGTACAAGGCTATCGGAAATTTGCGAGCGCAGATGCGCGTGTTGAAAGCGGTAGCCGATTTCTAGTGCGAAGATCCCTATGGATTGGGTATCGCGCAGTCCCCATCCCAACTGTTGGGTGCCATATTTTAGCGAAGTACTGTCGTTTGTTTCAGAATTTGAGAAGTTGAAGTTAGGGCCGTAATAATTGGTATCTCGACTTTTATCTGAGTAGGTGAAGCGGTCGTTGTAGTAATCAAGAGATTGCCATATGTAGGTGCGTTTGCGTGGGCTAGTGAAGTAGCGTTGTTTGATTTGGTGGTGGGTATTGGAGAGGAAAGATTCGGCGTTATTAAGGGTGGGAACGTAAATGCCGAAGCTACGAATGATGGGCGTTTCGGATTGGTTTTGAGTGGTTCCGTAGAAGAGGGTGTCGTTGAGGAATCCGCCGTTTTCCAATCTCCGGTTTCGATTCCAAGTTAAGATAATTTGCTGTTCGTAGCGGCCGTTTTGCGATATAAAATGACTTCCGAGCCCGATATTCCGCATCAGATTGTCTTGGGTGGAACCCGTGTACATATCTTCATTTAATACCGATCGGTAATTTACGGTAACGTTCCAAGTAGGGGAGAAATTTTGGGTATGCAGGGCTTCTAAACCGGTGTAAGAACCGGCACCTTGTGAGTATTGAAAGCGGGTATAGGGTTGTCCAACTTCATGAAATTCGAAATTGTTGGGATTGATTAAGAAGGCATCGCCGAGGGGCAATCCTAGGGCAAAGCCCCCTTTGAAGCGCGTGTGTGTGGCTTGGCATTGCGGAGATCCGGTAGTTCCTAAGTCAATAATGGGTTGGGCGCTGCGTTGATAAGGGGTGTACCGGTGATTCAGGAGCAATTGGGAGTCTGTAAAGCGCAAGGTATCGGCATGTTGCCAATGCAGTTGGGCATTGATTTTTTTGGGAAATAGTCTGGGTTTAGGGGCTCGTTTTTCGGTAGTATCGCGTTGGGTGGAATCGCTATTATTGAGTCCACTGGGTATGGATAAACCCGAAAATCCTCCCATTGGAAGCGTTTGGGCCTGCAAGGGAATTATAAGAGTAAACAGTAGGCCTAAGACCCACCCAAAAAGGGCTTTATGGATTTTGCGGTTGTGCAAGCGGGTACAAAAATGCGCATAAAAAACGACAGCCGAATGGAATTTTTGATGAATTGAATGGGAAAGTGGGCTGTGGGTCGTTACCTTTGGTGCATGTCGTCTTGGCTCCTGCGTATTTCCATTTTTTTGTGGTCTTCATCCAAATTTTTGGTAGGCACGGGGATGGCTTTGGCATTTCTTTCTCCTTTGGAAGGGATGTTTTGGTGCATAATTGGGGGCATGAGTGGGTGTTTTATCTTGATTTTTGGGGGGAATAAATTGCAATCGCTTTGGGCTACTTATATCAGTAAAGGTAAAAAAGGAAAGGTTTTTTCCCGTAAAAACAGGTTTTTAGTCAAATTAAGAGCCAAAGGGGGATTGTGGTTAGTGGCATTTTTAACGCCCTTGATTTTAAGTATTCCTGTGGGTTGTTTGTTTGCCAATACATTTGAATCCAATCCGTATCGGGTATTTAGAATTCAATCGCTATCGGTAGTGTTTTGGTCGGTATTGATTTTTGGTTTCAAAGCGTTGACCTTGTTTTTCCAAAGCATGTAATCCGTTTTTGATTATGTCAAAATATTCGGGTTTTGCCTGATAAACGTTTAAAAAGTTGTATTTTTCGGAACTGTATGATTGAATTAGTGATGCGCAGGAGTTCTGCCTATGTATTAGGTTTGTTCTTATTGGTTTCTTCTTGTAAAAGAAATCCGGTTTCTTGGGATGTAGACCAAACGGTTCCTCTGTTTCATTCTAGTTTTTCTTTGAATGATATAGACACCAAGTATTTGAAATATGGGGTATCCGATACGGGGTATCGTTTGGAATATGAAAATCTGTTGTATTCTTACCGAATCAACGATTTACAGGTGAGCGATACCGGCATAGATGCTTCTTTCAATCTGAGAAAGCTGCGCTTGAATGACCAAGAGATTAACAATACGGTTACTTTAGGTCAGATAAATCCGCTGTTTAATTTACTTAATGGTCAAAAGGCAGATATTCCCGCTCAGGAGCAATCTGATTTGGAACCTACCGATATCGATGCTTCTGATTTTTTTGAAACCGCCACCTTAGATACGGGATATTTGGATATAAGTATTACCAATGATTTGCCGGTTAACATTAATTTGATTGTTTTCGAATTGAGAAATTCGAACGACAATACGTTGGTGGCTTCCGATTCCTTTAGGAATATTCCTAAAGGCGGAGGAAAGGCGGTTCAAACGATTGATTTGGCAGGCAAAACCGTTACTAAAAACCTGAAAGGTTCTATAAAGCGTTTGGAAACAGAAGCGAGCGGTGGACCGGTATTGATTGAGGCGGATAAGGGCCTTACGGTAACCCTTGGTGTTCGGAATTTGAGACCCAGTTATGCGGTGGCCGCGTTTCCTACTCAAGATGTGATTGATCAAGACGAAGGATTGACTCTTGATATGAATGGAGCTGAAATAAAGTACTTTAAAGTAAGAAGCTGTCGCTTGCGCATTAAGGTAGTGAGTACCATTCAAGAAGACATGAGCATGGTGCTGTCGCTTCCGGGCACCACGAAAGATGGAAAGGCCTTTTATCAAGAATTATCGTTACCTGGACCTGCGGGCGTGGGAGTAGCCACAACCGAACAGATTTACGATATGACGGGATATACACTCGATTTTAGAGGTAAAAATCCGGATGTAACCGACACGGTTAACACGTTTCATCAAATTTTGAGGGTAACGCTAGACAGCAGCGGAAGGAAGCTTGCGGTTGGGTTGAGTGACAGTATTCGTTTGGAATATCGATTGGAAGGCATGAAGCCGGAGTATGCCATTGGCTATTTGGGAAATACCTTAAGCAGAACCGGATTGGATACTACCAATTTTGATTTATTCAAGGGGTTGGATGGCGATTTGACTTTCAAGGATGTGAAATTGGATTTTATTTTCCGCAATAGCATAGGGGCGGAAGGTCGCTTGAAACTGCACCATTTGAAAGGTCAGAATATTTTCAATGGAAGGTCTCAGATTCTAGAT
>ERZ891134.1377-NODE-1377-length-16704-cov-4.291249_pt1 | contig 16704 bp, 14 predicted proteins | sample MGYA00520888_ERZ891134 | MGnify/ENA primary metagenome ERZ891134 (study PRJEB32303, sample SAMEA104408692) | aquatic metagenome | biome: Brackish water; feature: Coastal; material: water | place: Baltic Sea | collected 2014-10-23 | depth 10 m ... | reverse complement strand
CTTGGGTTCAGCCTTGGGTTCAGCCTTGGGTTCAGCCTTGGGTTCAGCCTTGGGTTCAGCCTTGGGTGTCTCTTTCATCGCGGGCTTTTCGATTGACTTTCCCGCCTCCTCAATGGCGGCGTCGGCCTCGGCCTTGGCGGCCTCAGTCTTCTTGGCTGCAGTTGCTTCGTCTGAAAGGGGCGGCTTCTTAGCAGGATCGGCGGCGGGTGGTGCCGTCTCGATCACCTCGACTTCGACAACCTCGCCTTTCGGCTTGGTATCACCGGAAGGTGCGCATCCGCACACCGCAGCGCCGACGAAGGCGACAGTCGCGATGGTCAGGGAAAAGTATTTAGGTACTGAAGAGATGGGAGATCTCGTTTGCATAGTTCACCTGCTCTTGTCGAGTATCACGGATCATCGCCAGGTCGTTGATTCTAGCCTGTTCACGCACCTTCGACCACGCCAGCCGTCGCCAGCCACTCCAGTTCGCCCGGGTGGCCGGGGCCATCATCGAGCCGCAGGGAGGCGACGGCCCCTTTTTGCATCCGGATGGCGGCCGCACCGTCGCCGATCGTCAGCGCGGCCAGCCGGCCGACGCAGGGGGCATGCCCCACCCAGGCCACGCGGCAGGCATCTTGATGGATCGTCCATTCCACGAGCGCCGGCCAGTCGGATCCGGGGGCGAGGGCCGCCACCTCCTCCACGCCCGACTCGATCTCAAACACCCGCGCCATAATCTCGGCCGTCTCCCGGGTGCGAACCAGCGGGCTCGACGCGATGCGATCGACCTTCATTCCGCCAGCTCGGAGGTGGGTGATGAACTTCTCGAACCGCTTGCGGCCCTTTTTCGTGAGGGGCCGCGAAAAGTCGTTGCCATCCGGGCCGATGTCCTCGGCCCACGCGTGGCGGACAATATAAAGATGGGTGGGAACAGTCGCCATGAGAAGATTGTGGTGGTTCTCCCACGGCGGAGCAAGCCGTTAGGCCCGTCTCCAGAGATCGTTGTCGGCGATGCCGGCGGCGCGAATGGCGGCCGCGGCGTCGCGCCGCCAGCGGGCGGCGTCGACCGGGTAGCCGGCTGTGGCCGCGAGGCCTGGGGACCGCGATGACCAGTGGGCATTGAAAGCCTCCATCGCCAGCTCGCGGACATACTTGGCTGTCATGCTCGCCAACGCCACGGGGCCGCGGTCTTCACCCCCCACACAAAACTCGATGCGGCAGCCCGCGGCGGGCAGGTCGTAGGCCGACCGCGCGGGGGTCTCCTCGATCGGCTGCACGAGCGGGCAGTCGAACTGCTGCGACACGACCGCCGCATAGTGTTTGCGACCACCATGCCGATCACACCAGATCACGATCGGCTCCTCGGCCTCCGCCTGTCGGCAGGCCGTGGCGGCCAACGCGAGGGTGACTTGCGAGAGGATGTCGGACTTGTTGCGGCCGGTGGCCAACTGACCGTTGAACTCCTGGGGATGGACGATCCGGCAGACGATCGCTTCAAGCGACACGCCGGCCGCAGTGAGGGCTGCGGCAACCCGACTGCCCCGCGACACGCAGCGGCTGGCATCGACCGCCCGAGGAAGAGTCACCGACTCGAGCACCGGCCACTCCGGCGGCTGGGCCGGGCCGCTGCCGATCCCGGTCGCCGTGGCGAACGTCGGCCATGTTCCCGGCACGCTTCCCGTGGCCAGCGCGACCGCGGTGAGCACGCCGGCCTCGAGCGCGGCCAGACCGCGATCGGCGGTCTTGCTCCCACCGCGATAGACCTGCTTGGAGTCGGCCCACAGCGGGGCGGCGCGGGCCGCTACTGGGTCGGCGGCTGCGGCGGCTGCCTGCAGGGCGGTGGTCAGCGCGGCCTCCACGGCATCCGCCGCGGCCGTCACCCGCCATACCGATGCCGCCACCACCAGCGGCCCGAGATTCGGTCCGTAGCCCGCCTCGTCGGTGCCGATGACGAGCGTCATCCCTGCGGCTCCCCGCGGCGGGGATGCTGCCGACAGTATTCATAGACGGCGATCGATGTCGACGTGGCGGCATTGAGGCTGTGGGGCAGGCCGGCCATCGGGATCTCGGCCACGCGGTCGAGCCGGTCGAGCACGTCGGGCTCCAGGCCGGTGCGTTCGTTGCCGACCACGAGCACCGTCTGCGGCGCGAAGGAAAAAGAAAACAGGCTCTCTGAGCCGGTCGTCTGCTCGAGCCCCACCAGTTCGTAGCCCGCGGCCTTCAGCCGGTCGAGCACGGGCGGCAGGCTGCGATGGATCTCGAGCGTCACCGCGTCGGCACCATCCCGAGCGATGCGGTCGTGGAGCCGGGCGGCACCGCACCCGATGACACGGTGGATGCCGAAACAGCCGCACGTGCGTACGATGTGCGACAGGTTGATGTGGCTGCGCATTGGCGCGCAGGCCACAATGAGCTCACGCGGCGTGGGCAGCGACTCTGGAGGCTTGTGACGAATGTGCGTGAAGCGTGGCATGGGCTGGGCCGGCATTATGGCATTCCTGTCGACGGCAGTGCTTGGAGTCTGCGGTGGCTGCGGGAGCCCCTCACCGGCGCCCCCGCCGGCCGTGACGGTTCGCCTCGTCGATCAGGCGGAGATCGAGGCCGAACGGGCCCGGCATGCCGGCAAGGTCGTCGTGCTCGACTGCTGGAGTACGTCGTGCCCGCCCTGCGTGAAGGAGTTTCCGGGGCTCATCAAGCTGCAAGAAACATTCGGTGATCGCGTGGCCTGCCTGTCGCTCTCGTTTGACTACGAGGGGATTGGAGCTCCGGAAGAGGTGGTGCCCCGCGTGGAGGGATTTCTACGGGAGGTCGGCGCCGGTGCCATCGTAAACCTCGTGGCCCGCGAGGATGCCGACACGCTGTATCAAAAAATGGATCTTCTCAGCGTGCCGGCCGTGTTTGTCTGGAACGCCGATGGGTCGCTGGCGCGGAAGTTTGACGACGAGATGGCCGCGCAGGAACTCGGGCGGCCCTTCACGTACGACGATATCGCAGCCGCAGTGGAAGCCTGCCTGACGCGTTGAGCGGCAAGCAGGCGGCACCGTACACTCATCGGCAGAGAATCCGCGGCGCGACATAGCCCTGACCAAACATGACCAAACATGGCCAGCAGCCTGACCAGCAGCCCGACAATGCGTCGACCGCCAGCTCCGCCGCCACGGCATCGGCAACGCCGGAGCCGGCTGCACCGGAAAACCCCAACGCTCCCAAGCCGAGCGACACGGTTCGCAGCCCGTTGGCCTTCGGTCGCGAGACGATCGAATCGATCGTGGTGGCCTTCACGCTGGCCCTGCTGTTTCGGGCCTTCGAGGCCGAAGCTTTTGTCATTCCGACCGGGTCGATGGCGCCCACGCTGATGGGCCGCCACAAGGATCTGATCTGCGACTCGTGCGGGCTCGCCTACCGGGTGGGCTGCAGTGCCGAGGAAGACGACCAGTCGCAGGGGCTCCGCATGGAGCTGGCCCGGTTGGAACGGGAGGTCGTCCGGCTGCGAGCGGTGGTCGACAGTTCACTGAGCACGCCCCGCGAACGGGAGGAGGCTCGCCGACAGCTGGCCGATCTGGAGCGGGATGACGGACCAATCGCGCAGCGACGCTCGCGGCTCGACAGCAAGCTCGTGGCCGCCGGCACCTGCCCCAACTGTGGCCTCCCGGTCGAACTGCTCCAGCAGCGGAATGGCGGCCTCGAATATGACCCGCGATATCCGTCGTTTAACGGCGACCGGATCCTGGTCAACAAGTTCGCCTACGACTTCGCCGAGCCGGAGCGGTGGGACGTGGTCGTCTTTCGGTATCCGGAAGACGCCAAGATCAACTACATCAAGCGGCTCGTTGGCCTGCCGGGTGAGACCGTGTCGATCGCCGCCGGCGATATCTGGACGAGCCGCGCTGGGCAGCCGCCGCGGATTGCCCGCAAGCCCGATCGCAAATTGCTCGCGATGCTGCAATGTGTGCATGATGCCAGCCACGGGTCGCCAGAGCTGGTGGCAGCCGGCTGGCCGGTGGCCTGGACCGATTGGTCAACGCCGGCTGACGCTACCTGGGTTTCCCCAGACGATGGTCGTTCGTTTGCGGTTGAGTGCGGAGCAGAACAAGCGGCCACGCTGCGGTATCGGCATCTGATCCCCACCGACGAGCAGTGGGAAACGGTTCGCGCCGGTGGGTCGCTGGCCGGCGCGGCCAAGCCGACCTTGATCACCGACTTCCAGCCCTACAATGCGTTGGGGAGCCAGCCGCACTGGGTGGGCGACATCGCCCTTGAGACGGTTCTCGAAAGCCGTTCAGCCTCTGGTCGGGTCATCTTCGATCTGGTGGAAGCCGGAGCAGCCCACCGCTGCACGATCGATCTGGCAACGGGCGAGGCGACGCTCTCGATCGGTGGCCGCGAAGCCGCCGGGCAGCCACGGGCCCAGACCCCCGTGCAGGCCACGGGAACCTGGACGATCCTCTTCGCCAATGTCGATGACGAACTCGCTCTGTTCGTCGACGGCCGCCGTGTCGCCTTCGATGCACAAGCCGCCTGGGAGCAGCCGGTGCGAGAGGCCACGCGGGCCGAGCCGCAGACCACGCCGGTGGCGCCCGGTGACACCGCGCCGAGTGATCTGGCTCCGGCGGGGATCACGGCTGAGGGGGCGAGCGTGCGAGTAGAGGGCATGCGGGTGCTGCGCGATGTCTACTACCTCACGACGGTGCTGGGGGCGCGGGCCGGTGAATTTTTCGAGAAGAATCGGCTCGACTTCCCGCTCGGGGCGGGGCAGTTTTTCGTGCTCGGCGACAACTCGGCGGCCAGCAAAGACAGCCGGCTCTGGAACGACGGCCACCATGTCGACCGCCACCTTCTGATCGGGGAGGCCATGCTTGTTTTCTGGCCGCATGCGGTGCCGGCATCCTGGGCCGTTCCCGTGAAAATTGGCCGCTTCGAGCTGCGATTGCCCTCGTGGCCAAACTTCGCGAGGATGCGGTTTGTGCGGTAGCGGCGCCGGCTCATGACGGGCGCCGCCTCCGCGGCTGCGCGTGCGGATTGTCTGCTCATGGAGGAGCCATGCCCCTGCTGTCTGCCGAAGGGCTCGTGAAGGTCTACGGCCGTCGCCGCGTGGTCGACGGCGTGGAGTTTCATGTCGAGCAGGGGGAGATCGTCGGACTGCTCGGCCCCAACGGCGCCGGCAAGACGACGAGCTTTCGCATGACCTGCGGGCTCGTGATTCCTGATGGCGGCCGCGTGCTCCTCGACGACGAGGAGATCACCGACTGGCCGATGTTCAAGCGGTCACGCGACGGCGGCATGGGCTATCTCGCCCAGGAGCAGAGCGTGTTTCGCAAGCTCACCGTCGAGCAGAATCTGCTGGCGATCATGGAGCTGATCGGCATGGCTCCGAAGGAGCGGCGGCGGCGGTGTGAGGAGCTGCTCGAGCAGTTCGACATCGTGAAGATCCGCAAGTCGAAGTCGCACTATATCTCCGGCGGTGAGAAGCGGCGGCTGGAGATCGCGCGGTGCCTGGTGACCGAGCCACGGATCATCCTTTTGGACGAACCGTTTACCGGCATCGACCCGGTCACGATCCATTCGATCCAGAAGATCATCAAGGGCCTGCGGGACGACGGCATCTCGATTTTGATCACCGACCACCGCGAGCGGGAGACCTTGGCGATCACCGATCGCAGCTATGTCGTCCGCGCCGGCAAGGTGCTCTGCCATGGCACCGCGCAGGAAGTCCTCAACAACCCCGACGCCAAGAAATACTACTTCGGGGAGAGCCCCGGTATCGAGGCGGCGTGAGGGGCAGCCCCTCACAAATCCATCACCCTACGCCCACGGGCGGCACTGGCGCCGGTGTTCGGTGGGGGTGATGCCGAAGGTTTTCTTGAAGACGTTGCAGAACTGCGCCGCGTGAGAGAAGTCGCAGCGGGCGGCGATGGCGGCGAGCTTGAGATCCGTCTCGGCCAGAAGCCGCCGCGCCGCGACGAGCTTGGTTTTCACGATCTCATCGTGGACCGAGCGACCGAGGAGCTTGGCAAACTGCCGGTCGAGCGAGCGTCGCGAAAGATCGGTGGCATTGGCCACCTCGTCGGCCGAGAGGCCGTCGCAGGCCTTCGCGCGAATCAGCCGGAGGGCGCGGCGAACATCGGGATCGTCGACGGCGAGCATGTCGGTGCTGCGGCGGACGGCCACACCGACCGGTGGTACGAAGACGCTTTCCGGAATCCCTGCCTGGCCTTCCATCTGGGCGGCCAACGTCCGGCCCGCCTCGTAGCCGATGCACTCGAGGTTTTGGGCGACGCTCGAGAGCGTTGGTGTGGCAAGGCCGCAAAGCACGTCGTCGTCGTCGACACCGATCACGGCCACGTCGTCGGGGCAGGCGAGGCCGAGCGATCGCACTGCGTCGAGCACCTCGAGGGCCCGCACGTCGTAGGCCGCCATGATGCCCACGGGCCTGGGCAGCGACTCGATCCATCGAGCGATTGCCGGCACGTCGTCGGGCCGCATGCCGGTGCGGCTGGCCTGGGGCCTGTCGAAGACATGCACGGTGGCCCCTCGCGAGGCCGCATGGTCGGCGAAGGCCTCCTCTCGCAGTCGTGACCAGCGGGTGGCGACGCCGCAGTAGGCAAGCTGGGAGAAGCCCTGCTCGAGCAAATGGTCGGCGGCTGTGTGCGCGATCGCCTTCTCGTCGGAGTGGATGCCAGGGGAGGGCACGTCGGCCTCTTCCCAGCGAAGCGACACGACCGGCAGGCTGCCGCCGAGCCACTGCGGCGGCATCTGGCTGCGCTGGAGCCGGGTGATCACGCCATCCAACTCGGCGGCAATGAGCTCACGGGGCACGGCCTCATTGAATCCGCGCTCGTCTGCGTAGAGCCGCCATGGCTCGTGCTCCCGCTGCCAGCGGCCAATGCCCTGGAGCACACCACGGCCAAATGCCTTCGATGTTTCGATGAGCAACGCCACCCGCTTGGGCCGTGCGGCAACCGATACCGAGTTGGGTGGCAGGCCGGAAACCATGGGGTGATCGTTCCTCTCGCTCCTGATCAACCTCTGCGGAGCATACCAAGGTGGGCAGGCTCGGTGGGCTCGCTCGCCAGCCATCTGTGGTGGCACGCGAAGGGATGGCGGGGGGATCGTCCGCGTGGGGTTGACACCCCTGTTTTTGCATATAGAAATATTTCTGAGTTCAAAGTGACGGAAGCCTGGGGCAAAGGGCCGCGACGGCTATGCACGACACGCTTTCACTCGTTCAGCGCTCGGGCGATGCCGGCAGCCTCCCGGCCCCGACTGTCGCCAAGACGATGGCCGTCCTCGAAGCGCTCGGGGGAAGCCAGGCGGGGCTGACGCAGGCGGAAGTCGTCCAGCAGACCGGCTGCTCGGTCAACCTCGTGTTTCGGGTTCTCGCGACCCTCGTCACGCTCGGCTATGTCCGTCGCGAGGAGGGAACGCGTCGCTACGTGCTCTCTGGCCGGTTGCTCGAGAGCATGCAGCCCCACCGCGGTGATCGCAGCCTGGTCGCCTGCTCGCTTCCGGCCATGAAGTGGCTGCGGGACGAAAGCCGCGAAACTGTTCAGTTGATGATCCGCAGCGGTGAGCAGGGCGTCGTGCTCGAACAGGTGTCGGGGCTTGAGTCTCTCCAGGTGATGGGGCGGGTCGGCATGCAGATTCCGCTCTATTCATGCGCACCCGGCAAGGCCCTTCTCGCCTGGCTGCCATCCCGCGAACTGGCCGAGTGGATCGGCGGGATTCGCCTCAATGCCTTCACCAAACGCACGCTCACAACCACCACCGCGCTCGAAGCCGATCTCACGGTGGCGCGCAGCCGCGGATATGCCGTCGATCATGAAGAGGGGCTGGTTGGAATCCGCTGCGTCGCTGCGCCGATCCTCGACGCCGCTTCCCGTCCCCTGGCGGCGATCACGGTCATGGCGCCGGCCAAGCGGCTCCCGAAGAAACGGATCCCCACGCTTGGTCGCCTGTGCATCAAGGCTGCTGCCCGGATTGCCAAGGAGTGGCACACATGAGCCGTGGACGGACCTCACAGGATGCCTCGGCCCAAGACTGCACCATCCGGCTGCGGCCTGTCTTGATGTCGTGCCTGCTTGGTATCGTGCTCGGCTTGCTTGGCGGTGTTTCTCCGCTGGCTGATGATCTGCCCTCCGTCGACTTTGTCCGCGACGTCGGCCCGGTGCTCGTGCGACGCTGCCTCGAGTGTCATTCTGGCGAGAGTCCCGAAGGGGGGCTCGCACTCACCGATGAGGCTGCTTTGTATCGTGGGGGCGACAGCGGCGCGGCGATCGTGCCGGGTGACTCCCAGGCAAGTCTTCTTTGGCAGCGGGTCGAGGCCGACGAAATGCCCCCCAAACACCCGCTCACAGCGGCGGAGAAGGAGGTGTTTGCCGACTGGATTGCTGCCGGTGGCCGTTGGAAGGGTGGTGCGATCGACCTTTTCTCGCTGACCACCGAAGCCCGTGCCGGACGCGACTTTTGGTCGCTTCGGCCCGTCCGCGACATGCCGCCGCCCGGGATGGTCGGAGGCAGCCATCCGGATCGCTGGGTTCGCAGTCCGATCGACGCCTTCATTCGTGCGGGTCTCACCGAAGCCGGGCTGCGGCCGGCGGCGCCGGCCGATCCCCGGACGCTCGTGCGGCGGGTATGGTTCGACCTTGTCGGCCTGCCGCCATCTCCCGAGCAGATCGACGCCTTCCTGTCGGATCCTTCCGACGACCGCTACGAGGCGTTGGTCGATGAGCTCCTCGCGTCGCCCGCCTATGGCGAGCGGTGGGGCCGCCACTGGCTCGATGTCGTTCGCTTCGGTGAGAGCGACGGCTTTGAGCGCAACTTCGCCCGCGACAACGCCTGGCCGTATCGCGACTGGGTGATCGACGCCTTCAACGCCGATCTGCCATATGACCAGTTTGTCCGCATGCAGCTGGTCGGTGATCTGGTCGACAGCGGCCTCGATGGCGTGGCGGCCACCGGCTTCTGGGTGGCCGGACCGCACAACACGGTGGTGGGCGGCAGTAAGCGGATGAAGCTTCTCGCGCGGCAGGATGAGATCGAAGAGGTGCTCGGCACGCTGGGCCAGACCTTTGTCGGCCTCACGCTTCAGTGTGCACGGTGCCACGATCACAAGTTCGATCCTGTCAGCCAGGCCGACTACTATCGCCTGGCTTCCTCGATCTCCGGACTCGGCCACAGTGAACGGACGGTGGCGATGCCTGATGAGCAAGAGACGCTGGCGGCGATCGATGCGGAACTTGCGTCGCTGCGGGCCGCACTTGCGGCGATCGATGATGGCGGGCGGAAGCGGGCCTTGGCCGCCGACCGCACACCACCGCCCACGCCCCTGGCACGCTGGGAATTCGACGGTGATTTTCGGGACTCGATGGGTGGGTTGCATGGCACGGCCGTAGGGAATGCCCGCATCGAGAACGGCGGCCTTGTGCTTGACGGTGCGAGTTATGTGGAAACGCCACCGATGGCCGCCGCGCTCGAAGGGAAGACGCTCGAGGCGTGGGTGCAGCTTGAAGGACACGAGCAGCGGGGTGGGGCGGCGATCTCGCTCCAAAGCCGGGATGGCGTGATCTTCGATGCCATCGTGTTTGGCGAACGGGAGCCGGGCCGCTGGATGGCCGGCAGCAACAACTTTGCACGGAGCGGATCGTTTGGCGGGCCGTCGGAGGATGGTGCCAAGGAGGCGGCGGTGCAGGTGGTGCTCGTCTACACGGAAGATGGCACGATTACGGCGTATCGCGATGGGGAGATCTATGGGAAGCCGATGCGAGTGGCGCCGCTGCAGCCGTTCGTCGCGGGTGAAACAGAGATTCTGTTTGGGCTCCGGCACAAACCGGCCGGCGGCAATCGCCTGTTGAAGGGCCGGATCGAGCGGGCGGCGATCTATGATCGGCCGCTGACCGCCGCCGAGGTGGCGGCCTCGGCTGCCGCTGGCGGCCGGATCACGGAGCAGGCGATCATCGCCTCGCTGCCGGAAGGCGACCGTGCGGAGCGGGCCCGCCTCGTCGCGGCGATCGCAGCCGCCGTTGCCGCCGGTGAACAACAGGCCGCTCGGGCGCATCGCAAGGTGTATGCGTTGGTGCCGGGTCACGGTGAGGTGACAAAGGTGCTCGCCCGCGGGGACCCCGACCTTCTCGGTCGGACGGTAGCGCCCGGGGCGACTGCCGCGATCAGCGGCCTGAATCCCGATTTCGGTCTGGCAGCAGATGCCCCCGAGGCCGACCGGCGTCGGAAACTCGCCGACTGGATCCTGGACCCCGCCAATCCGCTCTTCACCCGGGTGATCGTCAACCGGCTCTGGCACCACCACTTTGGTGTCGGCATCGTCGATACGCCGAGCGACTTCGGCTTCAATGGTGGCCGGCCCAGCCATCCCGGCCTCCTCGACCATTTGGCAGCCGAATTCCGCCGCCAAGGCCAGAGCCTCAAGTGGCTGCATCGGCAGATCGTCACATCGAGCTCCTACCGCCAGTCGAGTCATCTGGCCGATGCCGACCCCCGGGGTCAGGTCGTCGATGCCGGCAACCGGCTTCTCTGGCGGGGGCCGCGACGACGACTCGAGGCCGAGTCGCTCCGCGATGCGATGCTCGTCGTGTCGGGGGCGCTCGATCCAACGCCCGGTGGACCGGGATATCGAGACGTTTCGGTGGCCTACATCGATGGCACCACCTACTACGAGCCACTCACCGACTCGACGCCCGTCGCACTGCGTCGCACCATCTATCGGTTTGGTCCGCGGGGCGACCGCCCGCCACTGCTCGAGACCTTTGACTGCCCGGATCCCGCCGTCACGGCACCGAGGCGGAGCGTGACCACGACACCGCTGCAGTCGCTGGCGATGCTCAATGATCGGCTGGTGCTGCAGCTCGCAGACACGTTCGCGGACCGTGTGCGGGCGGAAGCCGGAGGAGACATCGGGGCCCAGGTCGCCCGGGGTTGGCGGCTGGCGCTGGGCCGGGATCCCGATCCCGAGGAGCGACGGCTGGCGGAAACGCTCGCCACCGATCACGGCCTTGCGGCCTTCTGCCGTGGACTGATGAATCTTGGTGAGTTCGTGGTCATCGACTGACAGGGCTGGTTCCTCCGGAGGCAAACCGATGGTGCCCAACGATTCGTTGTCGCGACGTGAACTCCTCGACTGGGGATCCCAGGGTCTGGCAGCGACCGCCCTCGCCGCACTGTTGCATGCCGAGACTGGGCGGGCCGACGACAGTGGACACGCCGTTCCTCCGCGGCGTGCCAAGCGGGCCATCCACATCTGCCTCGTCGGAGGCTTGAGCCACATCGATTCCTTCGATCCCAAGCCGGCCCTCGATCGGCTCCACGGCACGAAACTCACGACCGACGAACAGCCCGACATCTTTTTCGGTCAGATGGGACTGCTGCGGAAGGCCGACTGGGCGTTTCAGAAACGGGGCCAGAGCGGCCTCGAAATCTCCGAGTTGTTCCCGCACATCGCCGAGCTCGCCGACGAACTCACCGTGTTGCGATCGATGGAGTCGAAGTCGGCCAACCACACGCCGGGTCTGATGCTTGCAAACAGTGGTTTCGAATTTCTCGGGTTTCCCTCGATGGGCAGCTGGATTTCCTACGGGCTGGGGGTGGAGAACGAGTCGTTGCCGGCGTATGTCGTGCTCAACGATGAACGCGGCCCACCGAATTCCGGCGCGGCAACCTGGAGCAGCGCCTTCCTCCCGTCAAGTCATCAGGGCGTGGTGTTTCAGGGCGGGGATCAGCCCGTCGCCGATCTTTTTCCGGCCCGGCCAATCGACCCGACGGCAGATCGAGCAACACGCGAATTCGTGGCGGCGATCGATCAGCGCCGGGCCACCGATTCGGTGCTCGAAGACGTCATCACCGCCCGGATCAAGGCCTATGAACTCGCTGCCCGGATGCAGAGTTCGATTCCGGCGGTGGCAGACCTCGCCACGGAGACGCGGGTGATGCACGAGGCGTATGGTCTCGACGATCCGCAGACGGCCGACATGGGGCGGCGCTGCCTGCTCGGCCGGCGGCTCCTCGAACAGGGCGTGCGGTTCGTGCAGGTTTTCTCAGGTGGGCCGATTGCCGGTTCTCCACGGGCAAGCTGGGATGCCCACGAGAATGTCCGGGAAAACCATGGCCAGGAAGCGGCCCGCATCGACCGGCCCGTGGCGGCCCTGCTCCGCGACCTCCGGCAGCGGGGGATGCTGGAAGACACGCTGGTGATCTTCACCACCGAATTCGGCCGCACGCCCTTCACCCAGTCGGCCGCAGACAAGGTCGGGACGGGCCGCGATCACAACCGTTACGGATTCTCCTGCTGGCTGGCCGGTGCGGGGCTGCGGCCCGGCATCGCCGTCGGAGCGACCGACGACATCGGCTGGAAGGCCGTCGAGCGGCCGATCCCTTGGCATGACTTTCACGCCACGCTTCTGCATCTGTTCGGCATCGATCACGAGCAGCTCACGTTTTATCACAACGGCATCCGGCGCCGGCTCACGAACGTGCATGGTGAGGTGATCCGCGAGGCCTTGGCTTGAGGAGAGGGCAAGCCGAACGGTTCAGACGATGCGGCACGGCCGTTTCGCGGCGTCACTTGCCCAGTGGGGAGCGAGACGTGGCGTTCGATTTGGACAACAGGTCGAACGTAAAACGATTTGGCCCCCGCTCAAGGATCTCCACTTCCAGAGACGAGTCGGCGTTGTAGCGCGACGGGATGAACTGCTCCGTGGGCGTCATGCCGGGGGTCAATTCGATCGCTCCGACTGTGGGCCGCGAGGCGTAGATCTCGACGCGGTGGCGCCCCGGTCGACAACGGATCTGAAACGCCCCATCGATGACCCGACCGCCCTGAGGGGCGAAGCTCGCGTCGAGCGGGTGAAACGAAATCGCCCCGTCGCCCAGCGGCTCACCATCGTAGGTAATCATGCCGTTGCTCACGACGTGACCGTCACTCGAACAGCCGATGGCCCCGACAAGAACGAGCACCGCCAACGCAGTCGCGGAAACATTACTCCACCCCACTGGTTGTCTCCCCACCATTGCGACTTCCCGCGGCTTGCCAGACCTGCGGCGTGATCTCGTTGCTCACGAACCGCACGGCGCCATCGGCCATGACGGCGCCCACGCCACCCAGGTGATAGCTGCGTGCCGAGATGACATGGTTGATACCGCTGCCGCGGACGCACGGTGCCTGCGGCAGCGCGGTCGAGCAGTAGGGGAGACGGTCGGACACCGTTGTGTTGGGTTGGCGGAGCGTGCTCAGGCTGCATCCGCCGTGCATGTTGTTGTGGTAGCGACCACGAAGGTCGATCGCCGAAGCGCCGCCCCCCACGAGTTCGGGTACAAGCAGGATCTCACTGCCGGCCAATGTCTTCGACAGGCCGTCGGTAACATCCTTGATCGCGACGGCCGACAGCGGGAACGCGATTCCGTTACGCTGCGCCGATTCAGATCCGGTGGTGCCGAACGCCTCGCTGCCGGCGCTCAGAAGATAGTTGCCATGGAATCCCTGGTTGTTGCTCGATGCAGGGCCGTCCTGACTCTGAACCTTGGGATTGGTCGGATCAGACGGGCACATGAAACCTCGGACCGTGAGCGACTTGTTCGGCAGGCTGGAGTACGAGAGTCCGCTGCCATTTGCCCAGGTTTGTGATGCGTAGTGACCCCACTGGGCATCGTAGAGCGAAAGCTCCTCGACATACGGGAGCAGATACACGAACCATGACCACCGCCGGCCGCCATACTGGACGCCATTGGCCGTCGGCTGGCTGCTGTCGAGCCAGGTCTGGGCCCCCATCGGAAACACGCTTCTTGCATCGACGTGATTGAGCAAGCCGAGCCCGAGTTGCTTCAGATTGTTCGAGCAACTAGCCCGTCTGGCGGACTCGCGGGCGGATTGGACCGCCGGGAGCAGCAGTGCTACCAGGACGCCGATGATGGCGATGACCGCCAGGAGTTCCACCAGGGTAAATGCTCGGCAGCACCTTCGGTCGATGAGACAGGCATCCGCATTTGGATTCTCGATCATCGGATCAACTCCGTCCAAAACCCTCACCGAGAACTCTTTTCACCTAATCTGACGTTTACGGTTGTCTCGTTCAACTGCCTGCTCGATCCGGCAATATCTGGGTGCCGATTCGGCAATCGGGCCTCGGATGGTTTTTGCGAGAATTGGCGAATATGGAGTGTTCTCGTGATGTCAAAGAAAGGTCTTTCATGGAGATATGGCGCAAAAGCCGCAGGCAGTGGGTGTTCGCGGGACTGTGCCTTGTGATCCTCTTGCCCTCGAGCGGGTCCGCTCAGTTTGCGTCCGCTGATGACGCACCGGTCCGCCAGCGGCGGATGCTCGTCTGCGGGAAGCAGGCGGCGATCGTCGCGTTTTCGCCCGAGCATCCCGCGGGCGTCGTCGAGTGGAGCTATCCCGTGAACGCGCGGGAGGGATGGGTGCTTCCCAATGGCAATGTGCTGCTGGCCGTCGGCAAGGGAAGTCGGCTGCCCTCCGGCGACGTCGTGCCCGGCGGTGCGGCGGTCGAAATCAGCCGCGGGTCGGCCGACGCTGAGCGCATCGTCTGGCGGTATGACGGCACGCAGGCGGAGGTCAATAGCATCCAGAAGACAGCAGAAGGAACATATGTGCTGACCGAGGCGGGGCCAAATCCACGGCTGCTCGAGATCGCCGCCGACGGCACGGTGAAGACGGAGTTTGCCCTTGCCTGTCAGAAGCCCAATGCCCACATGCAGACGCGAATGGCCCGGAAACAGCCGGACGGCACATTTCTTGTGCCCCATCTGCTCGACTTTGCGATCCTTCGCTACGCCGCCGACGGCACCGTCCTCGCGAAGATCGACACCCATGTCGCCGGTGAGCCGAAGATCAACAGTTGGCCCTTCACTGCCATCGCGCTGGCCGACGGCGGCATTCTGGCTGCGCTTACCAACGGCAACCGCGTGGTCGAGTTCGATGCCACCGGGAAAATCCGCTGGGAGGTGACGGCTGCCGACACCGACGGTGCGATCAACGACGCCTGTGGAGTGCAGCGGCTCCCCAGCGGCACCACGATGATCGCGAGCTACCGGATTGGAAAGGGGGCCGAGCGGGTGCTGGAGGTGTCACCGGAGAAGAAGGTTGTGTGGGCCTGGGGGGCAAACGTGCCGGCCGTTCATCATTTTCATGTGTTCGAGATTGGCGGAGAAGCGGTCCCGTTTCCCCCGCTGCGCTGAATATCACGGCCCTTCGGCCGGCGGAAAAACGCTGCCGGCGTGATATGCTTTCCGGGTAGGTCTGACGACAGGAAGCCGGAGCATGAACGATGGCACGACTGGGACATGTGACCCTGCTGGTCTGCTGGGCCCTGCTGGCAGTCGGTGCGGACGAGACCGGTAGCCCATGGTCGCGCTGGCGGGGCCGGGATGCGGCCGGGCAGGGGGGCGATGGGTCCTTTCCGGTCGACTGGTCGGCGGATGCCTGGGCCTGGAAGGCTGATCTTCCTGGGGTTGGCCACGCGTCTCCCGTGGTCTGGCACGGGCACGTCTACACGGCCGCGGCCGACGAGGCCGCCGGGATGCGCTATCTCGTGTGTCACGATGTGGCCACTGGGAAACGAATCTGGTCGCGGGACATTCCCGGTGCGATCGATCGGCATCACACGCAAAACAGCTCCGCCTCCGGCTCGGTCGCCGCGGACACTCACGGCATCTACTGGCTCTGGGGCACACGAGACAACGTCCGCCTCGAGGCTGTATCGCATGATGGACAAGCCCGGTGGCATGTCGATCTTGGACCGTTTGCGGCGGAGCATGGCTTTGGTGGCACGCCGACGGCGTGCGGAGACGTCGTCATCGTGCCGCTGGAGCAGGACGGCCCGGGCCTTGTCGTAGGCATCGATGCTGCGACAGGCAAGGAACGCTGGCGACTTCCTCGAAACGGTGTCGACAAGGCGGCCTACTCGACGCCGCTGGTCGTCACGGCGGCGGCTGGAGGCACGGAGGTTGTCTGCACGAGCCACGGCCATGGCCTCTATGCCGTCGATCCAACGACCGGCCATGTACTCTGGGAAAACCACTGTTTTCCGCGGCGGACCGTTTCCTCGCCGATCAAGGCAGCCGGTCTCCTCATCGGCACCAGCGGCGATGGCGGCGGCAACAATCTGCTCGTTGCCATCAGGCCGCCTGCCGCGCCGGGTGCGGAAGCCACAGTGGCCTACTCGATCGACAAGAGCGCTGCGCCGTATGTGCCCACGCCTCTGGAATCACAGGGCCGGCTGTACTTGTGGGGCGATCGGGGTGTCGTGACATGCGTGCGGGCGGTGGATGGTTCACCCGTGTGGAAGGGACGCGTCGGAGGCAACTACTCGGCCTCACCGATCGCCCTCGGCGGCCGGATCATCAATGTGTCGAGCGATGGTGAGATCGTGGTGATCGCCGATGGCGACAGCTTTGAGGTGCTCGGCCGGACGCCGCTCGACGAGGAGACACGGGCAACACCGGCTGTGACCGCTGGGCGGCTTCTCTTTCGCAGCGCGACCCATCTGTGGGCCCTGCCGATCGGCGACCCCTTCACGAGGAGCGGGCCTGCCAGCGACTGAATTCGCAGCCGTTCTGCATTTTTTAGCAATTGAATCAATCGCTGCCCGCAGGATGGCGACCTACAATAAGACGCGATGATCATTTTGCCCCGATCCATCTGCCGAGTGGAGCGGCGTCGGTCTTTCCTGGCCGGGATGGTGGCGGTGCTGTTGCTGGCGT
>ERZ891134.1376-NODE-1376-length-16712-cov-4.554001_pt1 | contig 16712 bp, 6 predicted proteins | sample MGYA00520888_ERZ891134 | MGnify/ENA primary metagenome ERZ891134 (study PRJEB32303, sample SAMEA104408692) | aquatic metagenome | biome: Brackish water; feature: Coastal; material: water | place: Baltic Sea | collected 2014-10-23 | depth 10 m ... | reverse complement strand
CGCCGTATCAAAAATCTTTGGTGCCGGTGGAGTAGATTTCCAATTAACGGGATCTGCCATGGTAAAATTAGGCGGAACCATTAACGAATACCGGAATCCCAACTACAGCAAACGCCAGCAGAAATATTTCGTACCCGTATTCGACCAACAATTACAAATTGCTGCCAACGGAAATATTGGGGAATTTGTTAAGTTAGGAATCAATTATGATACCGAGGCGCAATTTGATTTTGACAACCAAACTAATCTTGGTTGGAAAGGGAAGCCAGATGGAATCTTAAAAGACGTTCAAGTGGGTAATGTGAATCTAAATTTACCTACCCAATTGATTAAGCCTGCCAATAATTTGTTTGGTTTTGCAAATAGTATGCAGTTCGGGAAAACCACCATTAAAACGGTATTCTCACAAAACAGAGGTCAAAGTACCGAAACAGTATTAAAGGGTGGGGCTCAGATGAATGAATTCAAGATGACGGCCGATAACTACGACCAAAACCGTCATTTCTTTTTATCTCAGTTTTTCCGTGAAAACTACGACCGCTCTTTAGAAAATTTGCCCATAGTAGCTAGTGGCGTAATTGTAAACCGGGTAGAAGTTTGGATTACCAACCGTAATGCGAATGTAGAAACGCCAAGGGATATTTTGTGTTTTATGGATTTGGGAGAACCCAAACCCTACCGTAATAATTTAGGTGGCAACCCAAATCCCGCTGCGGATAATTTCGCCAATAGCCTATTCTCGAATATCGAAAATAATGTGGGTATGCGCAAATTGGGATCTGCTATTGACGAGACTTTCTCTGTTTTTCCGAACTTTGAGCAAACGGTTGACTTTGATTTATTGAATTATGCTCGACAATTAAAAAGTACCGAATTTACGCTGAACAGCCAATTGGGTTATATTTCTTTAAATCAGCCGCTAAATAATGATGAAATTCTCGCGGTAGCGTTTGAATACACCTACAATGGTACTACCTACCAAGTGGGTGAATTTTCGCGCGACATACCTCCCGGTGACCAACGATTATTGTTCCTTAAAATGTTAAAGGGAAACACCATCCGCACCCAATTGCCCATTTGGGACTTGATGATGAAAAACGTATATAGTTTAAATACGTATTCCCTAAGTTTAGAAGATTTCAAGTTTAACGTTATTTACGCCGATGATACTTCAGGGGCCGACTATAATTATATGCCCGTCGGGAATGCCAATTTACCACAATTAGCAAACGGGATACCTTTGATTCGGGTATTAGGTTTGGATAAATTAAACCGACAACAGGAAGCCAAGCCCGATGGAATCTTTGACGCAATTGAGGGCATTACTATTGAGAAAAAAACCGCCCGTGTGATTTTCCCTGTGATAGAGCCGTTCGGTGATTTCCTCCGAAATAAATTTGAAAATCGAACCGATTTGGCCGACTTTTATTGTTACGATGCCTTGTATGATTCTACCAAGTTTTTAGCCAAGCAAGACGTAAAACACAATAAATTTTTTTTACAAGGAAGCTTTAAAAGTTCCAATGGTGCAGAATTATTCTTAGGAACCACGAATTTACAAAGAGGTTCTGTACGCGTAACTGCTAATGGAAGGCCACTGCAAGAGGGAATGGATTATGAAGTTGATTACGCGATGGGGCGGGTGCGGATCATCAACCAAGGATTATTGCAAGGAGGTGCTGAAATTAGGGCTTCAGCCGACGGACAGAGTATGTTCAACATACAACAGAAAACATTATTGGGAGGCCGTGTAGAGCATAAATATTCTAAGAATTTACAATTGGGGGCGACGTTGCTGCATATGTACGAAAGACCCTTGACTTCAAAAACCAATTTCAACGAGGAACCCTTATTAAATACTATTTTCGGAGCCGATATTGCGTTTAGTTCAAAGTCGAGATTTTTAACCAAGCTCATAGATAAGCTACCTTTTTTGGAGACTAAAGAAATCTCCAACATAACCGCCTATGCCGAATTCGCCCAGATTATCCCTGGAAATCATCGTTCACAGGGCGACCAACGCGGGGTTTCAAATTTGGAGGATTTCGAAGCGGCCGAACTTCAAAACGATTTTAAAGTAGTGGGTAACTGGACGGTAGCCAGTATCCCACAAAAACAACCCGACTTATTTCCAGATGCGGCTCTGAATAATAAATTTCAATGGTTGAACAAACACGCCAAACTGAGCTATTATACCATTGATCAATTGTTTTACAGAGATGCAGACATGCCAGAAAACATCCAAAACAGAGTGGATGAAATTTTGTCGAATCCTTACATGCGACAAATTGATCAGCGCGAAGTATTCCCCGAAAGAAATTTCCCCCAAGGAACCCCTACCATTTTACCAACTTTAGATTTGGCTTTTGACCCTTATGAACGAGGGTTGTACAATTATAATTACAACGATAACGAAATTGATAGCGACGGTAGATTGTTAAATCCACGCAAAAGTTGGGCGGGTATTATGCGTCGTGTAGATCAAAATGATTTTGAAGCTGCGAATATCGATTACGTAGAAATTTGGTTAATGGATCCATTAATGGACAACCCCAACCTACAAGGAGACTTGTTATTTCACTTGGGAAATGTGAGTGAAGACATCCTGCCGGATAGACGTAAATCGTTTGAAAATGGATTGCCTACCAATCCTAATAATACCCAAGAAATTGATACCAGTCAGTTTGGTTTTATTGCTACAAGTCCACAGATCAATTTCGCTTTTGATAACGATGCTAATTCGAGAAATCGACAAGATTTAGGATTAGACGGCCTTAACGATGAAGAAGAACGAGCGTTTTTCGATAGTGTTTTTATCAAGCAATTGGAATTGAATTTTGGAACAAATGCACCTGTTTATCAAAAAGCCGTTTTAGACCCTTCGAATGATAATTTCATACATTATCTAGAGGAGCAATACACCCAAAGTGATGCAGATATTGTGCAGCGATATGGTCGCTACCAAGGCATGCAAGGCAATAACTCAACGGCAACATTTACCGGACAATACGCCGACATGCCCAAGTCATCGTCTACACAACCTGATTATGAAGATATAAATCGCGATTTTACCATGAATCAAAGCGAAGATTATTACCAGTATCGGGTAAAAATTTCCGCTGCAGATTTACAAATTGGAAGAAACTATGTGGCTGATATTGCCAGTAACAACATAACCTTAAGAAACGGACAACAAAAGGAGATCAAATGGTATCAATTAAAAATTCCTGTACGGGAATTTGAAAAAGCCTACGGTAATATTTCTGATTTTAAGAGTATCCGTTTCATGCGGATGGTACTTACTCAATTTAATGATCCGGCTGTTATGCGTTTTGGCTACATCAATATGGTTAGAGCCGATTGGCGCAGGTATACCAATTCTCTGAAAACTCCTGGTGTGGTGGTGCCGGCCGACCCAAATGATGGAACTAAATTTGTTGTGAGTACCGTTAACTTAGAAGAAAACAGCAAAAGAAGTCCGATTGCATATGTGACCCCTCCCGGTATCGAGAGAGTTCAAAATATGGCAACTTTAGGTACTGTTTTGGAAAACGAACAAGCCTTATCATTGGTCACTTGTAACTTGATGCCTGGAGATGCGAGAGGTGCCTTCAAAACGGTTCAATACGATATTCGAAACTATTCCAGAATGCAAATGTACGTACATGCGGAGGAATACGAACCCAATACCATCGAAGACGGCGAAGTGTCAATTATAATGCGATTTGGAACCGACTTAACCAATAACTACTACGAATACGAGGTTCCCCTCAAAATGACCCGTGGATTTATCAGTTCTAGTACCTCAGGAGCAGATAATTTAATTTGGCCTAATGAGAACTTTATAGACCTAGAATTTCAGAAATTATACGATTTAAAAATAGACCGACAAAATAATGCTTGGCCTATGACGGCACCGTATATCAAACCGTTAGATAAAGGAAAAATTACAGTAATGGGATTACCCGATTTGAGTAACGTTCGCGTCATGATGATTGGGGTAAAAAACAACAGTGCCACACCCAAGTGTTTTGAAATTTGGACCAATGAACTCCGAGTGAAAGACATTGCAAACTCCGGAGGTTGGGCAGCACTCGCTAACGTTCAAGCTCAGTTAGCCGATTTCGGCCAATTAAATTTAGCGGGTTCTGTAAGAACTATTGGTTTTGGAGATGTAGACAAAAAACTTAACGACCGAAGCTTAACTAATAATTACAATTATGACATTGCCACCAATTTAGAATTGGGTAAGTTCTTTCCGGCAGAGGCTGGGGTGAGTATTCCAATGTATTTGGGCTGGTCTGAAAGTTTCGTAAGGCCAAAATTCAACCCATTAAATCCTGATATTAACCTAGAGAATTACCTAGCCGCGCTTTCTTCCGAATCCTTGAGGGAATCTATTAGAAAAGCAGCCGAAGATTACAATTCTCTATTTAGTTTTAATATTAACAACTTTAAAATTGCACGTCCAGGCAACAAGAAACCCATGCCTTGGGCACTTTCTAATTTTAATGGTAGTTACAGTTACCAAAGCAATTATCGCCGTAACCAACAAATTGAAGAGTATTTCTTAAATACCACCCAGGCTACTTTGGGGTATGCCTATGCATTAAATACCAAATTCTTTACCCCATTCAAAAAAATAAAGAGCAAACACATACGATTAATACGCGATTTCAATTTCAATTTGATGCCGTCTTCGTTTACCTCTCAGATGCAGCTAAATCGACTGTACAGTGAAAATCAAGCCCGGAATAACAATAATTTCAAGCAGATAAATCCAAGATTATTTGATAAAAACTTTACGTTGAATCGGAATTACAATATGGCGTATCCATTAACGCGCTCCATTAACTTGAACTATGTTGCCAACGTGGAAGCCCGTATTGAAGAACCCTTTGGTAAAATTGATTCAAGAGAGAAGCAAGATTCTATTCTTTCCGAATTTAAAGGCTTTGGTAGAACGAGCCGTTTTTACCAATCTGTAAACTTAACTTATACGCTACCCTTTTCAAAAATTGGCTGGTTAAAATGGATCAATACCAGCGCCAATTACAGTGGTAGTTTCGAATGGAAACAGGCACCACCAGCCTTCACTACATTAGGAAACACCCTGCAAAATAGTCAAGACATCAATATAACCACCCAACTGAATTTTACCCAACTCTATTCTAAAATTCCATGGTTACGCGATTATCGCAAACCTAAAAGAGTACTAGAAAAACCCGATGGTAATGACGATGACGATAAAAATGCAAGTGCGTTAAAACGTGGTAAAACTACCATGAAACCACCGCATCCTTTTAAGATAATTGTAGGCGATTTCTTAACCATGTTTAAGAATGCCAATATCAATATCAATCGCAAAGAAAACACCCAGCTTCCAGGATTCGCTCACAGGCCCGATTACTTTGGATATAATTTCAGACATGCAGAACCCGGTATTGGCTTTGTTTTTGGCTTGCAAGACCCCAATATGAGATATAAAATGGCTGAAAGCGGTGCATTGAGAAACGATACCCGACAAGCCAATTTCTATCAAAATAATATTACCGAAAACTTCACTGGGAATGTAACCATTGAGCCCTTGAAGGATTTCAGAATCAGACTTAGTTTCTTACGTAACTCTACAAAAGGTATTCAGAGTATTTTCAAATACGACGGAACCCAATGGATGGACCAAGGTTTAACAGAAACAGGAACCTTCTCCATTTCAGGACTATTCCTATCTACTCATTTCGTAAACGACATCAGTCAAAACGAAAACCACCCCAATCCCGTTTTCGATGCATTTTTATCTAACCGTTACACCGTGGCGAGTCGATTACAATTGCAAGACCCCCGATTTAATGGTCTTATGATTGATACAGCGACCGCCTTCCCTCTCGGATATAGCAAAACGTCGCAGGATGTAATTTTAGGCGGCTTTTATTCGGCCTACAGCGGATCTGATGTGGGTAGATCCGAACTCGGTATTTTTCCTACCTTGCCCATGCCGAACTGGAATATCGATTACAATGGCTTATCCAAATTGCCATTCTTAAGTGACATTTTCAATAATATCAATATCAAACACGCATACAAAGGCACCTATACCATTGGAAATTATCAACGTAACCTGCGCTTTGATGAAAATGAAATACCCGAATCTGGCTCAGATTTAACCCCTAAATATCAAATTGCCGATGTAACTATTACTGAAGGTTTCTTCCCGTTAATTGGATTGAACTTTACGACTAAAAACAATTGGACTTTGGGCATGGAGTACAAAAGAAACCGGGTACTCAAATTATTCGCAGCGAGTTTTAACTTAACCGAAATGCGACAAAATGAATTCACTCTAAACGCCGGATATCGCGTAACGGGCATGAACTTACCCATCAAGAGAAAAGGACGTCGCATTTATCTACCTAACGATTTCCGATTTGATTTAGCCGTAAGCGTGAGCGACAATACTACCATTATACGTAAAATTGATGTAGATGTAAACCGATATACCGCAGGTATGCTCAATATCAGAATCACTCCGTCAATCACTTACCAAATCAATCAAAAAATCAATTTGGCTGCGCGCTATAATAGGAATATTATGGATCCGAAAATCGCCACACAATTTTACACTTCCCTCACCGATTTCGGATTAGAACTGCGCTACACCTTCAACTAATCATGAAATTCAATTTGGGAAATATGCGCTTTCAAAACATCCTTATTACCCTTTTTCTTTCTTTCGGGGGAAATTTATTCGCTCAAAACCAAACGCTGATTCCAACAGGCACTTGGCGAACACATTTGAGCTATCATGCCCCCAAATTTTGCGAGTCCACACAAAAATATGTGTACGCCGCAACCGATAACGGACTTTGGAGGACAGATAATTTCGGACAAATGACCATCCTTCGTAAAACAGATGGATTTCAAGCGGAAGAAATTACTGCCATGAAATTCAATGAACAGAAGAATATTTTAGTAGTTGGTTACATCGATGGCGGAATTGATTTGTTGATCAATGATCAACGCATAGTTCCTGTTTTAGGATTTAAAAACAAACCCCTTCAAGGGAATAAACAGATTAATACCGTTTCATTTGTGGGAAATGATGCCTTGGTCACTACGGAATTCGGAATTTTGATTCTTGATCTCAATAAATTTGAAATTCGCGATAGTTACACCTCTATTGGAGATTTCGGGACCCAGGTAGCTGTAAAAAGTGCATGCGTAGTGGTAGATTCCATATACATCGCTACAACGGATAAAATTCGTTCGGCACCATGGAATCCTCTTGTTAATCTTAACGATTACCAACAATGGAACACCCTTAAAGAAATTCCTTTTCCTTTCCATCTACACAATTGGAATGATACCTTAATCTACGAATCCGAAAAAACGTTATATACCTATTATAACGGAAAGCATACCCCTTTTTATGTATCTCCAGAACGAATCGTTGATGTATTCATAAACAATCAAGGATTGCATGTATTCAGACCGGGATTAATCCTTAACTATCAATTAGGACAACTCAAAACGCAGCCTATCAATCTTGTAATTAATGCAACTCAAGCGCCGGATGGTATTTACTGGTTTTGCACAGGTTTGAAAACGGGAGTGATTAAAAAAGATCCTAGCGGAGAATTGTCATTTAGGCCAAACGGACCTCCGAATCGGTCAATTTTTGGAATGACCCAATCCGGAAATTGGTTATTAAGCGCAGGTGGAGGCGTTAGCGCCACTTTTGGAAATGCATTTAACACCTCGGGCTACTATTTATATAACCCACAAGGATGGAGAAGCGAAATTCCTTCGCAATTAAGTAGAAATTTATACGATTACATTTTTGTAGCACATAACCCCATTAACAACCGATATTACGCCGCCACGCATAGTTTCGGGATGATTGAATTTACCGATGGCAATATTACCGCTAGAATTGATGAAACCAATTCTCCATTAAAGAGAATCGACGATAGCATGTTTATTCATATTGGTGGGTTGGGTATCGATTCAAAAGGCGGAATGTGGGTGGTAAACCGCAATAATGATAAAGCTATTCTTTACAGAAACCATAGTGGAGAATGGGCATCCTTTAGCATGAGGAACAACGAAAACGATGTTATAGGCCTGCATATCGATAATCAAGATAGAAAATGGTTCATCATGCAAGGTGGAGGCATTTGGGTTTTCCATGAGGGAAATAGTATTAGCAGCATTGGAGACGATCAATGGGTGCGGTTATCTCAAAATAATGGACTCGTTAGTAACCAAGTATTATCCGTAAAGAGCGACAATAACGGTTATGTTTGGATCGGCACAAATCAAGGCTTAAACGTATTTACCGGAAGAAATCCATTCACCAACCCCAAGGTAGAAAGATTCATAGTTGAGCAAGATGGAGCCGTTGGTTATTTAATGGGTGAAGAATATATCCGCGATATTTTAGTAGACGGCGGTAATCGGAAGTGGTTCGCTACTACCAATGGGGTATTTTGCATTGATGAATACGGCCAACGCGTTATCAAACATTTCACAAAAGAAAACAGTCCTCTGCTTTCTAATAGAACCATTTGTTTAGGCCAAGTAGATTACTCCTCTGAATTGTTCATAGGTACTGATTTTGGAATTATCTCCTATCAAAATGATGCAGGCAAGGGCAATGATGCTTTCGGAGAAATCAAAGTGTATCCAAATCCGGTGTATCCCAAATACGATGGAGAAATCACCATAGATGGTTTGGCTCAAAATTCGGAGATTCGCATTGCCGATGTACAAGGAAGGGTGGTATATCAAACAAAATCAAACGGCAGCAAAGCTACATGGAACGGATATCGTTTAGATGGCACACGCCCCAATAGCGGTGTATACTTTATTTTTGCCATTAATCGCGACGGATCCGAAACGGCCTTAGGTAAATTTGTGTTTATTCAATAACCAATTTCAAACCGTCGTACGCCAAATCGATACCATCAGGTAGTTCAGAACACACATTTTCATGTAATCCTATTTGGTGACTCATATGGGTAAAATAGGTTTGCTTAGCTCCAATTCCTAATGCCAACTCTGTGGCTTCCTCTAGGGTAAAATGGCTGATATGAGGCGTTCTTCTCAACGCATTCAACACTAAAATCTCCACTCCCACTAATTTTGACAATTCTAGTTCTGAAATATAATTGGCGTCCGTAATGTAGGCGAACTTGCCAAAGCGAAATCCTAAAACCGGCAATTTGTAATGCATTACCTCAATTGGCTCTACATACAATCCAAAAAGGTCAAAGGGTTGATGGGCATCTATTAAATTAAAATCAACCAAGGGAATACCCGGATATGGGAATTCTTGAAAAAAATAACTGTATTGTAACTTAAACGCATCTAACACACGTTGATGGCAAAAAACAGGAACCCGTTTTTCATTATGATTGAAATTTATGGGCCTTATATCGTCTAAACCGCCCGTATGGTCCCGATGTTCATGGGTAAACAAAACCGCGTCTACATCGGTTATACCCTCGCGCAACAATTGATACCGGAAATCAGGTCCGGTATCAATGACTACACTTTTGTTGTTGTATTGAAGATGAATACTGCTACGCAGTCGTTTATCTTTGGGATTATTACTCAAGCAGACCTCTGAATTACAACCAATAGGTGGCACGCCTTGTGAAGTGCCCGTACCTAAAAAGGTTAGAATTAAAGGGGTGTGCATATTAGGACTTTTGAGCAAGGTACCCCTTAAGATCCATAATAATGCCCACTTCCATGTTGTTTTCTTTTTTATCGTCGGAAGCCCAAATACTCAACCAATCGGTTGCGTGAATAACTTCAAATAAAGAAGACAAACTAGCGCCGTGAACTTGATATTGATAAATTCGATTGCCTTTTTCAGATAACAATTTATATAAAAACTCAAAACGAGCCGTAACCCTATCGTTATTACCGCTATTGAGGAATATGAAATTATGCTCTCTTTTTTGGTAATAACTTTCAATCATGTTGTGATTGGATTCTGGTAAAACAGAAACAAAAGACTCTCCTTTTGCATTTTCTTGAATCTGTTGACAGATCCGAATACCTACTGCTTCATAAGCCGCATCGGTAACAATTACAAAAGAATTGGCTATTTGGTCTTTAAAACATACATGCATTTCTTTCGCACGAGTAAGGGCTGTTTCGTGATTTTTAAATTCATCCTGAATTTTTGCCAATTCTGGTTTTAAATCTTTGCCTAACAATTCTCCTAATATAAGCACTAAGTTAGACAAGGCAAAACCCAATGTCATACGAGGCTGATATCCCAATGCTATGGTGTACAAAGGCAATTCATGTTTTTTAGCCAATTCGGTGAGCGATCCACCGGCAGCCATTACAATAATATCACAACCACGTTCTTGTGCTTCCCCAAACATAGTTAGTGTTTCTTCGGTATTTCCAGAATAACTGCATAAAATGGCCAAGGTATTCTCTCCAGTGTATGCAGGTACGTGATAATCAGAAAAAACCTCTACCGGTACGGGCATCTCATTGATGAAATAAGCGCGGGCAATTCGCCCACCGATTCCACTACCACCGAGTCCACCAATTATAATATTATCGTATTGATTAATGCTTTTGCCGTGTGGTGTATAATGACTTATTGCATAATCAAACTGTTCTTGGAAATTTTCAAGAGAGCGTTCGTGTGTAATTACTGACATACTACAAAAGTAGGGCGATTTAAGAAGATTCTCAACTGAAAAAACAGTAAAACTTCGATAAAAGTCGAATTCTACGAATGGGCCACACTTTCAAAAAAATCCTTAAATATGCGCCCACCAAAATAATCTATAATTTCCGTGCACCCACTACGAATTTCTTAATGAGATCACGAACTGATTTTATAGACTTTTATTGTACATCCGATCCAAACCAACCCCACAATAATCCATAAAAAAAGGCTGTTTCGAATCGAAACAGCCTTTTCATTTATAAAAATTTACCTTTTAGTTATTCCACTCAAATTTGTAACGGAAATCTTGTATTGAACCTTCTTTCATCAAGATTTCTTGAAGGCGGTTTAACATAAAGTTAGGTTGACGGCTAAAATCGTCTTCCTCTGGAGTATTATAAATAGATGTTGGCACTTCTACCTTATTAACTTTATCTAATTTCACAATGGCCACAGATTCTTTGCCTATGATTGCTTTTGTAGAAGTACCCGGTTTTAGTCCAAATACCGCACCTAACAAACCAAATTCACTCCCAATTTGGGGTAAAAACCCTTGTCCGAAACGAGCTACATCTAAATCTACGATATTAGCATTCAACTTTGAAGCCAATTTATTAAAATCCTTTTCTTGGGCATAAGCTTCATCTATTTTCTTGGCCAATAATTTGCCTTTTAAATATTTACGCACTTCAGGCTCAAGTTGCTTGCGAGCGTTTTCTGCGGTAGCGTAACCTATGTGCTTAACATTTTCAATCTTCACCACTACATGTTTAGAAGGAAATGCAAACACCTCTGATACCTCGTTATTGGTGCGACTGTTATCGAACAGCCAATAGTTTAGAGAACGAATTTCACTCATATCAGAAATACCACCAATAGAACGTTGATCGGTACCATAGTCATTCGCCACCATCGGGATTAAAGCAAATTTCTCAATGGCTTTGTCAAACGACTCTGGATTGGATGCGTCAATCTGATTTTTGAACTTACGACTTTTCTCATCCACCAATTTAACGGTATTACTACCCGGACCTACCTCTACACTGTTCATTGCAAAACGAATTTTACGATAGTCGGCATCGTCCATCATTTTCATAATATGGTATCCATATTCTGTTTTCACCAATCCAAGTTGGCCTTTTTTTGCAGTCAAACAGAAATTTTTATAGGCACTTACGTATTGATTAGGATCGGCCCATCCATAAGAACCTCCTTTATTGGCAGAACCCGGATCAGCAGAATATTCAGCAGCTAAATCAGCAATAGCCTTTCCGCCTGCAACCATAGCAAACACCTTATTGGCTTCAACTTCTGCTTGAATGGAATCTTTAATTTCGGTACCGTTGGGTAATTTACCGGTAAACGGTATTAGGATGTGCGATACATTTACCACAGGAACGGTATCTGTAACTTCCGCTACTTTTTGATATACGCTAAAAACACCCTCTTTGTAAACAGGTCCTACCACTTTACCTAGAGGCGCATCCCATAATGAGTCTTTCACTACCGCTGGCATTTTATCATTACTCAAATCGGAACGACGTACAAATCCACTTGCGCCCAAAGTATCAGGTTTCGCACTTTGTTTGGCGTAACTCTGCGCAATACGGTAAGCGCGTGACTGTGCTTCTAAAGTATCTTCGGTTGAAGGAATAATATTGAAAACAACATAACGGAAGTCGCGTTTTTCTTGAGTGTATTTATATTTCTCTTTGTTCAGCTCAAGGAATTCTTTAATAGCTGCATCGGTAACTTTCACATCACCGTCTTTGATTTCGGCAAGGTTAACGGCTAACAGTTGGCCATTAACACTCTCGTTAGATCCTTGGTACTGAAACGCCTGTTCTACTTTCGTAGTAAACGCGCGAGCTTTGGCCAAATATGTAGCATATCGCGTTTCCAATTCTCCTTTGCGCATTCTATCTACATAACTCGCCAGTTGCTTGCGCATCGTGGCATTCGATTTTGCTTGGCGGAAGATATCTTCTACTTTCTTGGGGTCGAATTTGTTATCTGTTTGGAATGATGGATCGCCCTTAATAGACTCTTCAGGGTGTAAACCAACCATCATTTCATTAATATCTTCATCGGTTACGGCAATGCCTGACTTTTGAATTTGCGCATTTACGGTTTTATCCTTTAGCAAATCAAACCAAGAACGTTGAAAAAGTTGACTTGATTTGTCTTTATCTAACTGATAATTAGGATCGCGGTCCAATTCATCTCGGTAGTATTTGTCCGCAATAGAAACAATCTCTGCCTCACGCACCTTTTCATCACCGATGATTGCGATTACATCGCGGTCTTCGTCAATAACCGGTCCATTGCCTTTTCCAGTTAACCAATCCCCTACAATAAAGAGTACCAATGCAGAACCAATTACGATGGCCACCCATTTGGAGTTTCTAAGTCTTTGTATTATTGCCATATCAAATAAATATTGCTCGTATTTTAAAAAGAAAGCAAAAATAGGATTTCACAACCGATAAAACAACCAAAATGCAAACCTTTCAATCCCAAGATTTATTCTACCCAATATCGTTTGCGGATCGCTTTTTTATTTCTACGCAAAATAAGGTTGTAAACACCTGAAGGCAAACGATTTTTATGTATATAAACTTCTTGAAATTCTGAAGGTTCAAATCCCTTATCGCCATTCGCTATATATACCTGCTGATGGTATGTTTTAGGTCCCGCCTTTATTTCAAAAGTAAAAGAGTTTTCCCTTGGCATATTCATTAAGAACAATGCAGAATCCAAATCATCGCAAGGATTGATCATCAAAACCGGACCTTGTTTAATCGCCTTAGGTCTTTTACCTTTCCATTCTATCGTTTGAATAACCACACTGAGTGTTCTGTCATCGAAAGCAGTTATAGCAGCCATTCCGCCACCGCTCTTTGCCGTTGAAAACGAAATATAATCGCCGTAAAATCGTTCTTTACCCGCTAATGAAATGGGTTCAGCACTCAAATTTACATTTACAGATGCACCCCCAGGCTTTAATTCAGAGGTGAATATTTGAAAAAATCGACCCGACTCGCTGTTACGCATGTCGTACCAAATCACCCTTGGAGTGCCTGTATTTTTATCTAAAGTGGCAAAGGGCAGCACTTGATCGGCGTAGCCCCTATCGTCGTTTACGCGCAAAGCCTTGCTAAAGCCTTCCCCAGAAGATTTAAAATACCGAAACCATATATCCCAATCTCCCTGTTCGGATTGAGCAGCGTATACCACGTAAATGCCACCCTTTTTATCACTGCACAAAAAGGGCATTCCGTTCGATCGCATCATGCCCTTCACCGATTCTATGCTCCAACCCCCTTTCATAGAGCCCACCACTTTGTCTTTTCCCCAATTACGACCTCCGTCGGCACTTTCATCGTACCATAAAGTATCATTGCGGGACCAAACACATATCAAAGAACCATTGGGAAAAACACCAATTGTAGCGCCTTCTGCAGTTTTGCTGCCATCTGCGGCATCACCTGAAACATCACTTATATAAACCGGATCTGAAAAACTAGCGCCAAGATTATCGCTAAAGCAAAATCGAATTCTACTCGAATCCTTTGACGATTTACTTCCGTACGCGTCAAATTCCGTCCAAGAGAGATATACATTATTTTTAAACGGACTTTCTGGCCATTCATCAACGGTAAACCAAGGTTTATCTTGCATTTTGCCATTTTTACCTATGGCTTTTGAGTGAAATTCTACCCCATTGGTAGAACGTTCAAAAACAATACAGTCAAAAGATTGCGGATAGGGTTTATCTTTATTCTGAGCCAAATGAGCCAAGTAAACCATACCGTTGGCCGATTTATATATCACTGGATCTCCATAAAATCCTTGAGGTGGATTTACCTTAACCGGCAGCCATTGCTTTCCTCTATTTAAAGTATGGAATACCTTATTATTATTATAGGCCAACCAAATGTCGTCTGAATCTTCCGGATTAATTGAAATAGAGGGCTCATTGCCTTCCAATGGAGGATCGGCGAGATAGGCCGTGCGGATTTGTGCCCCAAGAAAAAGGGGACAAAACAGCCATGCGAGCATTAGCGGTTTCATCCCCCGAAAATACGGATTTTCCGTAAGTATTAATCTTCTTTAGCGGCTAACCAACGTTCCGCATCTAGAGCGGCCATACAACCACTACCCGCAGCGGTTACCGCTTGACGGTAAATTTTGTCTTGTGCATCACCCGCACAGAAAACACCCTCAACATTGGTGCGGCTGCTGCCTTTTTCAGTAATGATGTAACCCGATTCGTCCATAGTCAAATACGGTTTGAATATTTCTGTATTCGGAGTATGTCCGATGGCCACAAAAAATCCTTTAATAGGAATTTCGCGTTTTTCGCCAGTGATATTATTGGCAACGCGCACGGCTTCTACGGTAGATTCACCCAAAATTTCATCCGTTTCGGTATTGAAAAAGATTTCAATATTAGGCGTATTCATTACGCGATGCTGCATGGCTTTAGACGCGCGGAATTCGCTCTTACGCACCAACATATACACTTTACTGCATATCTTAGACAAATAACTTGCCTCTTCGCAAGCGGTATCTCCAGCACCTACTATTGCTACATCACTACCTCTGTAGAAGAAACCGTCGCAAACCGCACATGCACTCACCCCGCTGCCATTCAAACGCGCTTCAGAAGGAATACCTAACCACTTTGCACTAGCACCTGTGGAAATGATAACCGACTTGGCACTTATTTCTTTAGTTCCGTCTACTATTACTTTTTGGGGACCTCCAGGAGTAAACTCAACAGAAGTTACCATACCAAAACGCACGTCTGTACCTAAACGAACGGCTTGTTTTTTGAAGTTCTCCATCATCTCCGGACCCATAATTCCATCGGGATAACCGGGATAATTTTCTACATCGGTGGTAATCGTTAACTGTCCACCGGGTTGTAAACCTTCATATAAAACAGGCTTCATATCGGCACGAGCCGCGTAAATGGCAGCCGTATAACCCGCAGGTCCGCTACCGATGATCAAACATTCTATTTGTTCTACTGATTCTGACATATTTATTTTTTCTACAAAATTAAAGACCCCACTAGGATATTTCCCGTGATATTGCTCACATTTACGACAAGGTTAATAACTCTCTGTATTTGGGCAGCGTCCAATCGGCATCGTCGCACAAACGCTCGATCTCATCTGATACCAAACGTAATTCCTCAAATAAAGGCTTGATGGTGTTATTGAACGCCAAAGCACGATCGCTGGCATGCTCTTTCGCCAAGGCCTTTTCGTTTGCTTCCATCAAGTTATGATTTAATTGTTGTGCCGAATTTATTAAAGAGCTTAACGTACGCAATAAATCCATTTGAGCCGTCATCAATGAGGTTTCGATTCCTACATTTTTCATGTCAGACAATCCTTTGGCAATACGACCTTGGTATTTAATAGCCGATGGAATCACAAATGTTTGGATCATTTCGGTTAATACCTTTGCCTCTAATTCCAAACTCAACACATACGTTTCGTAGCGAATTTCGGTGCGCGCTTCTAATTCTTTGTGCGAGAAAATGCCATTTTCGGTAAATAGTTTCACACTTTGAGGATTCAAATAGGCTTGAAGGGCTTCGGCCGTATTCTTTACGTTACTCAACCCTCTGCGCGCCGCTTCTGTAACCCACTCATCGCTATATCCGTTTCCACCGAAAATAATATTTTTGCTCGAAGTCAAAATTTCACGCAACTCGGCTTCAATGGCATCTTCCTTAGCAACACCCAATGCAATTTGAGCGTCTACTTTCTTTTTAAACTCCGTTAATTGATTCGCCACAATGGTATTCAATACCACCATCGCCGAACTGCAATTATCAGAACTACCCACCGCACGGAACTCGAATTTATTACCCGTGAAGGCAAACGGAGACGTACGATTGCGATCGGTATTGTCTAATAAGATTTCAGGGATATTGGGAATATTAATGCTGTGCTGTTGGCCGTGATCATTACCTTCAATACGGTGTTCGAAATCT
>ERZ891134.1368-NODE-1368-length-16776-cov-54.282938_pt1 | contig 16776 bp, 15 predicted proteins | sample MGYA00520888_ERZ891134 | MGnify/ENA primary metagenome ERZ891134 (study PRJEB32303, sample SAMEA104408692) | aquatic metagenome | biome: Brackish water; feature: Coastal; material: water | place: Baltic Sea | collected 2014-10-23 | depth 10 m ... | reverse complement strand
AATTTTTAATTAAAAATAAATTTCTAAATATTGATGAAAAAAAACTTTATACTTTTGGTATAGGTGTGCAAAGTAAACAATTTAAAGTTATTTCTAAATTACAAGATAGAAATATGAATGCTTTAAGTAAATTTTTGTATAGGGTTTTTAACCAAATTAAAGTGATAAATTCTAATTAGATTTTCTTAAAATAAAAACAAAGATTACAGAGGTTGCCATCATTACCAAAGCATAAGCAGCAGTTGGCACCATATAAATAATATTATCAAATAATTGAGTTGCAACAAAAACTGCTAGAGTGCCATTTTGCAAACCACACTCTAAAGAGATAGCTCTTTGCTGAGGAACACCTGATGCAAAAAATTTGGCAACATAAAATCCTATCACCATCATAGTTAGATTTAATATTAGGGCTATTAAACCTGCTCGAGTTAAAAAGCTTACAATTTTATCCCATTCTTCAATATATATTGCTGCAAAAACAAGTAAAAATAATCCAATAGAAAATCTTTGAATTAACTTCAAATTTCTAATCACTAAATCACCACTAAAATGTCTGATAGTCATTCCAATTATTACTGGAACTGTGACTACAAAAAACATTTTTAAAGCTATAGCTACCATTGTTATTTCTTTTTCAACATAGGTGATATCAAATATATTAATTGAATTAATCACAATGAATGGCACCGTAACTATACTTAATAAGCTCATAACCGCTGTCAGTGATATGGATAGGGCTACATCACCCTCTGCAAATTTTGTGAGAACATTGGAGGTTACACCCCCTGGAGCAGCTGCAATTAGCATTACTCCTAAGGCCATTTCAATCGGCACACTTAAGGTAATGACAAGTAGATAGGCAACGATTGGTAAAACAATTAACTGACAAATAAAACCAATAAAAAAATCTTTAGGATTTTTTACAACTCTTAAAAAATCATCTACCGTTAAAGAAGCACCTAGACCAAGCATAATAATAGCTAGAGCGATTGGAGCGATGTTGGTTACTATTTCCATTAATTTTAATCTAAAAGTTGATAACTTTTTCCACCCATTTTGGTCAGTTGTCAACCCATTTTGGTCGGTTATAAACAGGACAAGATAAATCCTAAAAAAAAACTACAAATATTAAAGTTAATTCGATTAAAGCACTAATAAAGATTTATTCTAAATACACTAAGATGCTTAAGAAATTATAAGATTTTTATCTTTTAAAAGATGGTGTTTAAAAAAAGCAAAAACTATCCAATTGATATCAAAGTAAGATCGTCACTTAATTTTCCAGATTTAGAATTTTTAATTATTTTTTTACTAATATCTGATAAGTGTTTCTTCGAATCTTTTATGTAATTATCTTCAATTATTTCAATTGAACCTTCAATACCTATTTCTTGTCCTTCAGCATTTAAACTTTCAGACAATCCATCTGTAAACACATAAAATTTATTTCCATTTAAAACTTGTTTATTAATTTTATAAATTGATTTATTTTTTTGGTGAATAACCCCCATCGGTGGTGCTTCACTATCAAAATTTTGGTATTTACCATTTTTGTCTCTAATAATAGCTGGCTGATGTCCTCCATTTACCCAAGAAACTTCTTTGGTAATTAAATCATATTTTCCAAGAACACATGTCACAAACATGCCTGATGTTTTGGTGAGAAATAAATCGTTATTCATATGAAGCATCATTTCATCTGGATCTACCTGATCTCTTGACATGACTTCAAATAAAGTAGAGGCTTTTGCCATCACCATTCCAGCATGAACTCCCTTACCTGCAACATCTGCAATTATAAAATTAATACTATCATTATGGGGATAAAAACTAAAAAAATCACCTGAAACTTCTCTCGAAGCAATATTAATTCCTTGCACAGGATAATTTTGTAAATCTCTTTTTGGTAAAAAATTTTCTTGAACTTTTACAGCCAAATTTATTTCTTTAGAAATTCTACTTCGCCACTTTTCTTTTTCATTTTCGCTAATTTCAAGCTTGTTCATCAATTTATTATAATAAAGTCCTATTACCCCTCCTGCAGTGAAAGGATCTTGTGGGCCTCTAACGGAGAGATCTCCACTTTCAGACTGTTTTTCAAGGATTGAAATTAAATCATGCTCTACTGAAACTGCATTATGTTCAGCAATATTTAATCCTAATTCCTCTTGTAAAGGAGTTACTCTTAATGGATAAAAATAATTTAAAATTTTTAAAATAATATAAGATCCAAAAAATGCGAAAGCGCCAATTGCTAATATTCCTATAACCTGGACTTCAATTTGCTCTAACCTTGTAAGTCCTGTTCCTAATTTTTCTAAATCACTGAACAAACCAACTGAAATAGTTCCCCATACACCTGCTCCTAAGTGAACTGGCACTGCACCTACGACATCATCTATCTCATATTTGTTTAACAGTTCATTTATAAAAATTGCTATGATTGCACCACTAATACCAACGAAAATTGCCGTAACAGATGTCATTGAATTACAACCAGCTGTTATAGCAACCAATCCTGCAAGAGGACCTAATATTACATAAAACGGATCTGGTTTTTTAAATAATAAAAATGAAATACCTAGTCCAGTTAACAACCCAAAAGCAGCAGAAAGAAATGTATTTATCAATATTAATGGCACTGTTTCATCCATTGCTCCATTACTTCCACCATTAAAACCAAACCAACCAAACCATAAAATTAAGGTTCCTAAAACGGCTAACGGAAAACTAGAGCCAGTAAATTTACCTTTATTAGACACAGAATATTTACCAATTCTTGGCCCTAAAATTAATACAGCAGCAAGTGCAATCCATCCTCCAACAGAATGAACAATAGTGCTACCAGCAAAATCAACAAAACCAAGTTCTGTTAACCATCCAGTATTTTTAATTTCTCCCGTAACAGCCGATAACTGCATTACAGTATCATTCATATTATTTAGATAACTGGATGACCAAGCCCAATGACCAACAATTGGATAAATTATGCCAGTTGCAATTATCGTTATTATTAAATATCCATTAAATTTCATTCTTTCAGCCACAGCGCCAGAAACTATTGTTGCAGCAGTTGCAACAAACATGGCTTGGAACACAAAATATGTCATGTAATCAGCTTTTTCGGTTTTAAAGAAAAAAAGATCTGTTCCAAAAAAACCATTATAACTTGTCCCAAACATTAAGCCGAAACCAAAAATCCAAAACACTACAACTGCTAAACCAAAATCAGCAGCATTCTTAAGAGCAACGTTAATACTATTTTTGTGTCGTGAAAGACCAGTTTCCATACACATGAAACCAGCTTGCATGATGAAAACTAATATCGCACAATCAATAACCCAAAGAGTATCAACAAACGATTTTACAGATTCTAAATTAATACTTTCCATCTTCTATCAATTTTTTAAACACCATTTATAAACTTATTTTAAAATTTATCAATCATAATAGATTTGATTAATCAGATATAATTAATAATAACTCTTAAAATTTTTTATTTACCAATTGCAATAATTGTTAAATCATCATCAAGAATATCGTTATCTTTTTTAACACCATCTTCCACAATTTCTTTTTTTAAACTTTTTAAACGAATTTCTTCTGTCGCACTTGTTAGTTCTTTTTGTAATGAAGAGTTTGAGTGTTTTAGAATTAATTCTTTTACACCATCAATTCCTATTTCTTGTTTATTTTCATCCATGCATTCTGAAAATCCATCAGTAAAACAATAAATTCGTCCACCATTTAATTTAAAGCTTTCTAATTGATAAACACTTTCATCTTTATGTTTAATCACTGCCAAAGGCATTGAGCTTGACGGATATTCTTTAAAATCTTTACCCATTTTTAATAAAGTTGGCTGATGTCCTGCATTTGCAACTTCAACTAAATCTGTTTTCAAATTATATCTTCCAACAATAGAAGTAATAAAGGTACCAGCAGGATTAGTTTCTTTTAAATCATTATTCATCTCTAATAAAATTTCGTTGGGCTTAAATTTTTGCTTAGCGAAGATCTTAAATAAAGTAATAGCTTTTGCCATAACCATTCCTGCATTTACCCCTTTTCCTGAAACATCAGATAGGGTGAAATACACCTCATCATCATGAAGGTAAAAATCATAAAAATCTCCCGAGATTTCCCTTGCAGGAATATTTAATCCAAATATTGGATAATTTTCTATATCTCTTTTTGGCATTAATCGTTGCTGAACATTCATTGCAAGTTTTATTTCTTTAGAAACTCTATTCTTCCATTTGTTTTTTTGCTTCTCACTTTGTTCCAATTTGTTCATTATTACATTGTATTGTGTGCCAATGATTCCACTGTCAGTAAAAGGATCTTGTGGTGCGCGGCTTGAATAATTATCTGATTTTGCTTGATCAGTTAAAACCTCAAGTAATTCGTGCGTATCCGTTGATGCATTGTGTTCTGAAATATTTAAACCAAGTTCTTCATGAATTTTACTAACTCTAAGAGGGAAAAATGAATTAATAGTTTTAAATATTAAATAAGAACCAAAGAAACAAAAAGCACCAATTGAACCTATACCAATTAGTTGAATATATATTTGCTCTAATCTTGTTTTTTCAACACCCATCACTTCAAAATTTCCAAACAAAGCAACTGCAATAGTTCCCCAAATCCCACATGCTAAGTGAACTGGTATTGCACTAACCACGTCGTCAATTTTAATTTTTTCAAGTAATACAATTGTTGAACCTGAAATAATTCCACCAATACTTCCTATTATAATTGCATGAGCAGGATCCACATAAGCACAAGAAGCAGTTATTGAAACTAGTCCAGCAAGGGGACCCGTGATCATAAATAGTGGTTCTGGTTTTTTTAGAATAATGATGCCCATAGCACTTGAGAAAATAAGTCCAAAGGATGCTGATAAAAAAGTATTAATTAAAATTAATGGAATTTTTAAATCCATTGCCCCATTAGCACCCCCATTAAATCCAAACCAACCAAACCACAAAATTAAAGCGCCTAAAGCTGCGATTGGTGTGTTACTTCCTTGAAAAGATTTTTTTTTATCATCATCTCTAAATCTTCCCGTACGATTACCAACTACCAATAATACTGATAAAGCAATCCATCCTCCTACAGAGTGCACAACGGATGCACCTGCAAAATCTAAATATCCTAATTGACCCAACCAACCGAATTTTTCTGCAGGGTTATCAAAATTAAATGCCCAAGACCAATGACCGACAATTGGATAAAAGAAACCAGTAGCTAAGAATGTAATGATTATATATGAGAAAAATTTTAATCTTTCTGCAACTGCACCTGAGATGATAGTAGCAGCTGTTGCAACAAACATTGCTTGGAAAACAAAATATGTTTGATAGCCTGCAACCTTAGTGGTAAAGAAAAAAAATTTGGTACCAAACAGTCCTGATACACTGGTTCCATACATTAATGCGAAACCAAACGCCCAAAAAACTACAACTGCTATTCCAAAGTCTGCAATATTTTTTAGGGCAACATTAATACTACTCTTGTTTCGAGACAAACCAGTCTCTAAACACATAAAGCCTGCCTGCATTAAAAAAACAAGGATTGCGCAAATTAAAAGCCAAAAGGTATCCAAATTTGCTTGTAAGATTGCGTCTAGACGAAATTCAAGTGCAGTTAAAGCTCCTTTATTAGTAAGCTCTAATTGATTTATGTTTGACTGCAGCTTATCAAATAATATTTGCGTATCCGCTGCAGTCATAATTTTATTTTAATTAATCTACTAATTTTCTAGCTTCACCAGCATCAGTAATAATCTTATCAACACTTACTACTTTAATAACTTCAAAGCCTGTTCCAAGTATTGCTTTTTTATAATCTTCATTAGTTAAATCAGATTTATCAGGGTAAGATGATACCGCTACACCTTCTGGCCATGAAACTTTAACAGTAGCAGAAGGGCTAGCTGCTTGAAGTGCTTTAGTTACCATTTTTTGGCATTTAATACACATCATTCCATTTACTTGAGCAATTTGAGTTTGAGCTGCAAATAAATTGGTTGAAAATAAAACGAAACCTAAAAATAGTATATATTTTTTGAACATAGTTTTTCCCATTGTTAATTATAAGTCAAAGCTATCACGCATCAATCCATTTTAATAATTATCAATGACCAAAATGGGATAAATTGATTAGAGTTAATAGGAAATTTTTAAATTTCTTGAATAATTTATATACTATCTATGAATACTCATTGGATCAAAATAACAGTCCATATGATCTATAGTTTCAAAAAAAATTTTATTTAACTCACTAGAATGGACCGTTGGACAAATTTTTTCTACATTTAATTCATTGATATAATCTTCTTTAAATTTTTTCATTGCTGAGGAGCCAGCATAAGACGCTGAAGCTTGTAAAACACTTCCAGATTTCAACAAAGAAAAACTTGGCCCAATTGCTGCAGAATATGGACCGCAATTATTTAATAACGGTATAAGCAAGAATATTAAAATAATTTTTTTCACGTCATCAATTTATACAAAAATATTTAATTTGAAACTGTAAAACTAACCATTATGAGTGAAAAGCTAATTTTTTTTAACAATGTTCGCCTCTAGTAAAATTGCCATTACGACTAAGGATTAATTGGCAAGGATTTTCATTTTTAATTTCTTCTGCAATTATATTAAAATTTGAAGAACCTATGCTTGCAACACAAATTTCATAACCCATATCTTTACCAATTTGATCTCCTCCACCAAATAAAATTGTCTCTATATCATTTGATGTTGATGAGGAAGGTGTGCAGCTATCATTATCCTGCGTGTAATAATTTCCACTATTTGAATATTCTTCTGTTTGAGCTAGTGATATTTGTTGCATCACGTTTTTTGCAGATTTTTCTTTGGTGCCTGAAATATAACCACTGTAAGTAATAACTCCTACAGAAGCTAAAATACCAATTATTGCTACCACAACTAAAAGCTCAACTAGAGAAAACCCTAGTGAGCTTTTAATTTTTATATTTTTTGTTTCTTGCAATCGAGATGATTATTCTATTGCAACAGTATTAGTTAGCACGTCAGTATCTAAGTCACCAAACTTAGTAGAAACGGTAATAGTTCCAGCAGCATCCCCTATTATTGTTGTAACACCTTTTCCTGTTTGAGCACATGTCGTTGTTCCATCTGAAGCCGTTGGCGCATTTGTGCCGTCTGTTACTCCTCCACAAACTGGCGTGTACGTGTTTTTAAAATCTCCTAGCGCAGTAACTGCAGCTGTCACGATTAAAGCTTCTGTTCTGCCTGAACATGTTAAGTTTCCACTCATTGCAGCAGCCTCTGTACCCATGTTACATTTTTGAATTTCAGCAGCTAAATATTTTGTTACTGCTCCTTGGTTTGATTTAGAAGCATTAATTTTCGCACTCTTAGTGTAACCATTGTAAGCAACAACACCTACCGCAGCTAAAATACCTATAATTGCTACAACAACTAGCAATTCAATAAGTGTAAAACCTTTATTATTTTTCATAAGTTCCTCTTTAATTAGTTAATTATTTTTTCTGATGAAAATTTATAATAATTTTTGATGAAGTAAACTAAAAATACAGCTATTATAGTACAATAACGATCATCTATGTTCATATTGGGTATTTTTTTGACTAGATTAATATTTTAAGTATATATGTTAAAAACTATGAAATATAAAGTTACAGATAATGAAAATGTAAGTACTGTTTTTCTTACTGGAGAAATAGATATGGATGTTGCAGATGAGGTAAGAGAAATTGTTTTTCCTTTAATTGATGCTGGAAAAGAAGTTCATTTAAATTTAAAAGATGTACTCTACATGGACTCTTCTGGTATATCGATAATTATAGAAAGCAATCAAAGAGCTCGAGAAAAAAATACTAAAGTTGAACTTAAAGAGGTTAGCCAACCTGTTGAAAAAGTTCTAGCAATGGCAAGAAAGTTTCTATGACATATAAAATTACAGAAGAAAACAATATAAGTACCATATTTTTAGATGGTGAAATAGATATGGATAAAACGGATGAAGTTAAAGGAGTTATCTTTCCTGTTATCGACTCTGGTAAAAATGTTGCTTTAAATCTAAGTAACGTTCAATACATGGACTCTTCTGGTATTTCGGTTTTAATAGAAAGTCATCAAAAAGCCCTTGAAAAGGGAACCAAGCTTGTCATTAAAGATGTGAGTAAATCTGTTTTAAAAGTAATCATGATGGCAAAGTTAGAACAAATTTTAAATTTGGAATAAATTAATTATGAGTTTAGAAAACTTTAATCAATCAGAGAAAAAAGATTTTTTAGTTAGCTCAGCAAGTTTGAAAGATGTCAGAGCTTTTTCTAGAGATGTTTTTGAAAAATTTAAAATTGATGAAGAGTTAAGAGAAGAGTTAGTTTTAGCAATTGCTGAAGCTGCACAAAATATAGTTAAACATGCATATAAAGATATGCCTGACACTCAAGATAAAATGGTTGTAAGAATATCTTGTAGTGATGATGTTCTAGAGATTTCTTTCTTTGATAAAGGTAAACCAGTAGAAAAAAACAAAGTTAAGCATAGAGCGATTGATGATATTAAACCAGGTGGACTAGGAACATTTTTTATTCAACAAATTATGGATTCAATAAATTTTGAACCAGGAAAAGAGCCCTGGATTAATAATTTAGTTTTAACCAAAAAATTAAAAAATTAATTAATTAAAGCACCCACGTTAAATATTGGTGAGTACATAGCTATCATTAAGCCACCAATCATTACGCCCATGAAAACAATCATGATAGGTTCAATTAAAGCAGACATGTTATCGACTGTAGTATCAAATTCTTCTTCATAATAAGCAGATACTGAATTAAACATTTCATCTAATTGACCTGTTTGTTCCCCAACAGAAATTAATTGACTAAAAGTTGGTGGGAAGAGTGGTTCTTTTAAAAAAAGTTTTGTTAAGGTATCACCAGAGAACACACCTTTTTTTACACTCTCTAGTGCATCCGTTATCACATCATTATTACTAACTGATTTTGCAATTTCTAAACTCTCTAATAAATTTACACCAGCTGCACTTAAATTACCCAAAATCAATGCAATTCTTGCTAGTAGAGATTTTAAAATCATATCTCCAAAAATGGGTAGTTTTAAAATTTGTTTATGCCATCTAAAACGAATTGCAGCATTTCTTTTTACAATAAAATTAAACCCGAAATATCCACCTATTCCACCAAACAGAATTACTTTTCCGCCTGTACCACTTAAAAAATCACTCATTGCCATGATGGTTGCTGTTGCAGCAGGTAATTCTAAGCCCATTCCATCGTACATTTTTGCAAATACAGGAACTACTTTAATCAACATAAAAGCACTTACAGTAATCGCTACTGTAAACATGATCGCTGGATACATTAAAGCACCCTTAATTTTTTTCTTAATCTTTTCTTTTTTCTCTAGTGAATCTACTATTTTAAGTAAAAATACATCTAGCTTACCACTTGCTTCACCAGCTTTAATCAAGTTGACATAAATATTATCAAAATATTGTGGATATTTTTCAAAACATTTTGATAAGTTCACACCCCCTTCTAAACTTTTTCTAATATCTTCTATAATGTCTTTAAGAGCAGGACTTTCTAATTGATCTCTTAACATTATTAAAACCTGCAAAATAGGTAAGCCCGCCTTAACCATGGTTGCAAATTGCTTTGAGAATATAAGAATTTCTTCTACTTTAACTTTTTTTTTACCAAAAAGAGAGGAGCCACCTGATTTTTTTTTTGCTTCACCTTTTTTTTTCTTAGACCTAATTATATTGGTAATTATTATTTTTTTTTCTTTTAATAAATGAGAAGCTTCATCAAGGTTGATTGCCTCAATATCTCCTTCTACATATTTACCTTCGGATATTCCTTTATAAGTAAAAGCTTCCATTTTTATTCGCCTGAAAGAATTCTCTCATACTCTCTAAAATTAAGCTCACCAGATGCAATCATTCTTCTACCCATATCTTGCATCGTTCTAAACCCTTCCTTAATTGCTATTTCTCTTAACTCAGGAGTGGTTGCTTGTTTTAAAATAGCTTCTTTAATTGGTTTTGATACCACTAAGATTTCATAAATACCTTGTCGACCTTTGTATCCTGAGTCACTACATTTTGCACAACCTTTACCTTTGATAGCTTTTACTTTTGAAGCGTCTTCATCAGTAAAACCCATATCTTTAAGAACTTTAGGAGTAACGTCATCATCAGGCACTCTACAATCTTTACAATTTTTTCTAGCTAGTCTTTGAGCTACAACAAGTTGGCAGGCAGCACTAATTAAATAATCAGGTGTCCCCATGTTTTGTAATCTAGTAATAGTACTTGGAGCATCATTAGTGTGTAACGTGCTAAATACTAAGTGACCTGTAAGAGCAGCCTTTAATCCGATATCAACTGTTTCTTTATCCCTCATCTCACCAACTAGAATAATTTCAGGGTCTTGTCTTAAAAAAGATCTTAAGGCTTTAGCAAAAGTAAAACCAATATCATCTTTAATTTGTACTTGTCCTACACCATCTAATTCATATTCTACAGGATCTTCAGCTGTTAAAATATTTAAATGGGGCTGACTTACTTCTTTTAAAATACTATATAACGTTGTTGATTTCCCAGATCCTGTAGGTCCAGTTACCAAAATTAATCCCTGACTACTGTGAATTCCTTTTCTTAAACTTTCTAAATCTTGCTTTTCAAAATTTAATTGTTCAAGAGTAATATCTCCTGCATCTTTGTTAAGAATACGCATAACAATTCTCTCATTATTTGCAGTAGGTAAAATTGATAAACGTAAATCAACTACTTTATTACCCATTTTAAAATTAATAGCTCCATCTTGTGGTAATCTTCTTTCTGCAATATCTAATTTACCCATAATTTTAAATCGAGTAACTACTGCCCCGTAATTGTCATGCAGAAACTGTCTATAAGATTCTTGTTCTTGAAGCATACCATCTAATCGATATCTTACTCTTGAACTAAATCTGTAAGGCTCTATATGAATATCACTAACACCCATTTTAATTGCATCTGCTACCACCGCTGTACTAAATTTTATTACCTCTGACTCATTTTCAATTGCTTCAATATCTTCTTCTGGTTTATTGTCTAAAACTTCCCCTGCATCTCCTAAATCTGTTTCAAAAGTTTTTGTTTTTCTCCTATTCTCATTTCGAATTGACGCAATAGTTACTTCATCTGTTTCACTTGATAATCTCTCGATATATTGAGAAATATCACCTATTTTTGCAGCATGAAGTTCTATGTTTTTTTTTGTAATAGCTTTTAAATTTCGCATCAATCCCAATTTTGAACTATCTGGGATTGCCATGTGTAAAGTTTTTCCATCAATTTTAAATGGTGCTACAAAATTCATCTTAATATAGTTTGATGGTAAAACTGTTTTTACTTCTTCAGTAATTTCAACTGACTTTAGATCAATTATTTCTAAATTTTGTTCTTTAATTAATAAATCAATTATTTTTTTTTCATCAGTAAGCTTTAATTCAAATATTGCATCAATTTGAGATTTATTGTTTTCAGTGCTTACTTTTTTAATATCTATTAAATCTTTTCCAGAAATAATGTCATTATCAATTAAGACATTAACTAAATTAATTTCACTCTCTCTACTTATTTTAAACATTATAAAATTCTTGGAGCGATAAATACCAATAACTCGTTCATTGTATCAGAATTTGATTTTCCACTCAGTACTTTTCCTAGAATTGGTACTTTTGACGTTCCTGGAACACCTTGTCTATTATTCGCTACGTTATTTTTTTTAATACCACCAATTACAACTATATCTCCATCAGCTACTAATAATTTTGTATTTATCTCCATTTTATTTACACCTACTGATGCTGCACTTGATCTATTTGGAGTATCATTGTTTACTTGAATTGAAAGCATGACGTTTCCATCACCTATGATATTGGGAGTTACTATCAGTTTTAATGATGCATCAACTGGTTTATCTTCTCCTTCTCCACCATCAATATAAATTGTTTCACCCTGATTAATACTTGCTTGTTGATTATCTAATGTAAATAATTTCGGATTAGATACTGTTTTTGATAAGCCTTGAGCTTCTAAAAAATCAAGTTCAAGTTTTAAAACAGCTGAACCTGTTTTTTTCAATATTCCAATTCCACTTGTTGCAGCAGCAGACCCAAAGTTTACTAAATTATCTGTTCCAGCACCGCTTGTAAAAGCACCTGTTGAATCAGATAATGCAGCCCCTGATCCTGATGCAGCTCCTACACTACTACCTCCTTGTGTACCACCCATTCTTAAACTTTTTCTTGTGTAAGCAGCCCCAAGTCTTTTTCCTAAACTTTGCTCAAATGTTGAGGTTGCTTCGACTATAAAAGCTTCTATTAAAACTTGTTTTGTTCTTTTATCAATTTCTCGAATAACTTTATCAACGATATCTAAATCTTTCTCTTTACCTCTAACAATAATTGATCTTGTGGTTGCTTCTTCCGTTACTTGTATTGGTATAAAATTCCCATTCGTTCCAACAGATGTAAATAATTCTGTGATTGTGGCTTTAGCTTCTGATGGGGTTATATAATAAAGTCTAAAAATTTCTGAAATAATTGGTTCTACTGAATCTTCTAATTCAACTTTTTTCTTAACTGCTGAAGCTCTCGCTGATTTATAACCTTCTTGTGACGTTAGATTAGCAGGAGTTGAAACTCTAATAATATTACTTGCTACATCTATATCTGCTGCATAATTTTTTAAATCTAATAATGCATTAAATGCTTTATCCCATGGAACATTATCTAACTCTGCACTTATTGATCCTGCCACATCGTCACCTACTAAAATATTAATTTGACCAACTTCAGACATTAATTTCATTGCTTCTTTAAAATCTAAAGCTTGAAATTTAAAAGAAACATTTTGTTTTAAAGATTTGAAATCTTCTGAAATTAATAAATAATTTCTCTCTTTAACAGATGATATTTGTTTTCTTTTTTTAAGCTTAATGACATCACCTTCAGCAGGAGTTGGTCCCATTTCTACACTTTTTTCAACCTCTTGTTTTCCAGTTTTCTTGATATCAGTTTTTATTAGTGGGGTGTCGTGTTTAAAAGAACCGGTGTTTTTAGCAAATTTTTCAGCACAACCTGTTAAAAAAATAAATAAGAAGGGTAAAATTAAAAATGATATTTTGTTTTTAAATTTCATAATTATTTTGTTCTTTCTGTAATTTTATTATTAAAATTTATCACTAAAAGAGAGTTTTCATTTTTTTCAAAAACTGCTTCTCTATTGTTAAGTCCAACTAATTTTACTCCAGGACTTAATTCTTCAAACTTAGCTAAAGTAATTATATTTCCACTTGAATTAATTAGAGATACGAACCCATCATCATTTGCAGAGGTCATTATCCCAACTAATTTAAACTTATATAAGCTCATTTCATTTTGTGCCTCTTCTGGATTACTTGATACAATTGTATTACCACCAGTTAATGAACTATCTCCAGCAAAAGGATCGTTTAATGGAAGAGGTTCTTCATCATTAATCTCTGATGAAATATTTGATTGTGAATTTGCCTGTTTTTCTTTGATCTTTTTATTTATCTCTTTAGCTTTATCAATAATGTTTTGCTCTTTATCATGACTATCAGCCATGGAAACTTTTGATAGCAACATAAAAAATACTGAAATAATTATTATTTTAAAAAAATTCATTTGGTAACCCCACTATTGTTAACGTACCTTTTACTTTTATCGCTCCAGTTGCATTCCCTTTTACCACCTGAATAGACTCTTTGTCAAAGTTTAACATTTTGTTAGAAAGCGATAGAGCTCTTTTAAATTTAATGTAACCAATAAAATTACCATCAATTTCAAAATCAACAGGGATCAAATAATAGGCAATATTTGCAACATTTTTAACTTGGTTGTTTTTCTTTTTTTCCGTTTTTTTACCGTCTGCTTGGGCTAAGGCTTGTGCTTTTAATACTTCTTGAATTATCTTTTTTTCAATTCTAGTGATTACTAGATCATTTTGTCCAGCGTATTCACTTAATGTTTGATAAAGACCCTCTACTTCAGCTTTAGAATGAAACAAGCTAGAGTATTTTTCATAATCAGGCTTAAGTTTTTTAATTCTTGCTCTCATTGAATAAATTTCAGAAGTAAATTTTGCAGTTTCTTGTATTTTTAAATTCATGTCGTCCAATTTAGCTTTTCTAGACTCAACCATTGGATTTAAAATTGCGTAATAAATTATTAAGAAAAAAACAATTGCACCAGAGATTATTCCTATTTTTATAAGAGTTTTTTTATCAGCTAATTTTGTAATCTGATCCTTGATGTCAGACATATTAATATTTTTTAAATCTATATCCATTGCTATATTTTACCTGTTTTAATTTTTACAAACACTCTAAAACCTTTCATTGTAGCACCACCTGCTGTAGATTTTGGTAATCGCATTGAGGATAAAGATGCTTGCTCAACCAATTTTTGATTTCCTAAATTTTCTATAAATTTCAAAATATCTTGATCACTTGCGGCTATTCCTTGAATAGTTAATCTTCTAGATCCATTAAATTCAACTTGATCAAATTTTACACGGTTTGGAACACTTGAGGCTACTTGAGCTAAAATTCTATAAGTTAATTCTTTATTTGACTTAAGGGTTCTACTTAATTTTAAAGACGTATTAATTACATTAAGTTCTTTTGAAACTATTTTTTTCTGTTTAATAATTTTAGCATGATCTATTTTTACAGTTTCATATTGTTTTAATTTATTATTATAGGAAGCAATATTCCAAAAAGATAAACCAAATAATACCACATAAATTGCAACTACAGCAGCAGTAATACCCTTGAATGCAAAACCTGAAATTGCTTTCATCTTCTTTTGCTTCATTACATTTGATCTATCTGGAAGAAGATTTATGTTTTTAACTGCAGTAACAAATTTATAATAACCAAAGACATCAAGTTTTCTAAAGGCTAAACCAACAGAAGTAGATAGATAAGATCTATTTAACTTATTATCTAAAATTTGTTGATACTGACTTGGAATTTTTAATCCTTCTGTGGGATCAAAAGTGTTAAATCCAACATTCATTAAAATTTTTCTAAAACTAGCTAAATATTCATCGACATTTGTAATGTCTGAAACAACTTTGATATTTCGAATTCTCTTTTCATATTTGGTCTCAAAATCTTGAATTGCCTGCTTAACTTGAGTAACATATCTTCTAACTAATCCCTCTTTTTCTTCAGTATCTTGAGAATCTTGTAAAATTTTTCTATCTTGCCCTCTGATAAAAATATCAGTTATTATTGGGTTATTATCATAGAGGATCATTAAATAATTTTCATCTAATCCAAATTCTAAAACAGCCGTTAAATTCGCATCTTCAGTTTTATTTGTTATTTGATTAACTTGATCAACTGCTGACTTTAAAGCAAAACATTTAACATCTATGATTACAGGATTTAAACCTGCATTTTTAATTATTGAAGTATAACTATTTATATCTGTTAATTTTGATGCAACGAATAAAATATCCATTGTATTTTCTTTATCATTTCTATTTATGACTTGATGAAAAATAGAATAATCTTCCAAACTATCTGTTAGTTGAACTAGGTTCTCCCACAATGAATTAGTTTCGATTGCTTTATTTAATTCATCTTCTTTCATTAAAGGTGCAGTGACTACTCTTATGATTGCACTAGTTACTGGAATAGCAATTGCTGCATTTGGTGAAGTTATTTTGTATTTTTGAATTGCTAATACTAATTCTTCTGAAAATTTATCAGCATTATCAATTGGGGTACTATCATCTGTAATGTCAACTGGATGAATATGTAATTTTTCTAACACCCATTGATTAGCTTTGTTACTAGAAACTTGAACTATTCTTATTTCTTTATTTGCTAGCTCTATACCAATTATTTCTTCACCTTGAACACTAGATTTACCTAATTTGGATTTGAAAAAATTTTGTATTTTTGATTTATAATTCCCGACTTTAGAATTATTAAAAGACGGTTTTTTTATATTTTTAGCAAAATCTGGTTTTTTAATTTTAATTTCTTTAATTTTTCCAAAAATATTTGATAATTTACTTTTTACCTGATCTTGGGTAGATATTTCTGAGTTTTCATTTAATGGAACACTTGAAGTTTGTGGTTGTGCTTCATTATTACTTTGATTGGTTGTTGAAATATCAATTTGTGAAGATTCACCCTCTTCTGGCTTAATATTTTCTTCAATTTTTAATTTTTTACTTTCTTCATGAACATCATCAAACCATTTTTCCAAAATTGGTATTGCATCGTCTAAATTTGTTGTTCCAGAAGATGAAATTTTTTGTTTACCATCAATATAAAGTCTACCCACCCAGTTTCTTGATTTAAGTTCACCTTTATATTTATCTTGCCTTACATATATATGTAGTCTTCCATCTTTTTTATGAATTACCTCATGCTCTTTTTTTTGTTCCTCATTATTAGTATTTGATGCGCTTACATTTTGATCAATAGATTCATCTTGAGATTGTATAGTTACTGAATTTTCAGTTAAATTATCATTTTCATTGGATTTTTCTGATTCATTATTATCAGTTTCTTGAGGATTTAAAGTCTCAGTTGAATCATTTTCAGATTGGCTTTCCTGATCACTCTTTAAAGTGTCTTCCTCATTATTAGTATTTGATGCGCTTACATTTTGATCAATAGATTCATCTTGA
>ERZ891134.1364-NODE-1364-length-16831-cov-6.243264_pt1 | contig 16831 bp, 11 predicted proteins | sample MGYA00520888_ERZ891134 | MGnify/ENA primary metagenome ERZ891134 (study PRJEB32303, sample SAMEA104408692) | aquatic metagenome | biome: Brackish water; feature: Coastal; material: water | place: Baltic Sea | collected 2014-10-23 | depth 10 m ... | reverse complement strand
AAAAAATAAAAGTAGAGGCTTGCTAAAAATTTTCATCAAATACTACTGGAGAGAGAGGTTGAATCTCACCTTCAAATAAGTTGATGTCTAAAATAGCAGGATCAAAAAAAGGCAAGAGGTATTTAATTGGATCTAGGGCTAACAAGGTAGCATCTCCATTATTACTGACAATCATTTTTTCATTTTCAGGCTGGCCAAAAACTAACTGAGATACTGGCAGCAAGCCATCCCAAAAAATATCTGGCATATTGCCACCCGATAGATCATAGAGCATCTGAGCTAAGTCACCTTTGCTCGTATCAGGGTTATGGCCTGTTGGCCCAAACTCATTGCCATGAATTTGGATCGATTTTGGATGAGGGTAGTATTGATCATCATCGGTCTCACTGCCATAAGTCACCACAGCAATATTTACAGTATCATTTTCACCAATGGTGTTATCAAAAATCTCTACATCTGAATTGGCCATGATAATAATCCCGGTTCCTCTTGGTACCTCGCCAACAATATTGCCTTCAGGGGCAAAATTATCAGTATTATTACCTACTGACTGATTATTAAAGACCCTTACATGATGCCCGCGTTGTTGAGGAAGACTGGGCAGATCAAAGATCAAGATACCACCAGTATTGTTTGTTGCGATGTTGTTATGCACATCAGCGTAGTAAGAATTTTCAATTTCAATCCCAGCCACATTGAATTCGGCACGACTATTTCTAACGATAATATTTTGCGATTGACCAACATAAATTCCAGCATCTGAAGCGCCAATAGCTACGCAGCCATCGATTAATACATTCTGAGACTCAACTGGATACAGCCCATAGGCTCCATTGGATGAGCTGGGCCCATTGGTCCATTCGGTCTTCACTCTTAAAAACTTAATATTGGTGACGCCTTTTACTTTAATTGCATCCCCTTTGGCGTCTTGCACAGCAAAATCTTGTAGCGTGACGTTATCAGATGTCACACTTAAGCCTTGAGCGCCAGATTGCTGATTTTTAAAACTAAGAATAGTTTGATTCATCCCTTCGCCTTCTATTCGAACAGAATCGATATCCAAGGACAAAGAGTCTTCGAGTTCAAAGATGCCAGCAGTCAATCGAACAACATCACCAGGCTCTGCAAGTATTAGAGCTTCTTGAATTTCTTCATAAGCATTTAACGAAGGTTCAATAATATGAACGGCTGCATACAGAGGGGCACTCAATAAGAGCGGCAGTAAAAAGGCCTGCTTAACTAGCCTGTGAAATTTCACCAAACCGCTCTAAAGGTTTCTCTAGTTCATTCCAGTCACATTCAAAATCATCCGGCGCATCTTCATACTCTAATAATCCTAATGCCTCAAACTTGGGTCTTATTTTATCGGTCAGCAAACCAATCCTAGAGAGGTTCGGCATAATCCTTGAAAATAGAAAATTTCTAAACGTTGCATTTGCTGAGGTTGCCAGGGCAAACTCTCTAGCTTCGTCTTCACTTAATTTTAGATACTTTTGCATTGCCCTGGTATTAATTAGCCGTTCCCTAGAGATCACGCATGCCTCATAGGCAAATTCTGCTCTATCTTCTATTTCTTCAGGGCTTAAAGTTTTAAGAAAGTCTTCAAGGTAATTTATACCAAAAGTAACGTGTCTAGCCTCGTCCCTAATCACATAATGGAGCAGCTGAGTTAACAAAGGATCTTTTGAAAGCCCCTTCAACATCTGAAACGCTGCTAATGCAAGGCCTTCAATCACAATTTGCATGCCTATAAATTTTAGGTCCCAGCGCGGATCGGTCAGGATTTTATCTAGCAGCGCTTTGAGATTTGGGTTGATTGGATAGTGCATGCCAACTTTTTCTTGAAGATACCTATTGAATACTTCAACGTGCCTTGCTTCATCAAATGTCTGAGAAGCGGCATAGAGTTTTGCATTATAAGTTGGGGCACATGAGGTTAATTGCGAAGCAACCAACAAGGCTCCTTGCTCTCCATGTAAAAACTGACTGAGCAATTCTGCAAGGTCATGACGGTCAAACTCAATCTTTTCTTCCTCTGTCAGTGCCTCGTATGCAGCAAGCGTCTCATGAGGTAAATCCTCATCTGCTTCAATAATTTTCTCATCGGCTGGATGTGTGTAGTCCCAATTGAGGTCAATTGAGCCATTCCAATTTAGCTCTTTTCCAAGCTCATAGAGTTTTTTAATTCTGTTATCTGCAACCGTATAATCCCAGTTATAAGCACCGGTTAAAGGCGTTTGAAAAATTTCAACAATATCCTCAGCATGCTTTGCAGTTAGATTTAACTCGTTATCAAAATATAAAATATCCTCTGGAGGACCATCTGTTTGAGTAATTTTCATTTATCTCTCCTTTCGTATATAAATCTTACTAATGTTTACACTGTAAACATTATCAGTTCAATGATACACCTAATTTTAGTCGCTGAAAAGATCTGCGAGCTTCTCTAGAAGTGCTTCAGCTAATTCCTCTGCCCTATTAATGGTGATGGATTTCGCATAGTACTTGGTCACGTCATGACCAATGCCAATGGCTAGAAGCTCAACATTGCTTTGGATTTCAATGCTATGAATAATTTGGCGCAAATGGTTATCTAGAAAATTACTATGATTAGTGGATAGGGTGCTGTCATCCACAGGCGCACCATCAGAGATAACAATTAATATTTTTCTTTCCTCCGTGCGCTTGCTTAATCTTTGATGAGCCCATGCCAAAGCTTCGCCATCAACATTTTCTTTCAGCAAACCTTCTCTAAGCATAATCCCAAAACTTTTTCTGGCTCGCCTAAAATTATCATCAGCAGATTTAAAGATGATGTGACGCAAATCATTTAATCTGCCAGGCCCAGGAGGACTGCCTTGATTGACCCATGCCTTTCTCGAGTCGCCGCCTTTCCAGTGCTTAGTTGTAAAGCCAAGTAGCTCTGTTTTGACGTAACACCGCTCTAGAGTACTGCCAATAATATCTCCGCAAATGGCCGCAAGAGTCATAGACCGTCCTCGCATAGAGCCAGAGCTATCAATGAGCAAAGAAACAACGGTATCTTTAAACTTGCTTTCACTCTCTTGTTTAAAGCTGAGAGGATTTCCAGGACGAGAGACAATCCTATGTAGTTGCGAAGTGTCTAAGAGACCCTCCTCTAGATTGTACTGCCAGCTTCTATTTTGTTGCGCTTGCAATAATCTTTGCAGCCTATTAGCTAATTTTCCGATAGTAGTTTTATGAGGAGCAATTAACTGATCTAACTGTTGTCTCAGCCTTAAAGTTTCCTCAGGCGTTGCCAAATCAATGGCCTGAACCACCTCATCAAACTGAGAGGTAAAAACCTGGTAATCTTCATAAATAGTTTGGTCTAACTCTGCATCATAGTTTCTCGAGAGATCTATTTCCTCGTCAATAGAGGTAGAGTCTATAGGTACCTGCGCTTCCTCTAGCTCTCCATTTTCCTCATCTATTTGACCCTCAGATTCAGATTCCATGGTTTGAGATTCAGCACCATCTGGAGCCTCATCCTCTAGGTCTTCCATATCAGATTCATGCTCTTGCATTGCCTCTTCATTCTCCTGGGCCACATCGTCACCTTGAGTTGGAGCCTCATGCATGAGATCTAAATTTTTTAAAAGCTCCAATGCAATTGCTTGAAAGTCACTCTGAGATGCCTGAGCCTCAATGAGTTTCTTCCCCATACTGCTTAGATTGAGCGGAGAGGCTTCCAGAAATGCATTTAGTAACTCAGAACTATTTTGAGCTAATAATTCCCCGTTTAGTTCTTTTAACCAAAGGTTTGCTGCCAAAGGATTTAGAGCAGGAGCCTTGTTATCAATATTTTTTTTTGCTTCAGTTTCTAGATATTGCTGAATATTAGATTGAGCTCCTGGAAAAGTAGAACCTCCAAGCATCTCTACCCTTGATAGCTCCAACTCAGCAAAGATATCCCTTGCCAGTTTTGGCATTTTAAGTTCACCCGTATCTTGATGAAATGTTTGCCAAAAAGTTTGAAAATCTAGCTCTCCCCTCCATGCATTTATTTGAGCTGATGCTCTAGGGGGATGGCTTAAAGCAATCTGAGCAGAGGTAGGTGGTCGACTAGAGGCTTGAGAGGTGCTGCTGAGATCCTTCTGTCTAGAAATTGCCCTAGCAGAAGACAGAGCTGCTTGTTTAAATTCTTCTCTATCCTTAATCCAACTCATAACTTAGCTTTCAGGATTGTGACTCTCGCTTAAATCTTCCCCAAAGCAGCGCTGAAAATATTCTGCCACTATTGGCTTTTCAGATTCATCACATTTGTTGAGAAACGTTAACCTAAACGAATATTTAATATCATTAAAAATTAAGTAGTTTTGCGCCCAAGTAATTACTGTTCTTGGCGACATCAGTGTAGATATATCTTCATTGATAAATCCTTGCCTGGTGAGGTCAGCTAATTGAATCATGCTTTTGATCAAAGCCTTATCTTTGGTGTTTTTTAGCTCAGGCACTTTTCCTGATACAACGCTGAATTCGTGAGTTTTATCAAGATAATTTAGAGTGGATAATATGTGCCAGCGGTCCATCTGGCCTTGATTAATCTGCTGAGTGCCATGATATAGGCCGGTCACATCTCCCATTCCCACTGTGTTGGTAGTAGCAAAAAGCCTGAAACTTGGATGCGGCGAGATCACTTGATTTTGATCCAACAAGGTTAACTTCCCATCTACCTCTAAAATTCGTTGGATGACAAACATCACATCGGGTCGACCCGCGTCATACTCATCAAAAACAATTGCCACAGGGTTTTGGATGGACCAAGGCAAAATACCTTCCTTAAACTCTGTAATCTGCTTGCCATCCTCAAGCACAATCGCATCTTTGCCAAGCAAGTCAATTCTGCTGATATGGCTATCTAGATTAATGCGTACACATGGCCAGTTTAGTCGCGCGGCAACTTGTTCTATGTGAGTTGATTTTCCAGTGCCATGGTATCCCTGGATCATGACCCTTCGGTCATGCTCAAAGCCCGCCAAAATTGACAATGTTGTGTTCTTATCAAATACATAAGTTGGATCAATCTCTGGAACCCATTGAGTTTTTTCTTTGAATCCAAGTACTGTAATTTCGGAATCAATACCAAAGATTTTTTTAACATTAATTTTTTGATCAGGTATTTTTGGCAACGCTATTCTTTCAGAATCTTTCATTTCACGACTTATAATTTTTGAATAGGCTCTATGCTAACTTTTGAGAAGCTAAAGTTCTAGTTTTAATTGATTCAATGTAAGATAAATTTTTAAATTCTCTCCAGTCTAAACTATGACCAAGGCATTATCGAAAACTCTTAATTTATTAAAGCTTAACAAAATTGATCGCGATCTTTTTAGCTGGAATGGTGAAAGCGTTGGATTTAAAAGAATTTTTGGTGGACAGATCATGGCTCAATGTTTAGTAGCTGGCTATCAAACTGTTGAAAAGGGAAGAATGGCACATTCTTTTCACTCTTATTTTTTAAGGCCAGGAGATTTTAAGCAAGATATCATTTTTGAGATTGATCGCATTAGAGATGGCAAAAGTTTTACCACCAGAAGAGTCAATGCCATTCAAAATGGAGAAGCAATTTTTAGTAGCTCTATTTCATTTCAAAAAAGAGAAAAAGGTCTTAGCCATCAGATTAAAATGCTTGATATTCCAGGGCCAGAAGGTCTAGAAAGCGAGTGGGAAGTTAGGAGTAAGATGAGAAGTAAAATCGCTAAGGAATATTTGCCCATGTGGCTAAGAGAAAGAGAGATTGAGATGCGGCAAGTTGAGCCTCAAGATCTCTTAAAACCACAAAAAACCCCTCCTTATAGAAATACCTGGATGAAGCCAACAGGAAAGCTGCCTGCCGATGAGCGGATTCATCAAGCGCTTCTGCTATATGTTTCTGATATGGGTCTGCTTGGAACAGCGGTGAATCCTCATGGAATGAATTTTATGTCCAACAAATTTCAGGGCGCGAGTTTAGATCATGCCATATGGTTCCATTCCAAAATTAACTTTGATAATTGGCTGCTTTATCATATCGATAGCCCCGTTTCAAATAATGCTAGAGGATTTTCCAGGGGTTCAATTTATACTAAATCTGGCAGGCTCATTGCTTCTACATCCCAAGAGGGGCTCATGAGAGTGTGGGATTAATTTTTCTCTTGATCTCTCAGCATTTGGAGTTTTTCTAGGCTCACCCTATCTTTCATACTCATGACGTAAGCAGCTGCTGATAGTACCAATATTGCTGTGGCCTCACCGAGCACCACGAATGCATCCATTTCCTTGCTTTGCATGATAATCAATCTGCATAAAGCCGTAATCGCAATAATAATTGGTAAGGTAACAGGAATTCTGTTGGTGCTATAAAAAGCTCCAACCATTCCAATAATCTCTGCGTAAATAAATAGCATAAAGAGATCTGGGAGCGTAATAGCTCTTGCAAGAAACATCTCATAGATGTATTGAGCAGAAGCAATACAGGTAGCAATACCAATGGTAGCAAGCAAGGCTTTTTCACTTGCAATAGTAGTCCAATGCAAACTTTTAGTGAATTTAGATAGTTGATTTTTCATATTTCTCTATTTTTTACGTTAAGTTAAAGCCTTTAAGTTCTTACTGCATCAATCATCACCTGAACTTTTTCTGGCTTGATGTCTGGTGTAATTCCATGCCCAAGATTAAAAATGAATCCAGGAAAATTATTCATAATCTGGCAAATTTTTTGAGTTTCATTCCAAATGATTTCATCGGACTCCAAAAGCAATGCTGGATTTAGATTGCCTTGCACTGCGAATTTATTCTTCAGGTTAGAGGACACTGTTTTTATATTATCCTGCAAATGCAGACTTACGCAAGACAAGTCATCAAATGCAATGTCTGATATAGATTTTTGTGGGGCTTTTTCAAAAAGAATAATAGGAACGTGAGATGTGATAGGGTCTTCCTTTAACCTTCTTGTTAGCTTACGAGTATAGCGCAAAGAATAGGTTTCTAAATCCTCTGGTTTGAGTAAATCAGCCCATGAATCAAAGATTTGTAATGCATTAACCCCGGAGAGCACTTGCTGTTTTAGGTACTCATAACACGCATCACTCAATATGTCTAAATAGTCTTTTAGGGACTCTGGATTCTCATCCATGAATTTTTTTGTTTTCATGAAATCTTTTGAGCCACCCCCTTCAATAGAATAAGCAGCAAGCGTCCAAGGACTTCCACAAAACCCAATTAACGGAAGGGTCGCAGGTAAAATCTTTTTAGTCTCTTCTACCGCTTTAAACACATAATTTAATTTTTCAATTTCAAACCGCTCAAGGCTAGCAATATCTTGAGCGCTAGATATAGGGTTGCTAAATTTTGGCCCCTCGCCCTCATAAAATGCTAACCCTAAATTAAAGGCATCTGGGATGGTTAAAATATCTGAAAATAATATAGATGCATCTAAATTAAAACGTTCAATTGGTTGCAAGGCTAATTCTGCACAAGTGCGAGGTTCCTTACACATGTCTAAAAAATTTTTATAGCCCTTTCTAATTTTTTGATATTCAGGCAGGTACCTTCCCGCTTGGCGCATAAACCAAATTGGAGGCACTGTATTTTTTTCCAGTCGAAGGGCTTTTAAAAAAGTTGAATTGTTCATTTATGAGGTGAATTGTATGATACTTTTTGCAGCTTCTCTTCCTTCCCAAATTGCAGTGACAACCAAATCAGAGCCCCGAACCATATCTCCTCCTGAAAAAATCTTTGGATTGGAAGTTTGAAATTTCAATTCCTGTTTTTCTGGGGCTTCAACTAGACCTGCATTATTAATTTTAATATTAAAATCTTTGAACCAATCTGCTGGACTAGCCCTAAATCCAAAAGCAATTACCACCTCATCTGCAGGGAAGATTTTTTCACTTCCAGGAATTGGCACAGGGATTCGACGCCCATTTTGATCTGGTTCTCCTAGTTTTGTTTGTATGGTTTTTACTCCCTCTACTTTATTGGTACCAATAATCTCAATCGGCTGAATATTGAACTCAAATTGCACCCCTTCCTCTTGGGCATTAACAACTTCTCTTCTTGAGCCTGGCATATTTTGCTCATCTCTTCGATAGAGACAAGATACTGATTGGGCGCCCTGTCGAATTGCAGTTCTATTGCAATCCATGGCGGTATCACCCCCACCTAAAACAATGACGTTTTTTCCTTTTAAGTTAACGTAGCTAATTTCTTTTTGCTCTAGCTTTAGAAGGTGATTGGTGTTTCCAATAAGATAATCAATGGCTTTATGTACCTGAGGTAAACTCTCTCCCTTGAACCCACCCTCTAATGAAGTATAGGTTCCCATGCCTAAGAATACAGCGTCATACTCATCGTGAAGTTTTTGGAAACTAATATCTTTACCAATTTCTTTGTTGAGGTGAAATTTAATTCCCATGTCTTCTAAAATTTTTCGCCTACGCCTAACTACACTTTTTTCTAATTTAAATTCTGGTATTCCAAAAGTTAGCAGGCCTCCAATTTCTGGCTGCTTATCAAACACATCGCATCTAATTCCAGCCCTTATTAAAATATCTGCACACCCAATTCCAGCTGGACCTGCTCCTACGATTGCAACTTTCTTTTTCGTCCAAGTCCGATTGCTGAGATCTGGCTTCCAACCCATTTCCAAGGCTTTGTCAGTAATGTACTTTTCAATATTTCCAATACTGACAGCTCCAAACCCATCATTGAGGGTACAGGCTCCTTCACACAGACGATCTTGAGGGCAGACTCTGCCACACATTTCTGGCAAAGAATTTGTTTGATGGCAGAGGTCAGCAGCTTCTAAAATATTTCCTTCATTTACTAATTTTAGCCAATCAGGTATGTAATTATGAACTGGGCATTTCCATTCACAATAAGGGTTGCCACAATCCAAACAACGATGAGACTGACTCGAAGCCTCAGCTTGATTGAAGTCCCCATAAATCTCAACAAAATTAATTTTTCTTTCTTCGATGTTTTTTTTAGCTGGGTCAAAGCGACCCACATCTAAAAATTGAAAATCATTGTGAAGAGCTTTGTGCTCGACGTACTCCGAACGAGATTTAAACGTCTCTTGCGCTGAAATTGCCTTGGAAGGTATAGAGCTTTTATTTAGAAGTTCTTTTTTCCATGCTAGTAACATCACCTTGGCTTCTTCTAGATCAGTAATTGGAGCAAAGGATTTGGTCACATACTTTCTGTTAAGTCTTATTTTTCCATAAAAATAAGGTGAGCGAGGCTGAGTAAACAGTAGCAACCCTTTTTCTACTTTATATTGTTTATTTTTTGCGCTCACTGGGTGATTAATTTCTGTATTATGTGTATGACATAGTATGACATTAATGTGATAATATGTATAACTCTATGCCAAAGAAAACTAACAACCCATCACTTTATAACGAAGCGCAAGCTAAAGATAATTGCGGTTTTGGATTAATTGTAAATAGGCACGGCATTTCTAATCGAGAGGTGGTTCAAAGATCAATTTTAGGTCTTACCAGCATGACTCATAGAGGGGCGATCGGCTCTGACGGCAAAACTGGAGACGGATGTGGCCTATTATTTGATTTAAATAAAGAATTTTTTAAGCTAGCGGTTAAAAAAGAAAGCCACATAGATCTCCCTGAGCTATTTGGAATTGCCCAAGTATTCACTGCACACCTTCTTCGAAGAGATATTGCATTTATTAAATCCATCTTAGAATCTGAGAATTTGACATTGCTGACCATAAGGCCTGTGCCGGTTAACCAATCGATTTTGGGACCCATTGCGATAGCATCCTTGCCGCATATCAATCAGATTTTTATTGCCCCAACTTCTAGAGACTGTAACAGAGAACGCTTTGAATCCTGCCTATTGCAAGCACGAAAAAAGATAGAAGATATTCATGCCGATGATGAAAAATTTTATATATGTAGTATGTCTAGTCAGACCATAGTATATAAAGGTTTGATGCTACCCAATGCTATCAGTGACTTCTATTTAGATATCTCTAAAAAGTCATTTACAGCTAAGATATGCTTGTTTCATCAGAGATTTTCAACAAATACTCAGCCTTGCTGGCACTTAGCCCAACCCTTTAGATTGCTTGCTCATAATGGCGAAATTAATGCAATTCGAGGGAATAGAAACTGGGTAAAAGCTCGAGCTTCTAAATTCTCAACCCCATTAATCCCAGGAATTAGTGATTTTACATCCTTGGTAAACGAAACAGGCTCCGATTCTTCGGCGCTTGATAATATGGTTGAGTTGCTGGTAAAAGGTGGCATCAATTTTTTTCGGGCCATTCGCATGGTCCTTCCTCCAGCATGGCAAAATATTCATACTATGGATCCAGAAATTAGAGCGTTCCATGAGTATAACTCCATGCATATGGAAGCTTGGGACGGGCCAGCTGGAATTGTCATGTCAGATGGTCAATGGGCTATATGCGTCTTGGATCGAAATGGTTTAAGGCCAGCAAGATATCAAGTGCTCAATAATGGAATGATTTGCATAGGGTCTGAAAGTGGTATTTATCCTACAGACGAGAGCGAGGTTTTAAAAAAAGGGCGGCTCAGTCCTGGGGGAATTTTTGCAGTCAATACTGAGACAGGAGAAGTTCTAGATCAACACGCCATTGATGATCAACTTAAGCAACATAAACCTTATCGAGACTGGCTCAAAAAATCTGCGGTATATCTTGAATCTACCCTGGATGCGTTCGAAGGCCCAGGCATTAAAAAAATACCCCATAAAGATTTGGTAGCAGCTTCAAAATTATTCTCACTTTTTAATGAGGAAAGGGTGTCTATTATTAAGCCACTAGCAGCTGAAGGGATTGAGGGCACGGGATCCATGGGAGATGACACGGCTCTGGCTGTTTTAAGCTCGATGCCTCGTTCAATTTACGATTTTTTTAGGCAGCAATTTGCTCAGGTAACAAATCCTCCGATTGACTCTCTGAGAGAGTCTAGCGTCATGTCTCTCGAAACCTGTTTTGGCCCAGAGTTAAATATTTTTGAAGAAACCCAAGATCATGCCAGAAGAATTGTCAGCACCTCACCAGTTCTCTCTCATAAAAAACTTACTTCCTTATTAAAAAATCCTTACTTTAGAGTAGAGAGCTTTAATTTAACTTTTTCCCCAAAAGCGCAGCTTCAAGATGCTTTAGAATCTCTCACAAAGAATGTTGTGCAAGCGGTCAAGAGGGGTGTAGTCATGATTCATTTGAATGAAATATTGCCAGAGGGCAACTCTCTTTCAATCAATGCATTACTTGCGACTGGTTGCATTCATCAAGAGTTGGTGAAATTAGGATTAAGATCAGATGCAAATTTAATTATTAGCTCAGCCACAGCCAGAGATACTCATCAAATTGCATGTTTACTAAGCTTTGGGGCAACTGCAGTTTATCCATGGATGGCTTTTCAAATCATCTTAGATCTTACTGATCGCAATGAATTAAAGGGTAGTCCAACAGCTAATTGCGCCAAATATAGAAAAGGCATCAATAAAGGGTTGCTTAAAATTATTTCGAAAATTGGTATTTCTACTATTTCAAGTTATCGAGGCTCTCAGCTACATGAAATTGTTGGGCTAAATATGGATGTTGTGAATCTATCCTTCACAAATACTGTTAGCAGGGTTGGTGGCAAGACTTTTGCTGATCTAGATTCTGAGATAAGAGCTTTGAAGACATATGCAAGCTCTAATGTTAGCGAAATTAGCTTGGGGGGGCTCTTAAAATTTGTCCACGGTGGTGAGTACCACACATACAACCCAGAGGTAGTGAAAAAGCTACAAGAAGCGGTTAGCTCAGGTTCAAAAGAGATATATCAAGAGTACGCAGATTTAGTAAATTTACGTTCTCCCGCAATGCTGAGAGACCTCATGGCATTGCATTACCCTAAAAAACCTAAATTAGTTGAGGTTGAGCCCACCTCCTCATTGTTAAAGAAATTTGATTCAGCTGGAATGAGTTTAGGGGCATTGTCTCCTGATGCCCATGAAACATTAGCCGAAGCTATGAATAGCATGGGAGCAAGATCAAATTCTGGTGAAGGCGGTGAAGCAAAAGAGCGGTATGGCACAAACAAGATGTCAAAAATTAAGCAAGTTGCCTCGGGGCGCTTTGGAGTGACCCCTGAATACTTAGTCAACGCAGAAGTATTGCAAATTAAAATTGCTCAAGGAGCCAAGCCAGGAGAGGGCGGCCAATTGCCGGGCGGCAAAGTAAATGCGCTCATTGCAAAACTGCGATATTCCACTCCTGGCATTACATTGATCTCCCCCCCACCTCACCATGATATTTATTCAATTGAAGATTTAGCCCAGCTAATTTTTGACCTCAAACAAGTTAATCCCAAAGCATTGGTTTCTGTAAAACTAGTGTCAGAACCGGGAGTGGGGACTATTGCAGCGGGAGTAGCAAAAGCATACGCAGATTTAATCACGATCTCTGGTCATGACGGCGGCACTGGTGCCAGCCCCTTGTCTTCTATTAGATATGCTGGTTCTCCTTGGGAGCTTGGGTTATCTGAGGCTCATCAAGCTCTAAGAGCTAGCAATCTTAGGCATAAGGTTAGACTTCAGGCTGATGGCGGGCTGAAGACAGGATTAGATGTCATTAAAGCAGCCATTTTAGGAGCTGAATCCTTTGGGTTTGGAACAGGCCCAATGATTGCGATGGGATGCAAGTACTTGAGAATATGCCATCTTAATAATTGCGCGACTGGTGTTGCAACTCAGAGAAGAGATATCATTGATCATCACTTTATTGGCGAAAAAGAGAAAGTTGTGAATTACTTTACCTTTATTGCCAATGAGGTTCGTCAGATTTTAAGTGAGCTTGGAGCGTCTAGTCTCGAAGAAATTATTGGACAGACAAAGTATCTTAAAGATATTACTCAACTGGATCCACGAACTAAAAATATTGATATTTCAGCAATTTTATATACCGACAAGAAATCTCTTTCTCCTCATTTCTGTATGACAAAATCTAATGATCCCTGGGATCAAGCAAGACTTAATCAAAAAATTATGCAGAATATTAAAGGGCCTATCGCTAAGAATATTAAATCTAACTTTTCCTATAAGATTTCTAATCGAGATCGATCTGTTGGAGCGCAAGCCTCTGGTTTTATTGCATCAATCTATGGAGAAAGAGGGGTGATCCAAAAACAAGTATTGAACTTTCATGGTTCAGCTGGCCAAAGTTTTGGAGCTTGGAATGCTAATGGGCTGCATTTAAACCTGCAAGGCGATGCAAATGATTACGTGGGCAAAGGGATGAATGGAGGAAAAATAGTTATTTCAAATAATTCAGAGTACGCATCTCATAATACTCCAGCTGTGTTGGCTGGAAACACTGCATTATATGGTGCCACTGGAGGGGAGCTGTATGTTGGGGGTGCGGTTGGAGAGAGATTTGCTGTCAGAAACTCTGGCGCATCTGCTGTCATAGAGGGTGCAGGCGACCATTGCTGCGAGTACATGACGGGTGGCCATGTTACTGTTCTGGGAGAGGCGGGATCAAATTTTGGAGCTGGCATGACAGGCGGGTTTGCCTATGTCTTGGACGTCAATAGAAGATTCTTTGATCAATGCAATAGAAATTTAGTGAACCTTGAGAGAATTGTTAGTGAAGACATGGAGTCGCATAGAAAATTTCTAAAGCAAATGATTGTACGACATATTAAAGAAACTAAAAGCGCGAGAGCTAAGAAAATTTTAGACGAATTTGATAGATATGAATCATCATTCTGGCTGGTATCACCAGCCGCATTGAATATTCAAGATTTACTCAAGGCAACCACTGCAAATGCTGCTTAACACCCTATGATAGGACTAGCTTTAAATTTTTGCTGTTAAAAGAATTCGTAACAAAAGCTTTAGACAGACCTGTCAGCAAGATTAAATTTAAACTCCCTCCTTGCATTTTCTTGTCTCTAAAGATAAATGGCTTTAAGTCTAAATATTTATATTGATCAAGAGACAAATCAAAACCATAAGCCTCTAAAAGAGCGCTTATCTTTAAAAAATCTTTTTCAGAGATGCATCCCTCGAGACAGGATATTTTACTTGCCACTAGCATGCCTTTTGCTACAGCCTCTCCATGAAGAATTTTTTTATACTTTTCATGAGCTTCTATTGCATGACCAAAAGTATGTCCAAAATTTAATATTGCTCTAATTCCAGTTTCTTTTTCGTCCTGAGTGACAATTTTTGATTTTGTCTTGAGAGATTCATAAATTATTTGCTCAACGATTCCAGGCTGACGACCCAAGATATTTACAATATTGTGACTTAAGAGACTTAACAACTTTTTATTTTGTATTAATCCGTACTTTATTACCTCTGCCAGGCCAGCCCTGAACTCCCTTGTGGGCAGAGAATGAAGAGAGCTAGTGTCTATAATTACACCTTTAGGATTATAAAATGCGCCTACAAGGTTTTTGCCTGCGGAAATATTGATTGCGGTCTTCCCACCTACAGATGAGTCTACCTGGGCCAAAAGAGTTGTTGGTATTTGGATAAATTGAATGCCGCGAAGATAGCTGCTTGCTACATAACCAGAGATGTCTCCAACCACTCCACCACCAACTGCGATGATTGCATCTGATCTATCAAATTGCTGCTCTATTAAAAAATTTATAATCTTTTGAAAATTACCCAGGGATTTTGAGCTCTCTCCTTGATTTAGAGTGAATGCAAAAATTTTAGATGTAGCCTTGGAGATATGATGAACTTTTTGAATGATCTCCTTTGGCACCCCTGAATCAGAGATGATCAGAAGTTTTTTATGGCTTTTTATGAGGGGGACAAGATTCTTTTTTGAAATTGAATTTTGACCAATATAAATTTTATATTGATTATTTTTACGACCAGCGACGAGCTCTTTAGCCATAGTTTTTGACCAGTTTTACAATTTCATTTGCAACTTCTGAGCCATTTTTATTTTCGGTATTAATAATATGATCTGCCACTTCTTCATAAAAAGCCTGCCTAGATTCTTGGAGATCTGATAAAACTTTAGAGGGATCTTGTCCTTTCAATAAGGGCCTATCCTTATCTTTGGAGGTTCGATCTATTTGGGTGCTCAATGGAGTATGAAGATAAAAAACAGTGCCTCGCGCAGCCAGGAGTTCTCTATTTTCAGGCTCAATGACTATGCCGCCTCCGGTAGCTAAAACAATAGAATTTAATGCAACTAAATCTTTTAGAACAAGGGTTTCTCTTTTTCTAAATCCCTGCTCCCCTTCAATATCAAAGATCCAATCAATAGTAACGCCTGTCTTCTTTTCAATTGTTGCATCGGTATCATGAAACTCTAAAAATAGCTCATTGGCTACTATTTTTCCAACAGTAGTTTTTCCTGAGCCCATAGGACCAACAATAAATATATTCATGCGTAGTATTTTAGAATGCAGATTCTACCATTTAAAGGGTTAAAATAATTCTTATTATTAAATACATGTATTTTATTGAAAAATAGTGAATAATTTTTTATTAGTCTATGATTCTTAGGTTTCTTCAATGGCTCCTGTCGCTCTTGATGCTATCAACCATTGCTGCAATTATCATCATCGCAGCTACATACTTTTTTTTGAAACCCAGTCTTCCAGAGATTAACCTGGTCGATCAGAATGTTTTGCAGATTCCACTCAAAGTTTTTTCTTCAGACGGGGTATTAATTGGTGAATTTGGCGATCAAAAAAGAAGAACAATACAATATAAAGATATTCCTATAAACCTTAAAAATGCTTTTTTAGCCGCAGAGGACGATCAATTTTTTGAACACAATGGCATAAGAATTCTTTCATTTGCCAGGGCATTGTTCCAGCTTATTCAGTCTGGTGAAATTGTAAGCGGAGGAGGAACAATAACCATGCAGGTTGTTAGAGGCTATTTGCTTTCAAGAGAGCAAAAAATTGTTCGAAAAATTAAAGAAATTTATCTAGCCCTTGAGTTAGAGAGCAGCGCTTCGAAAGAAGAAATTTTTTCCTTGTATCTGAATACTATTTTTCTTGGAAATAGAGCTTATGGAGTAGAAGCAGCAGCTGATAAATATTTTGCCAAATCAATCAACGAGCTAACCTTGGCTGAGTCTGCTTTGATTGCTTCTTCTGCTCAATTGCCTTCTCGCATTAACCCTATACGCTCTCCAGAGCGCTCAATTGTTCGAAGAAATTGGATTTTAGGTCGCATGTACAAACTTGGGTACATAGGCAAAGCGCAATTTTTATTGGCAAAAGAAGAGCCAATTACATTAAATCAACTGGATTCAGCGTTTGACTTGGATGGGCGATACCTTGCCGAGCTTGTTCGCCAAGAAATGATTAAAAAATATGGCTTGGCCGCTTATACTGATGGACTCTCTGTATTCACCACTTTAAAATCTTCCATGCAAAGGTCATCAATTGAAAGCATCCAGAAGAACCTATTTGAGTATGATAAGCGTCATGGGTGGAGAGAACCCATGAATTACTTTAATCAATTATCTCCTGAAATTTTTGCTCAACTGAGCATTGGCAATTTGAACATTTTAAATCAAGAGGCAGAAACCCAGGATATTCTGGGAATGAAACAATCGGTCATTTCAGTTGTCAGAGATCTTTTTGAGAAATCCATCAGCCTAGATTCTCACATCAGAGCTTTGGTGATTGACATAAAACCTGACCGAATTATTTTTTTGGATGATCAGTTTAATATTCAAACCTTATTTTGGAGTGATGACTATCGCTGGGCCAAGCGTCGGATCACAATCAATACCTTCGGACCAACACCCCAGAATTTTTATGACATCTTGAAAGTAGGAGATTTAATTTATCTGCTCAAAGAA
>ERZ891134.1360-NODE-1360-length-16900-cov-4.178510_pt1 | contig 16900 bp, 10 predicted proteins | sample MGYA00520888_ERZ891134 | MGnify/ENA primary metagenome ERZ891134 (study PRJEB32303, sample SAMEA104408692) | aquatic metagenome | biome: Brackish water; feature: Coastal; material: water | place: Baltic Sea | collected 2014-10-23 | depth 10 m ... | reverse complement strand
ATATTTTTTAGTATCATTTGCGAGCCATTCGGTATCGCAATAGGTTTTAATATCGCGGAATTTGTAGGGTGTTTGCTCCATACCTCAAACTTACGGAGTGTTCGTGATATGTGAAACAGTGTTCGAAAGAATTATCCCTACAGGGTATAAGTAGCCCCTAGCGATAAACCTATTACATTGGTTCCAAATCCTAAATTGGCTATATATCCGAAATTCCGAAGTAGTTTATAATTAAAACTTTGCTTAATACCAATTAACGTTAATTGCCAACCATTTCCACCGGCGCTGAAGTTGTACTCAGGTAAATTCTGTCCTTCACCACCGGTAATTTCTGTCTTAAAATTGACATCATAAACACCCAAAGCGAGGCCAGAGTGCAGACTTAAGGATGATTTAGCGCCATTTCTATAATACCAATGATAATCGACGGAACCCATGAAGGAATTGATGTTAACTTCATAGTGAAACTCAGTTACTTCTGAAGGATTTTGAAGATCAGGATATTGTAAATCAGGGGTTCTTACATTAGAAACACAGTAAACCATACCAATGCTAATTCTTTTTTTTATGTGGTATTGGTATCCAATAAATGTGGGCGCTTTAATGGTATTGGCTGTTTTATTGGGGAAGTCATATTTAAGTTGATTGTCTAATTCATTAGATATTTGTTGATTACTGAAATCACTGCCTGTTCCGTAATAGAATGTAAGAGCTTGATTTTCGAATAGTTTTGTATTAGCTGGAGATATTTCCGCGTTTGCTAATGCAATTATCTCTTGTGCAGACAAGCCATGAAAAAAAAACAATGTTAAAAGGGCACATACTGTTGTTTTAATGTTATTCATATCAAAAGGTTGTGGAAATTAAGGAAATAAAGTCAAAAATTTACTACAGTAATTACAAAAACAATCGATTTTATTTTTGCAATCGTGCAAAAAAAGCTTACTTTTGCACTCCGTTTTGGTCGGACCTCGTAGCTCAGCTGGATAGAGCAACTGCCTTCTAAGCAGTAGGTCACAGGTTCGAATCCTGTCGGGGTCACTCCGTAAATCGGAAACGGGGAGTAGCGCAGGCCGGTAGCGCACCTGGTTTGGGACCAGGGGGTCGCAGGTTCGAATCCTGTCTCCCCGACAAAAAGGCTGCTTGAAAAAGCAGCCTTTTTTCATTTAGAGCTATCTTTATTATTGCTTTGACGTAGTATCCATCTCGGTACAATTTGGCTCCTGCCTCGCCAAATCACTCGATGTCCGTGGTTAACTTAATATTTCCGCAATCAAAACCCCTACGACCGCAGGGAGTCTCAAACGAGGCGCTAGCCGAGTATCCCGCGAGCGAAGCGAGTATCACGCGAGGCGACAGCCGAGTATCCCGCGAGCAAAGCGAGTATTATTCAATTATAACAGCCCTGTACACCATCCTGCCATCTGCAAGCTCCACGCGCACCACATAATATCCTGCAGTTAGCGCGCTCACGTCGAATCCCTCTTCGTTTTCAATGGAAATCTGCTGTGATACGGCTTCCCCCGAAACAGAAAATAACTGCACCTTGGCAGATCCGTTAACCCTTACCTGTAACCAATCTGTGGCCGGATTCGGATAAACTTGTATCGATTCTAAGTCTAATTTTTTCTGCGAATTTTGAGCCTCAGGCTTGCATAAACCCACCGCAAAAGATCCTTTTTTATCGGCGGTGTTCTTTTCGCCACCCGTGAAGGAATATGTGTAATAATAGTAAATCGTGCTGCCCGCGGCTGCCGTAATTCTGAATGCCACGTTGGGTTTCACAATGTAACCCGGCATGCTGTTCATGTTGGTGCTGTAATATAAAATACATGTGGGCGTGCCCGTTCCGGATTTTTTAGGTACAAATGTTGCCGTTGGATTACTTTTGTCGTTCGAAAAAACCACATCAAAATCGCCATTTGCCGATGGGAATCGACAAGAAGGCAACTCATCGACTTTCACCAATATCATAGCACTATAGGCCACAGCACCGCTATCATCGGTGGCCTGAGCTAATAATTGATAGGTTCCGGCCGACCAAGTTTTCGTAAACTGATAAGGGGCTTGAATACTGCTGTCGCTCGGCACGCCATTCACCCACAAAGTCACTTTAGCAACCGATCCGATCAAATCAGAAGCCGCTACATTAATGGTTAACGCTTGATTTTCCCAAATTTCAGTACCGTTCGATGGAGAAGAAATGGCCACACTCGGAGGCGTATTCGCATCCTCGCTCACTACAATAAACACCTCGTCTTTGTCGAAATACGTACCGTCACTTACTTCCAGTTGACATTTGTAAACCCCCTTTTCAAAACCGGAAACACCGGTTTGTGCATCGGTATGATCAACCATAGTCAATTTTGAAGGACCGTATAATTGTGTCCATTTATACGACAATGGGGCTGTTCCGCTGCTACCTGAACCCTTTAAATCAAAGGTATTATCGGTTGGGTTGACCCAAATATTCGTTCCGGCCTCAGCTATCGGATAATCAATATTCAGATCGGACTTTTTGGTAAACGTTAATTTTCCTAGATTAAACCTGCCACCTACAAAATTCAATCTCAACGTATGAATACCTTTTTTAAGGGGTACGCCGGTTACGGTTTTGGTGCCCCATTTTTCCCAGCCACCGGAACTTGTAAAGCTGATATTCTTTGCAATTTCTTCGCCATTCAACTCCATTTGAATCGGACCAGAAGAACTTTCATTGCTAGCATACCTAATTTGCACATCGTAGCGACCTGATTCGGTAACCTCTACCGTATAATCCATCCATTCGTTCGGATCGATCCACGTTACTATTGCGCCTTCGGTGCCACCATTCGATGCATCTACGTATTCTTCGGGACGGAAATCGCCCAAATTGCTCCTACTTAAATCCAAATAGGTCAATCCTTGGCCCACTCCCCCTTCGAATTCATCAAAATGTCCTGATTGGATTGAGCCTGGAATTGGCGGAATATTTCCCCCGAAAGCTTTGGTTTCACCCACACGAACCCGCACGAAATTGCTAATGGCAAACGCAGAACCTTGATACATTCTGGCGCTCAAATCGTTCCAGCCGAGCTTCAATGCCGGTGTTTTCAATTTGAAAGGCGCCGTGGTAACTTGACCTATCGAATCGCCACCGTTATAGAAAACTACCCTATCGGGTGTGCCTTCTTCGATAGCCAATTCCAAATTTACAGATCCGTTATAATACGCTTGGGGGAAGTCGCTTTGGAGCTTCCCTTTAACTTGAATGTCTTTATTGGTGGCCAAATCAGAAGGCGCCACTTTTAATTTAAAGCCATCTGAAAATGTAACATAAAGGGTGTCTTTGGAGTAGTTCTTCGCTACATAGGTTTTATCGCCATTGTGATTAAAAGCCACCGCCAAGGGATGATTGCTTTTTATCGATGTATCCAATCTGCCTAAGGCATTCAGGGCATGCAACCAATGGTAGGTTTGGGCATCGGAAATGCCGAATTTTAAATTTCTATTGGGAAACGAATTGTACATTTTGATGGCACGCGGCGCATCGATAAAGGCCAAGTACGACCAATACACATCATGCCACAGGTTATCATTGGCTTGATTGGTTAAAATACCCGTATTCTTGGCCATTTCGTTCCAAAGGCGACGTACATAAGTGGTATCGTGGGCTAAATATAAACTTCCCCCGTGAATGGGATAGAGTTCAATGCCGTAAGACGCGGCAATATCGGCGGTCCAAAACGTACCGTTATCGTAAGAATTTCCCCATACGCGAGAAACCAAAGCGAAAGCTTGGTTGGCGGCGAAATTGCGTTTGTTTTTGTCAAACCAATATTCTTCAACGGCCGCCTGTTCAGTGGCGTAAAGATAAATTCCCAAGTTTCTGATGGCAGTATCTCCAATTACACTTCCCCAGTGAATTAAAGACGAATTGAACTGCATGCTCTCCGACGTGCTTTCTTGGTCGTTTCCTTGAGGGAAACTCGCAAAACCGTTGGCCCAGCAATGGCCTTGATAGGGATTGAAGTTGCGCAAATGAGAGAATAAGGGATCGTTGCGATCGGTGCTGGCGGCATCGCGCACCAATAAATTGATCATTGCGCCCCATTTGGCGGCCCAACCGGGCTCAAACTCTTCTAAAAAGGATGCTGCGTGAATGAAATATCCCCAGTGAAAATGGTGATCGTTAAGATTGTTATCTTGTCCGTGTCCGGCAGGATATCCCAAAAGCGACTTCCAAGTACTGTCGTAATAGAAAAGGAATGCCCTTTCGCCTGATTCGGCGCTAAGCCAATCTTCCAAGCGGTTTTTCACCGTTTTCACTATTGTTGAAACGGCTTGATCTAATTGCATTTCGTGGGCGATTCGAGCGGTTTGAATGAGTCGGTTCATCACCTGCCCTTCATTATACGAATCGGTCCATTCTGCCAAACCATCGTTCATGATGGATTCAATTTTATCCTTTAATTCCAAGGGATTGAAATCTTTACTGTACGGATTTACATAGGGAAGCGTCGGCAAAATGCCGCGGAAAGGATGTTGAGTAGCGAATGAATTGCCGCTAAGCATTTTTAAGTCGCCCCGAACGGTTCGATAGCTAGTCGAAGTTAAATCCGTCGCACCTTTATATAAATGCGCCCATTGATGGGGTAAAAGTCCCATTAACATGGCTGAATCTGTTCCTTCTTTTACGTCTACATCGACTTTAAAATGGGTTTCTACCCTACTTTGAGCTTCATTATAGTGATAAGATGAAAGGGTATTAACCGGAAATACGAAAGCATATTTTTCGTAATTATCGGCGGCCGTTTCCAAATTTGAAGAATTATGTGGCAACAGGGCCATGCTCCAATAATTCTTTCCGTTCAAGCTAGAAGTGAGGACCGTTCCGTTTTGTGTCCAAGTAGAACCACTGGGACCGTAAACGACAAAGTCACCGCCATTTCGAGCATTTTCAATGATTACCCGGTTGTTTTTGATGGTAACGGTTCCTGAATTCACGGTTATTTGAGCGGTACTTTGAGAATCCTTTTCAAAATAGAGGAAAGGCATGCCCACACCGGTAGTGGTTCGGAAAATAGAATTCTGCTTTTTCCAACGCATTTGGATGGTCCAATCCGAAAAATCAGAAATTTCTGCTGCGGCAGCCGACATGCCCGAAACGCCCATGATAATGGGTTGGATATCGTCGATTACGCCCCAGGGAATATAGGTTACCACCAAACCGGTAGACACGGTTTTCATGGTAAACGGATAATTGAAAAGGTTGTCGCAATGGGCATTTTTGATCTTTGCCGACCACCAATCGTTGCTCGGAGGGGGTTTTAGGGCTGCTTTTTCGACCGTGAATGGTTTTCCCGAGGGAAATCCGTTACGACCGGCGGCATCCGTTCCAGGGAACCGGTTGGTATAAGATCCGCTTCCAACGGATATAATTTGGGCTTGTACCTGAGAAATCACTCCCAAGGTCAGAACCCAAAGGGTCCGTTGTACGTATTTATTCATCTTTTTAGTCTTTACTCGAAAAACGCCATCCGTTTCTCAGATTTATTTTTTGATTTAGATCTTTTACCATGATGGTAAAATCGCCTTCTTCTAAAACCCGCACGCCCTCTTTATTTATGAAGCTCAATTTCTTAAGGGGTATCCACGTAAAGGTATAGGTATAGGATTGTCCAGCTTTGATTTCCACTTTTTCAAACGCACACAACTTTTTCACGGAAGGAGTGATACTCGCGTATTCGTCGCGGAAAAACACCTGAATCACTTCTTTGGCTGTTTGGGTTCCTGTATTGGTAACCGTAACGCTTACGCCGATATGCTCTTCTTTATCTGAATACGTCACTTTCAAATCGCTATATTTGAATTGGGTGTAACTCAAACCATGTCCGAAATCGTACAATGGGTTATACGCGTTTTTGCCAAATTTGGTATCGTTATCTTCCGTAGGTTTGCGATCGTAATGCACGATATCGCCGGCCGCTCTTGGATAGGTAAAAGGCAATTTCCCGCTCGGCACTACCTGTCCGCTGATGATTTGCGCCAAGGCCTTACCTCCTTCATCACCGGGTAAATAGGTGTGAATCACGGCCGAACAAAAGGTATCAATATGAGTGATTATTCTAGGTCGAGCAAGCGCTAAGGCCAAAATGGTTTTGGCTCCTTTGCGTTTGCGTTGTTGTAAAAACTGCAAATCTTTTTCAGGAATTTCGAATTTCAGGTCTGTGATATCTCCAGGAATTTCGGTAGCGGCTTTTTCACCGATGCAATACACCAAAACCTCATCCTTTTTTATTTTCTTGGGGAAGCCTAAAGACACCTGTTTTGTTCCGAATACTTGGGAAATTCCCTCAAAAAACGTGGGTTTATTGGGAGTTTGATAGGCATTGGCATCGCCCCCTTGCCAGGTATGCGACCAAGCGCCATTTAAAAGGGTTAAATCGTTGGCGGCGTTACCGGCTACAAAAATTTTCACATCCGATTTTAGGGGCAAGGTTTGGCCCTGGTTTTTAAGCAAAGTGATGGATTCTAGGGTGGCTTCTAAGGCCACATCGCTGTGCTCTTTAGATCCTAATAAGGGATACGATTTATCGAATTGCGATAAGGCAAACGGAGGATACAATAATTTTTTATCGGCATCGAATACCGGCTTATCCCATAAACCAAGGGCTTTTTTAACCAAAAGAATGCGGTACACCGATTGTTGTAAACGCAGTTTAGAAATGCGGCCTTCGTTTACCAATTCGATCAGTAAATCGTTGAATTTGAAGTCTGATGGGGTCATCGACATGTCGATACCCGCCATGATGCTCATATAAACGGCTTCTTTGAGGGTTGCCGCCACTTTGTGTGTATGGTGTAATTTGTAAATATCTTCCCAGTCGGTTACGGCAATGCCTGTAAAGCCCAATTCTTCTCTGAGTAATTTGGTGAGGATGTCGTGGTTGGTATGTACGGCTACCCCGTTCAATTCACCTGAATTGATCATTGTGGTTAGGGCGCCCATTTTAATGGCTTCTTGGAAGGTGGGCAAATAATATTCGCGCATGGTGCGGTTATCGATCCATGCGGGTGTGCGGTCTTTACCGCTCAAGGGATAGGAATATCCTAAAAAGTGTTTCATACACGCAGCCACACGAAACTCGGGCTGATTGTCTTGGTATCCTAATATCGCGGCACGCGTGCAGGCCTCTGCGAGCATCACGTCTTCGCCATAGGTTTCGAAGAAGCGCGACCACAAGGGTTGGCGGCCTAAATCTAATACAGGAGAGAAATTCCAGTGGATTCCGGAAGCGCGAACGTCATATGCGGTAATTTGGGCGGCTCTTTGGACTAGGCCTGGATTCCACATCGCGGCTTGTCCGATTTGCTGCGGGAACAATGTAGCTCCTTTGGTATAATTAGCACCGTGTATGGCATCGATGCCATAGATAACCGGTATTTTATGGTTGTTATAATCTATGTTGGCTTGTTGAATTCCTTTTTGAATTTCTATCCATAATTCACGGGAAATGGTTCCTGAACCACAACCTACGTTTAATACAGAGCCAACGGCATATTTTTGGAAGGCTGTTTTTAGTTTTTCCTTGTCTAATGTTTGCGGATTTTTAAGTGCGCAAATATCGCCTTCACAAATTAGGGCAAGGTCAATTTGGGTCATTTGTCCGACCAGCTCATTGACCGACAAAGTGGCCACTTTCTTCAGTACTTCATTATCGGGATTGCTATGTCGAAATTCGGGCAATCTCAAATCCAATGCATAGAAGTCATCTATTGAATAATAAACGGGTTTATCCTCATATATAGGCTGCGAATCATAATTAGGATCAAACATTCCGGTAACCCCTTCCAAATCGTCCTCTTCGGTGTCTTGAACTACTTCAACAACTTTGGGAGGCTTGGCGTTTACTTGGTTTTTCTTCGTTTTGGGTTGCGCAAAAAGCGAAAAAACGCCACACGAAAACAGGCATAAAACATAAAATTTCCTCATATAGAAAGGTGTACTTTGCAATTATTGCTAAAATTTAAAGGTCAAAATCGTAACCGCCTGTCATGAGCTTGGCGTATTTACGTGAATTATATTTATACAACTTAGCAGGACGGTGCATCACACTGTGCTGTTTGAGTCCAGTATCGGTAATGAAATCCATGCTTAGGATTTTCTTTCGGAAATTCCGCACGTCGAATTCTTTCTCTAAAATGGCTTCGTACAAACGTTGCAGTTCGGTTAGAGTAAAATGTTTGGGCAGTAATTCGAAACCGATGGGCTGCTTTCTAATTTTCATTTTAAGCAGTTCTTTGGCATAATTGAATATCTCATTATGGTCAAAGGGCAAATCGGGCAATTCGTTAATGGGGAACCATTCCGCTTGTTCGGCCCAAGAGGAGGCTTCGACGGAATAATCCTGGGTTTTAATTAACGCAAAATACGCCACGGTAAAAACCCGGCCGTAGGGATGTCGGTCTAGTCTACCGAAGGTTCTAATTTGATCGATGTACAGTTCTTCTAGTCCGGTTAAGTTTCGAAGTACTTTTACGGCGGCGCTATCGGGGGTATCGGTTTTAAGGTCGATTAAATCTCCCGGCAAAGCCCAGTGGTCTCTGTAAGGCTCTGCTCCGCGATAAATGAGTAATACATTCAAGCCATTGGTATCAAATCCAAAAATGACGTTATCGACTGATACAGCGGCTTGAAAATGTGCTTGTAAATTTACATCCATAGGATAATTCTTTCAAGTATATTGTAAAAATTACAATAATTCAAACTTAAAGGGTCATCGCAATGGCAGATTTTGGCTTTTTCAACTTTTGAAAGTGCCGAAATAAGTATAATTGATTGCCTTTTTGCAGCCAATATTTTTATCTAAAAATATTACTGCATCTCGTCAATAGGTTCCACCCCAAGTTCTGCGATTCCATTTTTTATACGAAAATTGGGGTAATGGAAACGCTTGAGTATGGGTATTAATTGTATCGGCAAGTGACTTCATGAAGGCGATGACATCGTTTATTTCATTATTTGATAAATGCAAAGAATCGGAGGCCAGGGTTTGCTGAGGCCAATCGATACCTTTCCCTAAAGCTCCGCCGTGGTTATAAAATTCCATGACCTCTTCCAGCGTATTAAAGGCTCCGTTGTGCATGTAGGGCGCTGTATATTGTATGTTGCGTATACCTGGAGTTTTGAACATTCCTTTTACAAAATCGGCATTCGGATAATTCCTTTCAAATAGGTGGAAACGCCCCCAATCTGGAATGACTACTTCACTTGGATCGGCAGCAAATTTAGCTGGATCGTAAATGTTCGCATCCAAGGTTGGGAATACGTTTTGTGCTTGCGCCGCAAGAGCGGTTAAGGCACATGACATGGTAAGAATTACTTTTTTCATAAATAGGTTTAATAGGTAGCGCAAAGATTGACTTAGGCTATTTTGTAAATCGAAACATAGAATTAAAGGAATATTAGGTTTCTATAAGCCGCTTTACACGAAATACATTTATAATTAACTCTGATATAAAACTCTGATTTCTTGAAAAAATGCAAAACTTTATGCTTGAAAGAGTTGCGTCAATCGCAAATTACGCCAACGTTAAATCTGCTTATTACCATTATGTGCAAGTTAAATTACATTAACGAAACCATAATTTAGGGGGATAACTTGATGACAAATTTCCGCATACATCTAGCCCATCTGAATTAATTTTGAAACTTTACTAATAGATGGAAAACCTCAACGCCTATTTTGAATCCTTACTATTCAGTCCTACCGATACCCTGTTCACGATAATTTTGGGAGTCATTTGGATTATTACTGCGATTTATTTCTTTTTCTATTATTCGACTGTAAAACGAAGTTCCAAAGCGAATACATCAACGTCATTCCCTCCGGCGAGTATCATCATTTGTGCCCGCGATGCCGCCATGCATTTAGAAAAACATCTGCAAGATTGGCTGAATCAAGATTATCCAGAATTCGAGGTTGTGGTAGTAGACGACTGTAGTGCCGATGAAACCGCCTATTTAATTGTAACGGAAGCGAAAAATAACCCGCGCTTGAAATACGTATTAATGGATCCCGCGGTAATTAAAAACGGAGGCAAAAAGCTGGCCCTTACCCTTGGAATTAAGAAAGCGCAGTACGAGCATTTGGTGCTCACGGATGCCGATTGTATTCCCCGAGGCGACCAATGGCTGAAACACATGATGTCGGGATTCACCCCAGGTAAATCCATTGTATTAGGGGTTGCCCCTCTCACCGCTAAAGGGATTATAGGGGGCTTGGTGCATTATGAAAATGTATTTACCGCGCTAAACTATTTAGGAATGGCCCAACGCCAACAACCCTATATGGGTGTGGGTAGAAGTCTTGCTTATACCAAGAGTATTTATAATTCTGTGGGGGGATTCTCTTCGCACCACCATATTCCTGCGGGCGACGATGACCTTTTCGTGCAATCGGTAGCAACCAAAATCAATACCTCGGTTGTTATTGAACCCGAAGCGTATATTGATTCAAATGGACCTAAGAATTTCCAATCCTATTGGCGACAACGCATGCGACATTTATGGGTGGGAAAACTCTATAAATCGAGTGTTTCCTTAAAACTATCGTTGATGCCCATTTTAAACCTATTGTTTTGGACTGGGCTAATTATTTTTTATGGATTTAGCAGCAGCTTATTATATCCAACCGCCTTATTGCTATTAAAAATAGTGCCAGAATGGATACTGTTCTTCCAAAAAAGTAAGTTATTATCCATGCCACTGGCGGCACCCTTTTATCCGCTATTGAATTTCTTTCATAGCTTTTGGTACGTATTTGTGGGCATTCGGGCATTTTTCAAGAAGAAAATTATATGGTAAACGCCGACATTATTTTTAAGTATTTCCCCAATTTTAGCGACAAGCAAGTAGAACAAATTAACTTTTTGTTTGATTTATATCAATTTCACAATGCCCGGGTGAATGTAATTTCCCGAAAAGACATGGATAATTTTTATGTGCATCATGTATTACACTCGTTTGCTTTATTGAAATTAGCATCATTCGATCGCGTAAAATCAGTTGTTGATATCGGAACTGGTGGCGGCTTTCCTGGAATTCCCCTAGCGATAGCTTTGCCTGATATTCAATTTCATTTGGTGGATAGCATTGGAAAGAAAATCCAAGTAGTTAAAACCATCGCCGAAGATATTGGTTTAACCAATCTTAAGGCTACCCATTCGAGGGTCGAGAACATCGACGAAAAATTCGACATGGCGGTTTCTAGAGCCGTTGCCCCAACCAAAGAACTCATCCAATGGATGCAACACAATTGGATCTCTAAGCCCAATATGGCCTTTTTGAAGGGCGGTGATTTAAGTGCCGAGTTGAACGAAGCGCTTGAATTAAATGCTAAATTCCGATTCAAATCGTTTTCTATATACGAGCATATTCCCGAACCCTTTTTTGAAACTAAAAAGGTGGTGTTACTGAGTTAAGATGTCGTTACTGATTCTAAGAAAGCACAGCGCGTTCCTTTAATTTATAAATACTATTTTTCATAGGTTGGTAACGTTCAACCCATGGAAAATAGTAATTGTAGGTAAATAAAGTCCTGTTTTAGGCAATTCCAAAGCTTTTACGGGCATGTTGCAATGCGTTTTCGATTCCATTGGCGTCTTTACCCCCCGCAGTTGCGAAGAAGGCTTGTCCTCCTCCACCCCCTTGAATGAATTTACCGCATTCGCGCACCAGATTGCTGGCATTCCACGATTTTTCGGCTACTAATTCTTCGGAAATGTAAATGGCAATACCGGGTTTTTCTTGTGCTTCATATGCCAAAACAACAACCGCAGGATTTAGGCCTTCTTTCAAATCAAAGCACAATTGTTTTGCCGCTTCGGCATGAGGCAACTGCACATGTTGAATCACAAAATTGATGTCTCCATGTACTTCTACTTGAGACTTCAAATCTTTTAATATTGCCGAAACCTGCGCTTGTTCCATCGATTCAAGGCGCTTTTTCAATTGGCTTTGTTGATCTAATAACTTATCAATGGCCTGCAACACGTCTTTCGGAAATTGTAATTTTTCATGTACGGCTTGCAATTCATTCAATTTTTGTTGCACAAATCGCCACGCCCCTTCATTACTCAGGGCTTCAATACGACGTACCCCGGCCGAAACGCTTCCCTCAGACACCAATTTGAACAATCCGATATCGGCGGTTTGCTTTACGTGGGTACCCCCACACAATTCAATGGAATAATTGCGATCAAACTCTATTACACGCACAGAATCGCCATATTTCTCACCAAACAAGGCCGTAGCTCCCATATCGCGAGCCTCTTGAATGGGCATATCGCGGTATTCTACCAAGGCGATATTCTCGCGGATTTTCTGGTTTACGCGCGCTTCTACTTGTTGAATTTCGTCATCGGTCATTTTCCCAAAATGAGAAAAGTCAAAACGAAGGCCTTCTGGATTTACCAAACTTCCCTTTTGAGCCACATGTAAGCCTAGAACTTCCCTCAATGCCGAATGCATCAAATGTGTAACGCTGTGATTGCTCGAAATTAAATTTCTGCGCTCGGAATTCACGTTGGCGGTAAACAGTTGATTGGGATTTGCGATGGAACTTTTCGTAAACAACACATGAAGTTTGTTTTCTTTCTGAGTATCGAATACTTCAATAACAGCACCGTCTTCACCGATTAAAACACCGGTATCGCCAACCTGTCCGCCGCTTTCAGCATAAAACGGCGTGTTATCGAGCACCAACTGTGTATACGTTTTTCCTTTTTGTTCTACTTGGCGGAAACGCGAAATATGGGTTTGCACGCTCAATGTATCGTAACCACAGAACGCCTCTTGCGATTCGGCCAAAATGACGTTCCAGTCGCCCGTGTCTTTTTTAGCATCGGCTTTGGAGCGGTTCTTTTGTTCTTGTAACGCCAATTGGAAACCGTCTAAATCAATTTGTACGCCTTTTTCGCGGGCTATTAATTCGGTTAAATCGATAGGAAATCCGAAGGTATCGTATAATTCGAACGCCATTTCCCCAGAAATAGAATGTCCTTCATTTTGATCGAAAAAGTCATTCAATCGGCCCATTCCAAGGCTTAAGGTTCTGAAAAAAGACAATTCTTCTTCTCTAATTACCTTCTGAATAAAGGCTTCTTGCTGTTCAATTTCGGTGAATGAATCTTTGAAGAAATGCGCAATTGCTGGAACTAACTCCGAAAGAAAAGGCTTGTTTAAATTCAAATAACTGTATCCGTAACGCACGGCGCGACGTAAAATGCGACGTGCCACATAACCCGCCCCTGTATTGGAGGGCAGCTGTCCATCGGCAATAATCATCACGACCGCGCGAATGTGATCGGCGATTACTCGATGGGCGATATCTGATATTTCGACGTGACCGTATGGTACTTGAGACAATTCAGCCGTTTTTTCAATGATATAACTAAAAATATCGGTATCGTAGTTCGATTTTTTCTGTTGGATAACCCGAACCAGGCGTTCGAAGCCCATTCCTGTATCCACGTGTTTGGCGGGTAAAGGTTGCAGAGAACCATCTGCCAAACGGTTGAACTCCATGAATACATTATTCCAAATTTCAATTACTTCGGGATGATCGGCATTTACTAAAATAGCGCCTTCTTGATTGGCGCGTTCTTCATCGGAACGCATATCGTAATGAATTTCTGAGCAAGGTCCGCATGGACCGGTATCGCCCATTTCCCAAAAATTATCTTTTTTATTACCTCTTACAATGTGCGATTCGGGCACCATCGACGCCCAGATATTATAGGCATCTTGGTCGAAGGCAAGGCCTTCTTTAGGATCGCCTTCGAAAACACTCACGTACAAACGGTCTTTGGGAAGTTGGTACACTTCGGTTAACAGTTCCCAAGCCCAGGTAAGAGATTCTTTTTTGAAGTAGTCGCCAAAGCTCCAATTTCCCAACATTTCAAACATGGTATGGTGGTAATGGTCGTGACCTACTTCCTCCAAATCATTGTGTTTTCCACTTACGCGCAAGCATTTTTGGCTATTGGCAACGCGGGTATGGGTAGCTTTTGCATTTCCCAAGAAAAAATCTTTGAATTGATTCATTCCGGCATTGGTAAACATCAAAGTAGGATCGCCTTTCACCACTATGGGGGCTGAGGGAACGCATTGATGACCTTTAGATTCGAAGAAGTCGAGGAATGATTTTTTTATTTCGTGGGAACTGCGGCTCATAATTAAGCGCAAAGATAAAAAAAGCCACCGCAAAACGGTGGCTTTTTTGGTTCAATCAAAACCGGTTATTAACCGATCTCTGCTAGTTTAGGAGCTGCCGATTTAATGGCGTCGCTCGAACCGTCAGCAAATTTGACAAAATTGTCGTTGAATAATTTCGCAAGTTTCTGACATTGAGCGTCGTAGGCAGACTTATCTGTCCAAGTATTGCGGGGGTGCAATAACTCGGCGGGCACATTTTCACATTCATTGGGCATTAAAACACCGAAAACAGGATGTTCGGTGAATTCGCTGTTTAATTTACCTTCTAAAGCGGCGGTAATCATAGCACGGGTATAAGAAAGTTTCATTCTGGAACCTACTCCATAGGGTCCACCAGTCCAACCTGTATTAATTAACCACACATTCACTTCTGGATTTTCGGTTAATTTCTTACCTAACATTTCTGCATACTTAGCAGGATGCAAGGGCAAGAACGCTTGTCCAAAACACGCAGAGAATGTAGCTTGAGGCTCGGTAACACCGGCTTCTGTACCCGCCACTTTCGCGGTATAACCACTGATGAAATGGTACATGGCTTGACTTGGTGTTAATTTAGAAATAGGAGGAAGCACCCCGAAGGCATCTGCCGTAAGGAAGAATATATTCTTAGGCGCATCTCCAATAGAGGGAACCGCAATATTGTCGATATATTCAATAGGATACGCGACGCGGGTATTTTCAGTAACAGAAATATTATCGAAATCAACTTTATTGCTTCCTTCAAAATAGCGCACATTTTCTACTAAGGCACCGTGTTTGATGGCATTCCAAATTTGAGGTTCTTTTTCTTCGGTAAGGTTCACGCATTTGGCATAGCAACCGCCTTCAAAATTGAAAACAGTATTTTCAGACCAACCATGTTCATCGTCGCCAATTAATTTGCGTTTGGGATCGGCACTTAAGGTTGTTTTACCGGTACCGCTCAAACCAAAGAAAATGGCCGTATCGCCTTGTTCGCCAATATTGGCAGAACAGTGCATGCTCAGTACATTTCTTTCTTGTGGTAATATGTAGTTCATCACACCAAAAATTCCTTTTTTGATTTCACCGGTATACCCGCTGCCGCCAATAAGGATTATTTTTCGGGTCATGTCTACAAGGGTAAAGTTGTGTTGACGTACCCCATCTTTGGCTCCATCGGCTTTAAAAGAAGGTGCGGCTAAAATCAACCATTCGGTTTCTTGTTGTGCGGCTTCCTCTAGTGAAGGACGTAAAAATAAATGCTTGGCGAATAAATTCTGATAAGCACTTTCGGTAACTACTTGAATATTTACTCGGTATTCTGGATCGGCGCCAGCATAAGCATGGCGCACAAAAATGTCTTTTGATTGTAAATGATTTACCACACGATCCAATAATGCGTTAAACTGCTCGGACTCGATAGGCTGGTTAACCGATCCCCACCATACTGTATCGGCGGTTTTGGCATCGCGAACCATAAATTTGTCTTTTGGACTTCTTCCCGTAAATTCACCTGTATCGGCAGCCAAAGCCCCCATATCGGTAAGGGTACCTTCATTTCTCTCAAGTGCTTTTTGAACCAATTCCTCGGTTGTAAAATTTTCAAAAACTTGGTTGGCGTGATTGCGAATGGCTGATAACAGCTCTTCATTAGTCATCATAGATAAATCGGATTATTTTTGTTGCACAAATTTACTAACCATTCGTATCTTTACCCAACAAATCCACAACAATTTAATTACGAGTTTCGCACAATAAGTAAACAATAAAACAAGGCCTTTATAACCCATCAAAACAATTGAAAAACAACAAGTTAAAAACTATAATTAAATGTACAATTTTTAGTGTCAAATCGACACTAACTGCACTTTTATTCATGTCAATTGCCTTGAATGCACAGTCTGTACACGTTTCAAATAGTCGTGAAATCGGCATTTACACGGGAAATGTAGCCTGGGGATTAACCAATTATTACCTCAGTCAACAAGCCCCAAGACAGAGGCCGAAATTTAAAATTACGGGACTCGATAAATTTCATCAAACCAACAATAAGCCCCAAATGAAATTGGCTTCGGATATTGGTTTTTGGACTTGTGCAATTGTAAGTGGTTTAGCTACCCTTAATCCAGAATCACAGTCTATCGATTGGCGCTATGCCAATTTACTGCTACAAAACACACTTCTTACTGCCAATCTGACCCAAACGGTGAAAATATTTGTGGGAAGGGAACGACCAAGCCGATGGAATGCAAACGACGATTTTCACTCGTTTTTCAGCGGACATAGTTCGTTAACAGCGTCGGCGGCGGCGAGCAGCTTGTGGTATGCCTATAAGGTTCCCAACGCTCCCAAACATACCAAAATAATCGGTTGGACTGCAGCAGGCATTAGTTTAGTTACCGGCATACTTCGTATTGGTGCAGGCAAACACTATCCATCCGACGTGATTATCGGCTGGACTGTGGGAACGGGTGTGGCCTTATTGAACGCACACCTGCATCGACCTCGTTAATTTTTTAATTTATCCTTAAAAAGCTTTTTGAATTTTTCGACCTTCTCCCCTACTACAAATACGCAATAGGGCTGCGATTTATTGCCTTCGTAATAGTTTTGATGGTAATCTTCCGCGGTGGAATAATCCTTAATAGGAACGATTTCGGTTACGATGGGATCGTCCCA
>ERZ891134.1359-NODE-1359-length-16906-cov-13.858050_pt1 | contig 16906 bp, 14 predicted proteins | sample MGYA00520888_ERZ891134 | MGnify/ENA primary metagenome ERZ891134 (study PRJEB32303, sample SAMEA104408692) | aquatic metagenome | biome: Brackish water; feature: Coastal; material: water | place: Baltic Sea | collected 2014-10-23 | depth 10 m ... | reverse complement strand
CATCAAAGTTAGCCGTACACATACAAGGCTCTGTAGCGGGTTGAACATCAGTGTGATGATTTAATACTTTAAGCTCCGCAACTTTTGGATTACCCTTTATTACTTCAGCCCAAGTAGGGGGCGGATTAGAAGCACATAGATTACCACCATTAATGCTTATGCAGCTACCGCTACCGCCGCCAGAACTATCTTCTATTAAATCATCAACGTATTTCTTTAAATCATCAACGTACTTCTTAGTGACAACGTGCATATCGTCCACGCCGTCTTTGTTTAACTTGATGTGGTTAATAAATGATGTTTGAGTGTTCCCAACATATACTTTTGTATTTCCGTCATGCTGAAGTGCTAAGTTTGAGTTTTCCCCACTGTCTAGGAAAAGAGTTTTGATCTTTGATCCGTCCATGACCAGATCGCCAGACATGACGTCGCCAGCTTTCATTACGAAAGATGTGGGGTCTATGGTTTCAGCTATGGTAAAGAATTTAACACGACACTTATCTTCCAAACTTGCATCGGCTCTGGGTCGGTTTGACCGTGAGTGTTCCACGTCAAACATCCAGAAGGCGTTTGCTCCGCTTGTTTCGTCAGACTTACCTGTGACTTTATACAGTCCGTAATCGCCGTCGTCTGGTGAGAAAATTTCAAGGTAGCTATTAACTTCAATGTCATTGAAATTGTGTAGTTTTCCATCGCTGTCTACGGTGTTTATGAATATTTGGTCTGCCTGTGGATACTCGCTGGTGCTAGTACCTGCTCCGTACATAGCAAACATGGATGGACTAGCAGAACCTACTGGATTAAACCGCCATGTTCCTCGCTCCAGTGTAGGTGCTAGTGCTTCAATTTCTTCTTCTAATTCAATTATCTCGTTTTGAAGTTTCTCTTCCTTATCGTCTATATACTTTTTAGTAGACGCATCGTAGTCTTCAGTAGGGTCGGCTAGGTTAACAATCTTATTGCGACCCCCCTCTCCCTGCATATCAAGCTGGCCTTCCATATTGTCGCCAGCCTTTGCAACATAATTTTCTTCTAAATATTCTTTGTTGGCTTTAATTAGGTCAAAAGGCTCTACTGCACTAGGCGTTCTAATGTGAACTGGTTCGTCCATAGATAATTCAATTAGGTTGTGAGTTGGTCTTACATGACCTAGCCATGTACTATGGCCGCGTTTTTGTTCCATCACAAAGGTACAAAACTGCGTTTGTGTGGATGAATACACAAGACTAACGCCTTGCATGTAATCAAACATTTTTATTTTTACAGGATCGTCGTGGTTCATAAGTGGGATGCCGTTTAAGTCGCGGCTTGCAAAACCCCACTCAACAAACTCTCTTCTATCGTAATTATCTTCTGGAGTTGGATTGGTAGTGCTGTCTTTAGTTCTTGCGTAGCATGTTCCCTCCTCGTCATTGAAATCGTCTGGCAATACCAGCCTGTAAGAAGCAACAAATGGTGTTGGTGCTGCTGGCATACTTGCTACTGATGGAGAGCCAGCGAAGTAAAGAGCGTTTTCTCTGAAAGGGACGTTGTTCTTTGCTTTTGAAATGTCAAAGTAAATTGCTATTTCGTCGTTTGAGTGGTAGAAATCAACATGGGTAATTTCAGAAGAAAACGCCCACGTCATGTGGCCTTCGTTCTCAAGATCGTAAGTCCACATAGTAAATGGACCTTCTTTCCAAAACCAACCTAGATCATCTTTTACAGTGTCTCCGTCGTACCGTTTGTATCTGTCATCTACTTGACACAATATGTAAGCAATGTCCGTGCCATCAACTACGTTACCTTTGTCGTCTGAAGAGAACGCAGTCATTTGCGGCGCGTCTGGCTCGACTGCTGGAATTGAAGGCGTGAAGTTTTCTTCCGTTACATATTTGTAAGGAAAAGTCATAGTCACTTCATCTGCGCTTACGCCGTCAACCATCTCCCAAGTCTTCTTACTGTCAACGTATCGGTACAATGCGCCGTTGCTTAGTAAAACCTCGTCGTTGTTTGCAGGGTTTTTAGGAAAAACGTATTTCATTATACCTTGTCTCCTTTAGTGAGGCGTTGCTCCAACGTAGTGAGGCGTTGCTGTAAGGCAAAAACTTGTTTCTTAGTGGCGTTGTTTTCTTTGATAAGATCATAAACTTTGCCCTCTATGGCCACGGGTGGGGCAACAGAGATGTACGCCTCAGACGCTTCATCGTAGATGCGAAGAGCCATTTTATTTTGCTCGTTATCAAACCACATATTGCCATGAACTGGGTTGTCTGGCGGGGCGTCAGATAAAATTGTAGAGTTTTTAACTTTGTTGTAGAGGTAATGGTTTATGTCTAACTGGTTTTCTAAAAGCTCTGCTTCTTCAATTGGTATTTCTAACTTGCGAGCAATCACGTCTGTCTGTGCAGACACTAAGTCTGTAGTTAGTAATTTCCATTCGCGTGTTAAGTTTTGTGCGTCTTCACGGTAAGTAAGCCATCTGTTATTGCGCAATACTTCTGGCGGCCTAAGAACGTAATCGCCAAATGCGCCGCCGTCTTTGTATATTGTTACCAAGACGTTGCTGTCGTCAAATGCTGCGCCCTTGCCAGCAGCTAACTCAACTTCAAACTCAGCAAATTCAGGGTTAGATAGGTCTATTTCCTTAATGACGTAGCTGGCGTAAATATCACCTATTGCTTTAGTAGATGGAAGCGAGCCGTCTTTCTTTGGCTGAAAGTCTAAGTCAATCATGTTGGTGGGAATTATAGTATCCCAATGATGTAAGGCATCATCGTTGTCGTATCTGCTCAGACGCAGTGTGTTTGTTGTTTGTAGTAAGTCTTCGCTCTCTAAAGAAACGATGCCAATGTCAGAGTGGTTCTTGTCTACGTCGTAAGTCCACTCACTTTTCTTTATGTAACTGGTTACGCCGTCTTCGCCAGGCTCGCCTTGCTCACCTTTAATTTCTTCTTTCTGTTCTGGCGTTAAGCTTTCGTAATCAAAGCTTTCGCCATCGTCGCCCTTCTCCCCTTTAAGGTCTTCAAGTTGGGCGGGTGTGAAATCATCGTAGGTGAATGGATCGCCTTGCTCACCTTGTTCGCCTCTAATTTCTTCCTTTTGTTCTGGTGTTAGGCTGTCGTAGTCAAAGCTTTTGCCGTCTTCGCCATCGTCACCCTTTTCGCCTTTAAGCAATTCAAGCTGAATGTCTGTAAAGTCGTCGTAGGTGAATGGATCGCCCTTCTCACCTTTAAGGTCGTCCAACTGGTCTTGTGTGAAATCGTCGTAAGTAAAGGCGTCACCTTGATCGCCCTTCTCTCCCTTTAAATCGTCTAGCTGATCTTGGGTAAAGTCGTTGTAGGTAAAGTCTTTTCCGTCATCGCCCTTCTCACCTTTTAAGTCTGCAAGCTGTTCTGGTGTAAAGTCGCTATATATAAAGTCTTTTCCGTCTTCACCCTTCTCGCCTTTAAGGTCGTCTAGTTGATCTTGAGTGAAGTCGCTGTAGTAAAACGGATCGCCCTTGTCTCCCTTATCACCCTTATCGCCTTTGTCTCCCTTATCGCCCCAGCCAGACGTGAGGTCGAAGGTTCCGTAGGCTATTACAGAAAGAACATCTCTATAGCTTGCAGGGTCGTAAAGAATTATTTCATGGCTGCTGTCTGCGCTGAAGTCTAGCGGCGTTAGTTTGATGCCGTTTAAAAATACGTCTACTTGGTTGGGATCAAAGATTAACTCTTCGCCTTGGTCGTCAAAGCCAGTGAAGACTGATTGTTCGGGCTTGGCTGTGAAGTAAAAACGGTCTGCCGTGTTTGTTGTTAGAGCGTTAGATACAACTACCCATGACTTGCCGTTGTATACTTTTAGTGTGTTGGTGCTGGTATCGTAGTATAAGTCGCCAGCATCTAAGGGCGAGCCGTCTGGGTCTTGCGTCGGTGCGCTAGAGTGTGGGCCAAGGTATTGGTTTAGGAATATCTCTGTGTTTTTTGCTGCCGTAACTACGTCGTCGCTAATGCTGGCAACTACTACTACCTCGTCGGCTATGCTGGCAACTATCTTTACTGCTGGGCCTAGCTCTATTATTAGGTCCATGTTTTCGGAAACACTTATTATGTGTTCGATGTTTTGAGCTATTATCTTTAGTTCTTCGTGCAGTTCACCAAGATTAATGATGTGTTCATTGGTGGCCCAATACTTTGCGCTGTACTCGCCAGTTGTTCCTACAGGGCCATCCATTTTTATGGCCCACTCTTTTGAACTTCCGTCTGAGGGATCGTCTGGGTTGTCGCTTGTGCTTACGCCTACGCCACCAATTGCCCATGCCTTAGAAGAATAATCTACTTCGTCTATCTTGCCAGTCTGTTTGATTGCCCACTGTCTGGCGTCTGAGGTATCTACTATCTTGGTTGTGTGAGGAGACTTTACCATTTGCTCTTCAGTAGAAAAGGTAATGTCATGCGTAGTTATGCCGTGGACTATGTATACGTCCTTGGTGCTGGCCTTAATTAAATCGAATTGGCGATAAGGGCGAAAGGGTACAAACTCGTCTGTTATCTCAAAGAATGGAGTTATGGTTATCCATGCTTCTTCGCCAGTTGCGAAGTGACCTATGCGATATTGTATTTCGCTAGTTACTGGATCGAACCTAAACTCGAAGTTGTCTGGGCGAAAGTCGCCTGTGTCGCCATCAAATAAATCTAAGAGAAGATCAGCAATTGTACGATTGCCGTGTTCAGCCATTTCAATGTACTGGTCAAGTATCCACTCGTTGTGGGGTGGGTTTTGATCGCCCGTCCTATAGCTGGAAAAACGTATCTGCTCGCTGTCTGGGCGTGTTCTACCTGTCTTCGACATTACTTGTAATACCCCATCTGCTTCATTATACGGATCAGCCCAGTCTTGGTTAGCTTGTAGTTGTCTCGCGCCAGTTTGCTTTCTTCGCTGGCTTCAAGTTCTGTTATGCGGTTTTCTAGGCTTCGTATCTGGTCTTCTAGTTTTGTGATGTGGGTCGTGTTGTGGACGTGGCGCGTGGCAGCCTCACGTTGTAAGGACTGCTCTATTTCTTCTATGTAATTTAAGACTGGTGCGGGAACTGACTTGGATAAAGCTGCGCGCTTCTTGGCCTTGGATATTGTTGTGTCGCCCATTTTACTAACCACTCTTTTGCTGCATTGGTATTAGGTTGCCCTTTTGAACTTCGTTCTGGACATCACCTTGAGGCTGTACGGATGCGCCGCGCATTTTTTCCATTAGCTGCATTTGCTGGCTAGGACTTGGCCCCTGCTGTTGCATTTGCTGCTGGTCTATTTTGAACCTGTCTAAGTCTGTAATGCCCATGGCGCGGATCGCTTCTTCCGCAATTGCGCCAGCGTCATACTCCATGTTAAGGCCAGTTTGTGACATGATCTGAAGCATGTTCATCCATGTTTCAGCGTTGCGCGTTGGCTCTAAGGGAAGTGTGCCGTCTATTACTAAGTAATCTATTTCGCCTTGTAGGTTTTTTTGAACGTCGTAATCTAAATAGCCGTCGTCAACCATGCTTGAGAGTTGGTTGGGCATGTTCTGCTCGTCCATCTTTATGCTGCCTTCCATGGACAAACTGTCCTGAATGTTGGCAACCATCATGCGTACCATTGGACGTATTGTGGTGGCTGACATTATGCGTGAAAGAACGCCAAGACGTTGAGAGCCAAGTTGGGTAAGACGTTGTATTTCGGTGGCACTGCGTATTCCGTCTGAGGTGGGCATACCTTGCTGTGCGTCTGAGGCTGCGCTGACGCGCTGCTTGAGGTCTGACATTGCGGCAATGTCGTTGAAGTGACCGCGCGTTACGTCTGGGACTTGAGCTATGAATACGCCGTCGCCTGGCTTACTGCCTGGCAGGGTTCGGACTACGCCCCATGGGTTGCGGTCTATTAGGTCTGGGACGCTGACTTGGGTTGGGTCTACGAAGATAAGATTGTTTAGGGCGGCACTGATGTTGTCTATGCGTGAACGCATTAAATATGTTGCGATGTCGTGCATCGGAAGAATGAGATCGTAGAGCGATTGGCCGTAGGTTTTGTGCTGGTCTTGGTATAAGCCGCCAATTACTGTGGGGAATTGTTGGCCGTATGGATTGAGTTGTAGGCGTATTACTACGTTCTCGTCGAGAATTGTTACGACTAAGAATATTTGCTCTATGCTTGGTATGTTTATTTCGTGACCTGATAGGCGTACCCAAGCCTCGTCTACCACGCGGCTATCGCCAAGTGTGAAGTAGGCGTGACCACTCGCGTCGCGTTGGTTGGGTGAGGCAGGGTCTATTGATAGGCCACGGCCTTCCTCTTGATGCCACCTGTGCGCTTGCCAGCCAGCACGGTGCGCTGAGACCTTGTGGCGTAAGGCAGGAAACATCTTTAGCTTTGGGTACATGCCAGAGTAGAGGAGACTGTTGAAGCTGCTGTAGTCGCTGAAAACTATGTACTGCATGTTGTCCCAGTCACCCCAATTTACGCGGGGATCGGGGAAGCAGCGGCGGGGATCGAAGTTTATTATTTGGTTTTGGTTTGTTTTGGCGTCCCAAACTATTTTTGTTGGTGCGAAGCCGTAGCGTATGCTGTCAAGAAGCATTTGAGCTATTCGTGCCTCGCCAGCCGTGCGGCGTAGCTGTTGGTGCAAGACGCGCTCAAGGATTAGGGATGGCTCTCTGGACTTTCTGTTTAAGCCTTCAAGCTGAAACATCGGGTTGCGGCCTGTAAGGGCGGCCATGAGGTATGTTAGAACTGTGTCTGCGATGGCGCGCGTGTCTGCGATGACTGCCTTTTCTCTAAACTCTGTGGCGTCTGGCCTAACGTATACGTCGTGCGCGCGGTCTGCTTCCTTCCAGTGAGGATAGCGTTTGCGCACTTTGTGGTATGACATATCTACCATTGACTTGACGTAATCTACTATTCGTAGTTCTTCTTCGTCGTTTAGAAGGTGAGAAATATCTTCGTAATTTGTTAGCTGTTGGGCATACGCACTTAGATCAACCACTACGCCATCGTTCGGGCCAGAGGTGTATTCGGCGTTGCGGTAGCCAGTAGTGTTGTTTTGGGCTTTCATCATGTGGTATGTCTACCTGTCTGGGGTTTAGTGTGTCGTCCGTTATGTGATGCCCCATCCAGCCCACTTTTGATGCTTTCTGTTTCTGCTGTTGCTGTGGCTGTGGCTGCCACTGTGCGGTGTGGTGAAGCCCCTGCTTGAGAGTTGTTGGGAAAGGGATTGACCAAATTGTTGGCCAATGTTTTGTGCCGTTAGGGACTGGGCAGGGTCGCTGTGTAACTGCCACTGTTCAGGAGAGATGCTCGTTCTGGAGAGGATGTCGATAGCCATTGTTGTGGCGTCTACTTGGTCGTCGTGGTTGCCGTTAGGGAATGTTATTGTTTCATCTATGAAATTGTCTAACCAGTCTGCTGCGTCTGGTATGAAGACGCGGCCACCCTCTATTATTGGTAGGATGGCGTTTACTCGTGCAACTTTGTCGTTGACTACTTTGTAGGGGATTACTGATATTCCGCTTTCGCGCTTGAGTTCTTGGAGTAGGGATTGGCCAGAGGCTTTGTCCTCTATGTATAATGCGCGTAAGCCGTTGCCCCTGTGACGGTTGTTTAAGCGGATTAGGCGTTGCTTGAGTTCGGGGAAGTCGTACTTGCCGCGCATAATGTCGATGATGTATATGTCGCCGTTTCGGTCCATGCCAGCGGTGACGGCTACACTGTAGTCGGCTGTTTCTGTTTTTTTGAAGGCGGTGTCGCACGTTATTATTAGGGTGGCGAAGTTTTGTGGGCGTAAGTCGCTAGGGTATTTTTGCCACCACTCTGTCTTGATTAGGTTGCCGCCTTGAATGAAGGGTTCTTGCTGGTAAAGGCTGGCAAATTCGCGGGGGTTTAAACGGCGGCGGCGTTGAAGATCGTCTAGCGGAAAGCGTGAAGGCCAGAGGGGGGTTTCGACTATTACTTTTTCGCTGTGACTTCTTTGGCCGTTGGGTAGCTTTCTGGCCTCTTCTATGGGGAGATACTTGGGGTGTGATGTGGGGAGCTTGTGGCGGTTTGTTGTTTTGGTTTTGGTTACTTCTTTTATTGCGGGGAAGTTTATGTGCTTCCAGCGTTTTTCGGCCCAGTCTTCTGTTTGCATAAGGCGGCCAGCTAGGTCGTCTGGATGCCAGCGTGTGAGGATTATGATTTGCTTTGGACGTGTGCCGTCTAGTTCTGGTTGAAGGCGGGTGGCGAGGGCGGAAGTGTAGTAGTTCCATGTTTTGTTTCGTTGGGACATACTTTCGGCGTCTTCTCTGGCTTTGATGGGGTCGTCTACCAAGAGTAGATTTGCTGGTCGGCCAGAGGTGGTGCCGCCAATGCCTACCGCGAAGTATGCGCCGCCCTCTTCGGTGCGCCAGACGTCTGCTGCGCGGCTGTCTGTTGATAGGTGGAAGTCGGGAAAGGCTTGAGGGATTGCTTTGTCTTCGACTACGGAGCGAATTTGTCGGCCAAAGTCGGTGGCTAGTTGGCTGTTGTATGAGCAGGACATGGTGTAGCGGCTAGGATTGCGCATCATGTAGTATGAGGGGAATAGGACTGTGCCGAATGTTGATTTTGCGTGGCGAGGTGGCATTGTTATTAAGAGGTTTTTGGGGGATTTTGCTTTTTCGAGGTCGTCTAGGGCGTGGATTAGCTCTAATTGGAAGTCACTGAGGGTCCATTCAGGATATAGAAGACGGACGAAACCTTCGAATGTTTCTGAGGCGTCGCGTAACTTGAGGAGTAGGGCGGCAGCTTTGCGACGCCGCACGCTTTCGGCAGAGTTGTAGTTTTTTTGGGGAATTTTTTCTGTGGTCATTGTGTGTGTTGTTCGCTGTTCTTAGCGTAGGGCGCGGCGTAGGCGTTGAGATAGGAGTAGCTCTGCTCTTGTGGTGGGATCAGGTGTTGATTGGGCCATTACTGTAATGAAATGGTCGAATATGGCCGATGCGCGCTTGTGAGGGGGTACTGATGATAAGTCTTGTTGGGCCATAGCGTGGGCGAATTGGTGTATGGTGGCCTCGCTTTGGATGGGGGTGGCTTTGGGGTTGCGTTTCTTCATTTTTTTTGTGGCTCATGTTCTATTAATTTTGCGCCAGCGGCTATCTCTTCTAGTTCTGCGCGCGAGAGGTGGGTGATGTCTTTGGTCTCGACTTCTAGCTTGGTGTGGTTGCTGTTTAGGTCGGGAATTACTTTGTTAAGTAACATGCCAAAGACGCGAGCCTGTGTGGGCGTCCACTCTTTGTCGTGCATCACTACTTCGTTGGCTACGACAATTTGCTCTGTTACAAACTCTGCTATCATGCCGCGTATCTCTGAAGTTTCTCGTGGGGATAGGCCACGCGGAGCGTGAGTGTTAAATACTTTTAATGCGGTGGTCATTAACTTTACCTGTTTGTTATGCTCTCTAGTTTTCCAGCCGTTTCCTGCTTTAACTTTTTCTGAAATTTTTTTTGCGCGTGCCTTTTTTGCTTCTTCGGGCATGTTTTTGAAAAGGTCGCTCTGTTTTCTGCATTTTTTGCTGCAATATTTTGAACCCCTTGCCACTCTTGAGGCGATTTCTTCGTATTCTTTATTGCATGTAATACAAGTTAGTATCGTCCTTGAGCGTGTACGGAAGTATTTCTGCTGTAATTCAGTGCCTTTGTTGATGCCATCGAACGATTTCATTTTAAAATTTTCTTTCGCTTACTCGTGGGAAGTGACAATCTGCGCGGGAAAAGCAAACGGCGAAGTGGCCCAATCCCCCCCCCTTCAAAATAGTGTCAAGATTGTGGCAATTTGCTGCTAACATCTTGTTTTTCCTGCGTTTTAACACCCCTTCTAGGGGTGTTAACAAGGGTTTTTAGTCTTCGTGCGCGTTTAAAAAAAAACCCGCGCGAGGTCGCATACAATACTTCGAAGAAGTATTTTTGGTTTGATTTCATCACTCTGGCATTTTTTGACCAAATGGTCAAATATTGGGGTCGTGCATGTGTAGATATGCACAGGTGTAGCTACACATACACATATGAACCGAAGGTTCTTAGCCCAGTAGAGATTTCGATTTCCGATTTCTCGTTCAACTGGAAAGTTCTCACATGAAAGCCATCGAAGTAAAATCCGCGATGAACGTCGCAGCAGCTTGGGTCAACGAAACTGCCAAAGGTCGCAAAGAAGTCCTCGCACTTGCGATAGAGATTTCGAAGAAATCTCCGAAGAAGCGTTGGAAGTCGCTTGCGAAAGCGATGACCGAAAACGATGCGCCTCGCGTCAAGGCGTACTCGTTGCAAGGCGACGCGAAGAAAGCCGCTTTCGCGGCTCTTCGAGCCGCTGCGAAAGTCGCAGAGCCAGAGGTCGCGGAACCGAAGGCGAAGGCGAAGCCGAAAGCGAAAGCCAAGGCGAAGCCTTCGAAAGCGAAACCCGCGTTGAACATGGATGCGCTGGCAGCGCAACTCGCGGATGTTGACGATGCGCAACTCGCCGCTTTCTTCAACGCAGTGGTCGCGGCTCGCTCATAACGCAAGGCGAAATCAGGAGGCGAAAGCCTCCTGATCCGCGAGAGATTAGCTCCTCGCGCTGATGATGCCAGCTTGCACATAACACAAGGAAATCAACATGGAATATCCTCGCGTAGTATGCCCAAGATGCGAAGAAGCACTTGCGGAAGATGGGACCGACGTTCGCGTTATCACAACACGAGGCGTCATCGTCACCGTGTGCGAATTTTGCACACATCCCGAAGAACAGAAATTACCTGCGCCACCACATGAATGGCCAGCTTACGCATAACGCCATAAACACGAGACCCCAACGCATCGCGTTGGGGTTTTTTCTTGCGTTCAAAACAGGAGAAAATCTATGCACGCAATACAAAAACATCACGCAGACATGCGTAAACGCTACAACGATTATCTTGCGATGGTTGACCCCGACAACACAGGCATATGCGTGTTCTCACGCGAGGCTGTGCTGTCAGTTTCGGAATGGTTGGATGTGCAAGCTTGCGACTACGAGGTGGCGACATGATTGGACACAGAAACATGACGCTACGCGAAGCTTACGACAACTACATCGCGCTTGCAGACGATGGCACAGGCTGTGAAATTGGCACGGGCTTGCCGCTAAAAACCTTCGACGAATGGCTTGCGGCATAGCCTCTCGTATGCAGCGCACCTGTGATGCACGCCAATTTACCGAAGGTTCTTAACCAAGTGGAAGGGAAAACTTCCAGCCTGACACTTCCTGTGTTGGGCTTTTACTCGTTTCATCAGGAGAAAAAACATGCAGAAAGCGATAGAAAACGCGCTAAAATACGAGGTCGTTGTGGCTTATGATTGGCTAGACCAACACCCCGAAATCACTCGCTGGGATAACGAAAGCGACGCGATTGATTGGGCAGAGAGAACGATTGAAGGCGGCGTAAAACAACGCGAGCTAGATCAAGGCGAGCCAATCACCGAAGAAATGCGTAGCGAATTTCGTGAACAAGAGGCTGCGTTAGTCCAAGTTTATGAAGTCTGGGCTTGATCTGAGGTCTCTCGTATGCAGCGCACCTGCGCTGCGTACCAATTTACCGAAGGTTCTTGTCCAATCAGAAGATCAATTTGATTTTCAACCTACCTCGCCTCGTGCGGGGTGGGATTTTTTCGTTTCATCAGGAGAAAATAACATGAAACTAATCACCGCAGAACAGCGCAAGCAACTTGTGAAAAACTTCCACGCCACACAAAAAGACGAAAACGCTTGCGATCATAAGCCAGTGGTCAAGCTGTTCAATCCCGTAGGCGCAGCAACATGGCTCATAAGCGAGATGGGAGAGGATGGCGACACGTTGTTTGGCTTGTGCGATCTTGGCATGGGCTGTCCAGAGTTTGGCTACGTTTCGCTTGCAGAACTTGAGGCCATCAAGGGACCGCTTGGCTTGGGCATTGAACGCGACGCATGGTTTGAGGCCAAGATGTCACTCACGGGTTACTACGCAGAAAGCGGGATAGAGGGCCGCATTTGCGCATGACTTACACACAAGACCTGAAACGGCGTCGCAGATTGCGACGCCTAAAACAGCTAAAGTTTGGGGGGCGGCACCGCAAGGTGTCGCTCTCTCTCGTTCGGCGTTTGACAATGAGGTGTAACAGAGGTTATACACACCTAAAGGCGTCACCAATAACCACAACCACAACCACAAGGAAATTAACATGATCACCGACAGAAAATACGATGCAGAATTACGCGAAGCACTAGCGATTGACGACTTTACTGCCAGACGCAAAGCACTACGCGCCATAGCCACAAAACGCTTGGCGGTAATTCCCCAAGCTCGCATAGAAGAAGCGTACAACAAAAGCTTTCTAGTTGGCACGTTAACAGATCAAATCAATCCACGCAGCACGCATAGTGGTTTACGCGACGCCTTATGCGAGGATGTTTTGATTGCTCTGGGCTACGGCGGCATCAACGCTGGCCACGTCCTTCACGCAATTAGCTACCCATCCAACGCACGGACAAACTCAAGCAATAAAACAGGCTACGATTTTGGATGCCCAGACTGGCTTCCGCATGGCGACAACGCAATTGGCAAACTCTTCACGGCAGAAAACAAAACAATCATGGCAATCGACAACATGGGATCAGACACAGAAGCCTTGGCCATTGTAAGGCAAGCGATTGCACAAGCAGTGTTTGACGGGATCGTTTACACCAATAGCGATGCTGCCAATGCGTTTATCGGCATGGGCGTGAAGAAGGACATCGTAGACGCATCGCACGCCTTGCTGGAACTGAATAGCGACACAGAAAATGCCGATCTGAAAGAGCATCTCATGTCACTAAAAGCCAACGGTAACTATGCCGACGAGGAAGTTGACGACTTGGCCAACAAGCTTGTTCAAGAGTTGTATACGAAACAAAAAGAAGCGTCTAAGGGTGCAGAGCCAGACGACAAGCCAGAGGCAGAGGTCGTGTTCGAAGCACCAGCAAATACCAAGGTGCTTGACCTGATGTTGTCGGAAGCGGGTTTGCCCAACATTAAGAAGTTGCTTGAGGAAATTACCTCGCGCACACAAGAGATTGCTGCACTCAAATCTGCGCCAGCAATTCCAGCATACGTTGGCGACAATGCCAGAGGAGAGATACCGTCTGGTAAGGTCGTGTTGCGTAAAGCCAGCGAGGTGTTTGGGCTAAAGAACGACGTGTCCGAAGCGTTTAATTTTGACGTGCCAGTTTGGGAATGGTCTGGCGTACATCCAGACGTGCCGCAGATTGACGAGAACTATATCTTTCGCGGCTCAAGTCTCTTGCGCATATTGTATGCTTTGTTGGCCAATAAGCGTAGCTATTTGTGGGGTGATAGCGGCACAGGCAAGACAAGTCTGGTCGAGCAAGTGGCGGCGAGGTTAAACACTCCGTTCTTGCGTATGAACTTTGATAGCGACGTGTCTCGCATGGATTTGGTGGGACGTGACACGTTATCGAAGGATGGCGACACGACTATCAGCAAATTTGTGGACGGTATCTTGCCGCAAATGTTGAGTGGCCCAAACTTCTGCTGTTTTGACGAGGTTGATTTCTGTCGGCCAGACGTTGCGTATGTGATGCAGCGTTTGCTTGAGGGCGATGGCTTGGTCATTACTGAGGACGGTGGCCGCGTAGTGAAACCGCACCCTATGTGTCGCATCTTTGCGACTGGCAACACGCAAGGCCAAGGTGATGACCGTGGTATGTATGCTGGAGCCAGAGTGCAGAGTGCGGCGATGCTTGATCGTTTTGGGTGTTGGGTTCACGTTGAATACTTAGACAGCGCGGAGCGTCTTGACCTGATGAAGAAGCGTGTCCCGAACATCGAGGCCAATGATCTTGATAAGGTCGCGCAGTATGTTTCTGAGCATATTGAGGCGTTCAAAGATGCCAAGGTGATGCAACCGATAACGCCACGCGGTTACGTTGACTTGTGCGAGGCGACGGTGATGTTCAAGACTGTGTATCCGCCAGCCAATAGTCACTTGGCGTTTATGGAAGCGATAAACATGGTCGTTCTGGACCGTGCAACATCGCAAGACAGAGCAGTGCTGCAAGGTATTGTTCAACGTATTTGCTAATCAATCCACAACCACAATTATATGAGGAGTTCGCTATGAAAGGCGATTTATTTGTTCACGAAACTACAAGAGTTGCGTCTGTATTTGGACGCAAGAGCGATGTCAAAGTTACATTCAAAGGCAATGGTGCTTACACCAATGGGACGGAGATTGTGCTGCCGACGATTGATAGGACTGGCAATATTTCTGACGAGACTGCCGCTATTACGCGAGGCTATCTCGACCATGAGGCTGGTCACATTAGGCACACAGACTTCGATGCGTTGGCCAAGTTTGCGGGAGAAGCACGCAGCCAAGGCAAGAAGTTGGTGAGGACTATTCACAATGCGCTTGAGGACATTTGGTTAGAGCGTCGCGTTATGCGTGAGTATGCTGGCTCAAGAAAAAATCTGGTGGCGGTGAGTGATGCCGTCAACAGACAGTTCTTGGAGAAGTTTGATCCAAGCAATGAAGAGCAAGCAAAGCGTCTAAAGAGTACGCCAAAAATGTGTTGCGGTGCGATAACTTTTGAGGGTCGCAAGCATTATGGCGGCGATACTTGTGAGCAGTGCTTGGATTTACTGAGCGATGATCTTCGCGCTCAAGCTGCGAGGTGGGTGAGTGAACTTGATGATTGCGATTGCACGCAAGACGTCATTGATCTGGCATGGCGTGTCGAGAAAGAGGTTTATGATGCGCTTGTGCCAGACGAGGAAGGCGACGAGGAAATTGAGGGCGAAGATGGGACTAAGGACAAGGGCAGAGAGGACGAAGGCACAGAAAGAAATAAGCATGATAACGAACCAGATGATAGCGAAGAGCAAGAGAGTGGCGACGATGAAGATACCAGCGAAGAAGATAACGGTGACGGGGATGACGATGGCGAGGCCAGCGACCCCGATGAAGATGGTAGTGACGTGTCCGACGAGCCAGAGCAGGGAAGTGAGGAAGGAGATGACCCGCATGATGGAGAGGATGAGAGTAGACCAACGCCAGACGATGTGGAGCGAGATCACGACGACGTGTACGATCCAAGTTTAGAGGATGCGGTTAAGGACGCACTGAAAGATGACGAGTTGCTGCAAGACGGCGATACTGACATGGATAATACTTACTTTCCCGCTAGTACGGATAGCGACAAGTGGCATCATAGGCTTGATGCAAAAGACAAGTATCCACAAGACCCATTCCTCGATTTTAAAGAGCAAAACCAAGGCTATCACACGTTAGCTCAAGGCACGGTGGCAGATTACGAGGCGTTGTTGCTCGACACTGCTGGCGTTACCAATTCTATGCGTCGTCGTCTTGAGCGAGCGTTGTTGGCCAAGCAGACGCGCGATTGGAAAGGTGGCATGGAAGCTGGCAGACTTGATACTAGGCGTCTGGTTCCTGCTTACAGTGGTAGCGAGAATGTGTTCAAGGTTGAGACTGACAGACAGGAGATGGACACTGCGCTTACGATACTGGTTGACTTGTCTGGCAGTATGAATGGTGAGTGTATTCACTTGGCTACGCGAACGTGCGTTGCTTTGGTCGAGGCGGTAGCGAGAACTGGTATTAAGTTTGAGGTGCTAGGCTTCAACAATATTATTGGCTCTGTCAATAATCCCAATGGTCTTGATCCCTTCTACCAATGGCTGCCAGACGCCAGTGATTATGTTTATATTGTTGGCGGTGTAAAAGACGGCATGAGGGCCAGAGTTAAAGCGCACAGAATTGAACCGTTAAATATGTATATCTTCAAGGCGTTTGAAGAGAACTTACCTGCTTGCAAGGGTGCTATCGCAGCGATGGAAGATTGTACTAGTGGCTGCAATTCTGACGGAGAAGCTGTTGCGTTAGCACATGCTAGACTGGCTGCGAGGCCAGAGAAGCGCAAGGTTATGATGGTGTTGAGCGATGGCTTGCCGCAAGTATCTGGCAGCAGTCTGAAAGGTTTGAAAAATCATTTGCGTACTGTGGTGAGCGACATTGAAGCCAGCGATACTGAGATTATTGCGATTGGTATTTTGAATGAAGCACCGTCTCGCTTTTACAGTAATTACTGCATCGTAAATGACATTGGGGATTTGTCTGGCACTGCGCTGGATATGCTTTCGAAGCTGTTGCTTGGCACAGACAGACGCAATGTTTCCAAAGCCTCGTAAGGTGCGGGTGTATACCAGTTGGTTTAAGTTGCGGCCTGAGAAGGGCCGCAACGCAGACTTCTGGTTTGCAGTGGCAGTGCTGGCCAAGAAGCGCGGTGTTGCCAGTAGTAATTTGCAGAAAATTTTAGAATTAAGTTGGGAAATAAAATGAATATATATTTTACGAGTGACTGTCCTGTGCAAGCGGCCAAAGATTTGGCGATAACGCATCGCTATCGGGCGATGGAAGAGGTTGGGCAGATGATGTCTACTGCTGCCAGACTGCATGGTTTCGATGGTGGTTTTCCTGTGGCTTATGAGGATCACTCGATGACCAAGTGGATTGGGCGCAGCAGACTGCATTATGCGTGGTGTTTGGAGTATATTTTTACGTTGTATTATGAGATGAACTTTCCTTGCTCTGACCATTACGCAATTCATAAGCAGCCCACACCCCTTACGAACCAGTTGTTGTGGACGTTGGCGTTGGGTGAGAAATCATTGCCTGATCGTGGCTGGCGTAACCCACCACGCTGTGTGCCAGACGAGTTTAAGTTGGACTATGGAGTGTGGAAAGCTTCGGGTGAGGAGAATAGTTCTCACGTTCTAAGTTATCGTTCGTACTATGCCAATGTTAAGGCCAAGGGCTTTGATTGTGCGGAGTGGGATGATTGTGAGAAGCCAAGTTGGTTTGATGATGCTGTGTACGTTGATGTTGCGGAGTGCGTGG
>ERZ891134.1358-NODE-1358-length-16921-cov-4.354678_pt1 | contig 16921 bp, 14 predicted proteins | sample MGYA00520888_ERZ891134 | MGnify/ENA primary metagenome ERZ891134 (study PRJEB32303, sample SAMEA104408692) | aquatic metagenome | biome: Brackish water; feature: Coastal; material: water | place: Baltic Sea | collected 2014-10-23 | depth 10 m ... | reverse complement strand
GATTAACGTGCAAACAACACTGAATACGAAGCTGAGTACTACGCCCAGTACTACGCCCAGTACTTCCCCCAGTACAAGGCCCACTAGAGCGCTCAGTACAGCGCTGAATAGAAAACGAAGAACAAAGCCGAGCGTCATGCGACTGCCTGGTCGGGTTGGCGGTTTTCTGTTGCTTTCTATTCCAGCAATGACTCTGGCTTTCTTGGGTTTCGTGAGCCTGATCGGTTTAATGGGTTTAGTTCTGTCCCCTAGCGTTTTAGCGAACACCACCGCTCAGTCCAGCGCAGTAAAGCGTCTGGATGTACAAATAAATAGATGGTCTGAAGCGCAATTTGGGCAAAAGGGTGCTTATACATTCGCGACTCAAGATAGGCGCTTACAAGTGCCCAGCTGCCAAACCTTCAGTTTTTCCAGCAACGTGTCTGCAACGGAGCCTAAGTCGGCATTCATGGTTAATGTGGCCTGTGCTGAAGTGGGCTGGTCGCGCTTTATAAGAGCTAAAGCCACAGAGCAGGTCGTCATAGAGGCGGCCTTGGTCGACGTTTTAACCCCTATTGCGATAATTGAGGCAGGCAAAAGCGTTTCCGCTAAAGATTTTACCGTTCGCCAGTTGCCACCACACCGAACACCTCAGGGGGCCATAGCGAAACTGGATACCTCATCAAGATGGTTCTCTGCGCGCAGAATGCGCCCAGGCTATATAGTAACAAGCAAAGATTTGCGCCAACCGAGAAGGGTTTTGGTAGTCAATAAAGCCCTGCCCGCTGGCACGCTGCTGACTAAGCAGTCCTTTGACGTTGAAGAGCGCGCCGTTAATATTCCGCGAGATGCAATTACCTCCATGGAGAACATTGCAAACTTGGCTGCCAGTAAGCTACTACACCCAGGCGATATTCTACGCCGACGGGATTTGACCAAAGGTAAGTTGATCAAACGCGGCGAAAAAGTTGCATTGCTTTCACAAGGACTCAGCTACGCTATTTCCTCAGAAGTGGTGGCACTGGAGGATGGTTTTTTAGGTGAGCAAGTGCGACTGCTCAACCCCGAGAGTCAGCGCAGGATATCGGCGATTGTGACAGGTGCAAGCAGAGCAAAAACTTTGTCTACAAAATTGTAGGTAAATTGGCTAAACAATTGATTAAACAGGGCAAAATGGCTAAAGTTTTCCGGCTTTGGGTCGATTGCTTTCTTAGATAGTTTTAAACGCTTATTCAGGAGCGAAAAATGGTTGATAGTATAAATTCATCAAATAGTGCTGCGGTTGCCGCGAATAGGGCAGCCAAGCAAGCAACAACGCCTACAGGTGGCGAATCGGGTACTAGCGTTGCTAGAGCAAGCGAGCCTTCTGCAAGCGTTGAAGTGACGCTGAGCAACGAGATTCGTGCCGGCGGCGAAACCGCAAGTTTCGACGAGGCTAAAGTACAAGAAATGCGTAAAGCAATAGAGTCTGGGACATTCCCACTGGATTCACGTCGTATTGCTGAGAACTTCGCCGCGCTGGAAAAGCTAATCTAGATAGCTGATTAAATGTCCAGCGTAGAGGTCATCACTGACGTTATTTCTATAGGCACCCTTCTAAAGAGCACATTGGAAGAGGAGTTTATTGCCCTATCGGAAAAGAACTTAGAGCACCTGGAAAGTGTGCAAGTTAGAAAAGTTGAGCTACTACAAAACTTGGAAAGCACATGGCCTAAAGGCGAGACTGAGTCACTTGCGTTAGATGAGCCTTTATGGGATGAGGCGCGCAGCTTAATCAGTGAATGCAAAGAGGCTCATATTCGCAACGATCTATTGCTGAAACGCCAGCTGGAAGTTGTAAGAACTGTACTGGCCTCTCTCACAAAGAGAAGTACCGACAACTCAAGCAACCTCTACGATAAAATGGGCAAAATGAAGCGCAAGCGTCAGCCTCTTTATTAACCAACCCTTTCTAACACCTCTCTTTTCGACAACCCCCTCACTTAAACGCCTTGGCTTAACTGCCTCTCTTCACCAAGCGCTGACCCGCAACAACGCTCTGTTACTCTAGCGTTTGGGGCACCTGGCCCTTCAGCCAATAGGCCCAGGACAACACTGTTGCCACTGACTGATATACCTCTTCAGGCACCTCTTGCTCTAATTTTAGATAGGACAACGTTTCGGCAAGCACCGGATCTTCCGCGACGTGAATACCATGCTGCTTTGCAATTTCGATAATTTGCCAAGCCACGGCGCCCTTGCCCTTGGCTTTAATAATCGGTGCGCGCACCTGGTCATACATCAGCGCGACCGCTTTCTTTTCGCTGTGATTACCGTCAATAAAGACGCTATCGCCCTGCCTTGGGTTATTCCAGCTATTTTTATCATTGGACTTAGGCATCGATATTTAACCCCACTCTTTGCTCAGGAACGTCATCGGTAATGGGGATTCTTGTGGTTGGGAAGATATTTAGGGTCACCAAGGTAACGCCCTGCTCGCGTAATCGCTTAACCAGTTCCTCTCTGGAGGCCTGGGCCACAGCAAATAATTCTGTCGAGGGCAGCCAAATACGCACTTCAATTTGTTTCGATGCATCTACTCTAATATTCGCAGACATAGCCGTTTGCTCATCTAAACCTGCTTCCAGATCTACTGACCAAGTTTTTTGTACATTGCTTTCGGCATTTCCCGGCGTTTCGTCTTGGCTCAAGCGAATATATACCGGCCATTGATCAGCAAAAGGAATCACCCAAGACAAAGACGTTTTACCCGCAACCTGTTGTGCCAAACTTTCAATCTGTCGGGCCTCCAATTCGTCTATGGCACCAGATATTGAGGTGGTGTCCATTTGGCGGCTTTGAAAAAGCGCGCGCAAACCAATAAGCGCAGATTTAATGCCTTGGTTCGCTGGTGCCATGCCGGTCTGGCGGATCTCACTTTCAGTAAACAAGCCGAAATTTTCTAGCGAGCGGCGGATGCTGGCACTGTTAATTTCCCGCGAGTTCATGAGTAAACCGCGCAGCACCTGGCTTAGGTCGCCACTGGCCGGCGAGCCCAAGAGTTGCGGCATAACACCGGGAGAAAAAAGGCGGCCCAAATGCATGCCGCCTGCATGGCCCAAGAGTCTGCCAAAGCGTGCATCTGCATCAGCCCGCTGATTGAGCTTATTCGCGCTGTTTGGGTCTACTAGGCTGAGCACCATGTTGCCATTTACAACACTGACCATAAAAGCAGCTGGCCCTTGGGCGAGCGACATACGCGCCGGCATGGCCAGTTGTTGGTTACCTATTAACAACAAGTTACCGTCTGCGCGCTGCGCGACCACGGCGTTGATAACTTGACCCTCTCTAAGCCCTAACACTCGTGCCTGTTCAGGGTTGATGCGCATACCCGCTGCGGCACCCTCCACATAAACAATGTTAGGTCGCATGGACATATTCATGGGTTCTGCGGTCAACATTTTGACGCCTCCACTGAGATTGTTTGCGACAAACCCGGCTGATTGGGTTTGCTTCAATATGTAATTACTACCCTGCCGATCCACCACCATGGCTGTTGGTAGTTGGGATAGGGTAAAACCTTTAGGCAAATTAAACTGCCTGTTGCCTACTTCCAACAAAGTATTTGAACCTTTGCTGATCACCCGCCCCTGTATATTGGGGCCTTGTTGGGTAAGTAACTCTTGGGCCTGGCCGGCACTTATGGAAATCCTCGGCTGGACTGTGGCGTTAGTTTGCGCAGGCGCTTGATTGCCACCGGCGTTGGCGCTGCTCGGCACTGACCCCGCAGTTGCTAGAGGTGCAGTAGGTGCTGCATTAGGCGCTGCGGCAACTAAGAAGTGCCGTACTATACTTTTGCCGCCCACCTCACTGTGCTGGCTGACCAGTGTCAGTGCCACTGACGCTTGAGTATATTTAGCAACCATCGGCAAATGCAGCGTGCCATTGGGTAGCTTCAACTCACTGCCCGTAGAGCTGTGACTAATCACTGCGGTTAGTGGTTGGCCTACACGCAAACCCAATTGATTCATTTGCGTTTGATTGAGTCGAGCGATCTGTTTGTTTTCGAACTTCGCCAAATTATCTAAAGTGGAGGCGTTATTAGTCCCAGCTAAAGTTTGGTTCGTCCGACGGCCTGAATTTGCTGCCGGCAGGGTTGCAGCCGCAGTGCTGCCGGTGGCGGTGGCGGTGGCGGTGGTTAACGTGTATTGACCACGCTGCAACCCAACTGTGAGCGCAATAGTTTGTCCCGGCGTGCCTATTCGATGTGGCAGCGTAATTGATTTGTTATCTACCGTTAACGTAGTCGTGCTTACTGTTTGTGCTACCTTGGCTTGAATAGGTTGACCCACAACTAAGCCTAAGCTGCGCGCCTGTTGTTGGGTGATTTGAATCGTTTGAGGCGCTTGAGATGTTGCGGGCGCTTGCGGCACAGCGGGTATTGGGCTCGTTGACGGTAGAGCGCGAGGAGTAACAGATTTCGCAGTGTTAACCTGGGGCGTGGGCTGCACAAGCGTGAGCACTTGCTGGCCGTCGACTACTTTGACCTGAAAGGTTAGGGGTTGGTTAGGCGCAGTGACAGCGTTCGGCAATGTTGCTCTTGAAGGCAGCGGCAGTTGCTGCTGTTTAACGTGCAACGCGCGCAGACCTTCATTAATAACAACTTGGCCTTGTACCACCTGACCAGGCTGGAGGTTCAACAGGCGTGCTTGAGTAGGCGGAATACGCACTTGGGTCACCGTCAGTGCGGTGGCAACAGTCGCCGGAGCCGGCGTTGTGGTTACGGGCGCATAGTTAAGCAAAATGGGGCCTTAAGGATATTGGATCCAACCCTCGTATGGATCGATGCCGCGCGCCTTGGCTTTGTTCGGATCTATGTCCTTAAAAATGACTTTCTTAATATCGTCTACATCCGGCACTTTGAGACGCTTATTAGCCAACATCCAATTGGGATTGGAACGTTTGAACGCGCTTGGGTTAGCCCGTACAAATGCCCGGCGTAAAATAGACGGGCGGATGCTTGAATTGCCGGCTGTCTGCTTAATGATTTTGTCTAGATAGTCACCGGGCTTAACTAGGTACGTACCGTCTTCGGCAAGCACGGCATCTTTGGTGTTTTTATCTGCAACTCTCGTTGCTTCTATTGCAGCCTCTAAATCCTTAATTAGTCGGGCTAGAGCCGCGTCTAGTTCGGCAACATCAATTTCTTCCACTGCGTCTTCGCCGTTGGCTAAGGCAAGTTCAGGTTCTGGCTCTACAGCTGCACAGCCGGATAAAACAACCAGTACGGCAAACATACCTAACACGTTACGCATAGATATTGAGACCAACTTCGCTAGCCCCATCGAGATAGACGTTGATATAAATATTGGTCCAGTAGCCATACAAATTCCTGTTTTTCTTTTTAACATCGACTTTCTTCTAATAAGACCATTCACGGCGCTAACGCCGCCAACGGGATAGCAATCATGTTGCTATACGAACGGGGTTCAGGGCCGGCATAAACTTCAATACTCGCCGTATGATTATTCAGCTGGGTAATTTGGGCAAGGCCAATTGCACTCAGTGCACGCTCTAAACCTTGCCTTTGGGCCAACGCACTGCTGGGCATAATGAGAAACTTTTGCCCATAAAAAAGGCCAACGTCTCGTCCAGCCATAAGCAAACCACCATCAGGCCTGTGGGCAACAACGATCGCGGAACCAGTATCACAGCGGATACTCGCGCCAAGGGCCTCTATCGCTTGAGAAGACCATTGGGCTAGATCTGTTACCGCAGATTTGGACAACGTAAGCCAAGCCTTTTGAGCCTTTTTATCGCCCGCATCTGATTTGACTAGAATTGAACCGGTTTGGCTGAATTGAACGCCAAGGCTGGATTGAGCAATGATCTCAATGTCCAAACGTATGGGCCCCCTGGATGATTTGGTCACCCAAAACCGATCTAGCATTTTGGCTTCAGGCCGACCGGAGATACGAATGATCACTTCAAGATCCGAAGTAACCTGTTCGGCCAAGACCATATATTGCAGATAATCTGCACCTGCAGATGTGCCCACAACCTCAGGCTCAATTATCGTTGTGTCCTGCAAGGCGCCAAAGCGGGCGGCTTGCATAAAGTCTTGTTTGATTAATCTGGCACTGTCGCTCATGAGGTTCAGCACACTGACGTCCTCAATCTGATCCAATTGCAGCATTAACTTTAACCGCTGTCTTCTTGCTCCGGGACGGGAGCAACTTTGCTCGTCGCCTGTTAAGCCTGCGGAATCGCTCTCTACTAACCGCGTGCCTTTGAGACCAAAGCGGTTGATGTAGGGCTGAGGTCGCAACTTCTCTAACTGAAGGTTGCTGAACATCATTACTTCTTCTTTTAACGCGCCGTCATTGTCGGTCCAGCTGGCCGCCGCTACGCTGGCATTACGCTCCATTGCATAGTCCAGGACAGATTGCTTGAGAATGGCCAACTGCTCGTCGCTGTCAATTTGATTCAGCGATGCCAGTGAATCAATATCTGTCGCATTAGATGTTAAGGCGGTTTCGGCCACCGTAGTAGCGCCAAACAGGTTCAAAGCAAAACCCATAACACATAGCATCGCCACCTTGGCATTGCACTTTGTCCACATATGCATCGCTTTTGCGCTCACTTTAGCGACCCCTAGCCTCCCCTACCTGCCGGGGCTAGTAGAGCTTCTATCGACTTTCGATACTTGTAGATAATTACGCACCAACTCGTTGATGGTCTCCTGACCTAAAGAAAGCTTGGTTTCATAGGTCTCACCACCAATAGGCGTAATGCTGACTAATTTGGCGCCATAAATCACACCCTCAACCCTGCTGCGCATTTGGTCTTGAGTAATCGACATATCGACCATGGTACCCGTTGCGTTTACATACTGGCCGTAAACTTGCTCAGTTAGCGCACGGTAAGCGTCTAACTTGGAAGCTTTGATGGCCATAAGCCTTTTCTGCGCTGGTGTGTCGCCGTGTTGAGAGGAGATCACCGCATAACCCGTGGCAACAATACCCTGTCCCTGGGTCATACCATAAGTGTCTTGATTGCGCCCTTGGCTGGCACAGCCAACAAATAGCAATGCCAAGGCAAGTGTAAATACCCACTGGCAAAACTGCTTTTTTAGCGACATAGAATTGGCTTTGCCTGAACTTTGTAAATACATGGTGAACTCTAAGTTAATTTTCTTATGTAACTTCAGTCGGCCCAAAAGCAAATTTCTTGAATAAATTCAGCAAAGTTAGCGATTTTTCAGTAATAGGCACGGTTCCTGCATTTCAAGCGTGTGGACGCAGTGCATCCGCGTATTTTTGCGAAAAATCGATATTTTTCGTCAATATTTGTAGCAGCAAACAGGGTTTTTTAACGAAATGGCATCTAGCTCTTTTACATTGTCAGATCTTCGACAGTTGTCACTAGACATTCCATGGCAGTCATTGGCTATGCCTGTGGTGATTGTGTGGATCTTGACCATGCTGATCTTACCCTTACCGCCGTTCATGCTGGATATCTTTTTCACTCTGAATATTCTTTTGGCGCTATTGATCATTATGGTTGCGCTAAATACCTCTTCCACGCTGGAATTCTCTTCTTTTCCAACCATCATTTTGTTCGCGACCATGCTGCGCTTGGGGCTGAATGTTGCATCTACGCGGGTGGTTCTTTTAGAAGGACACCAGGGCGGCGACGCAGCTGGACAAGTGATTGCAGCATTTGGCGAGTTCGTTATTGGTGGCAACTACGTTGTTGGTTTTATTGTCTTCGCAATTCTGATGATTATTAACTTTATCGTCATCACAAAGGGTGCAGGGCGTGTATCTGAAGTAATCGCTCGCTTCACATTAGACGCCCTACCGGGCAAGCAAATGGCCATTGACGCGGACCTGAATGCCGGCGTTATTGATCAGGCTGAGGCGAAGCAGCGACGTATGGAAGTTTCTCAAGAATCGGACTTTTTCGGTTCAATGGACGGTGCATCTAAGTTCGTTCGAGGCGACGCAATTGCTGGCTTATTGATTCTTATCATTAACTTGGTGGGCGGCCTCGGTATTGGTTTATTACAGTATGATTTAACGCTAGCTGAAGCGGGTAAGAATTACGTTTTGCTGACCATTGGTGACGGCCTAGTTGCACAGCTACCCGCCATTATTCTCTCGCTCGCAACAGCGATCATCGTTACTCGAGTAGCCACCTCTGAATCTTCACCAGAACAGGCCGGTAAGCAGCTGGCCAATCCACTAGCCTTCTTTATTGCTGGCGGCATTTTGACATTTATGGGCGTTATTCCCGGCATGCCAAATTTGGTGTTCCTATCTTTGGGCGCGGCGGCATTGGGGCTGGGCTTCTATATTACCAAACAAGAAAAATTGGCCCTAGAATTTCCAGAAACCACGCTGGACGGGCCAGATGCCAATGCAGCGCCAGCTGATCCTAACTTGCTTGAGCTTGATTGGGATGACGCCGGCCAAGTGGATGTCATCAGCTTAGAACTGGGCTATGGCCTGATCCCTATGGTGGACTCTGACACCGGTGGCCGACTGTTAAACCGCCTCAAAGGCATCCGCAAAAAGCTGTCCGCTGAAATGGGCTTTCTACTGCCTTCCATCAGAATCCGCGACAACTTAGATAACGCACCTGATTCCTATCATATTGTATTGAATGGCTCGGTACGCGGCATGGGTACCATTGCTGTAGGTAAGGAAATGGCCATTAATCCCGGCAATGTTTTGAGTGAAATACAGGGCCAAGCCGGCAAAGATCCAGCATTTGGCTTGGACGCGGTATGGATTGAATCCTCTGAGCGCGAATATGCTCAAGCAGTTGGTTATACCGTTGTAGATTCAAGCACAGTCATTGCCACGCACCTTAATGCCGTGATTAAGAACAATGCTGACGAATTGATGACTTACGACGTAAGCCAGCAGCTTATCGACAAAATTGCTGAGACCTCGCCCAAGCTTATTGAAGACTTTATTCCTGAGAAACTTTCTTTGGGTACCGTTGTTCGAGTTCTGCAAAATCTTCTACGTGAGCGTGTGCCACTACGTGATATGCGCACCATCCTTGAGACATTGGCTGAAGAAAGTGGCCGCACACAAGACGCTAACCAACTTGCAGCCCTGGTTAGGCCAAAGCTTGGTCGCCTCATAGTCCAAGAGATCATTGAATCTGACGAAGAGCTGGCTGTGATGACCCTTGATCCAGAGCTAGAACAGTTAATGAGTGACTTGGTCAGCCGTGCTAACAGCTACGACGAGATTGCCCTAGAACCGTCTTTGGCAGAGAGCTTCTTCAAGTCTGTTCGAGACACCATTGAAGAGTTAGAACAGCAAGAGTTACCTGCGGTACTGGTGGTATCCCCACTGCTTAGACCTTGGCTAGCTCGCCTGCTGCGAAGATCTTCTAAAGACCTGACAGTACTTTGCTATACCGAAATCCCTGATGATCAGCCCATTCGCGTGGTCTCATCTATTGAAGTTAACCGACGAGAGATTGAGCAAGAGTAATCCTTGCGAGAGTAAATTATGGAACTAAAACGATTTGTAGCCGCCGACACTAAATCTGCAATGGAGCAGGTGAGAGCCAGTTGTGGGGAAGAAGCTTTAATCATTAGCACAAACCGTATCGGTAACAAGACCGAGATGATTTGCGCAGTGGAAATTGCCCCTGAGGAAACGCCAGAGCCTAGTTCTGCAGCGGCTGTAGTGAATATGCTGTCCAAGGCTGTAGCAAAACCTTATGTCAGCGAACCTGCTGCTGGGCATACTGCGGATAACGCTGCAGACAGTCCTTTTGCACCGAGCTCTGGCCGCTTTGCGCCTGCGGATAAAGACAGTTTTTCTAATCAATTAGGCAACGCGCTGCGCGGTTCAACAAGCCAGCCACAAGCCAGCGAAATCAAAGTGGAACTTAGCCCGCAAGCTGCTGCATCCGCCCCAACTTCAGCCCCAGTGTCCTCGTCTAGCCGCGAGTCCGAAGCGTCTATGAGTGAAATGCGTCAGCTGATGAAGACCATTCAATCGGAGTTTTCAGACTTACGCGAAACGCTTCAACATCAATCAACTGCCAATGTGCCTATCGACAGGGCTAGGGCTGCCATTTCTTCATTTAACAGATTGATTCAAAAGCGTGGTGAAGACCAATTTCAGAATGTGCTAGAGCAAATTCAAAGGCTAAATAAGCTTTGCCCAGGCCAACAACAAGACTGGCAGGGCGCGCACCTTTTCCTTGGCTTACCCGGCAGCGGTAAAACCACCTGCATTATGCAAATTGTAGATAACTTGGTCGCTGCTGCTACAGCGGCGGATACACCAAACAGACCCAATGCACTGATTACACTCGCGCAACCGGGATCTCAACAAGCACAAGGCGAATACTGGCCAACACTTAGCCGGCATGCGCAGAAACTCAACATCGCTTACTTCCACGCGGCCGATGAGGTGGCTTTGGCAAAACTTTTGCAAACCTATGGGCCAACCCACAATATTTTCATCGACAGCCATTCTGAACAGCTTAATGATGATGAAGCATTGTTTAGTTTGGTCAGCCAAAATTCCTTAACACCCCACGTTTGTTTCCCCGCAGATAACTCGCTGCTAATACTCGAAAATTTGAGACAGCGCGCGCCTTGGCTAGTATCCTCTATAGTTCTAACTCGACTGGATTTAGCCCCAGATTTCGAATCGCTGATTAGCGCTTTAGAAGTGGTGGGCGCTCAGGTTGATTGCGTCACAGGGTGTGCGCCGAGTGAATGGAACCAGGAACAAAGCGATTAATAAGATGAACAAAATACCAGTCGCCACAATAATTAATCCGGGCCTTTGCAAACAAGATGTCTGAAGCCGTGAACACAACATCAGTAATTGGCATTGCCAGCGGCAAGGGCGGGGTTGGCAAAACGACCATCGCTGTAAATTTGGCATTGGCCCTTTGCAAAGAAAACCGCAAAGTTGCATTGCTGGACGCAGACCTTGGTTTAGCCAACTCACAAATCATTTTGGGTATTAACGCACCATTTAACGTTAGCCATGTGTTTAATGGCGAAAAAACCGTCGAAGAGGTCAGCGTCACCAATGACGATGGCCTTCTCCTTATACCGGGCGCATCAGGCAACGAATCTCTCGCAAATATAACGGCTATGCAGGCCAAATCGTTAGTTGAGCAAATTTTACATACCTACCCAGATTTAGATATTTTGATTATCGATTCGGCTGCGGGTTTATCTAGTTCCAACATGAGCTTTTTAGACGCCTGCCACGCTAGATTGGTGATTTTGCAGGACGAGCCTGCTTCTATTGCAGATGCCTACGGGCTGATCAAGCTGGAAAGCCGCAAAGATCGGCTAGAAACCCTCTTTGTTATTCCCAACAAGGTTGCTTCTCAAGACACCGGCAGTAACCTTTTCAATAAAATGAACCGTGTTTGCATGCAGTTTCTTGAAGAGCCTGTTAACTATTTATATTCCGTTGTTGAAGATGATTTACTGTCGCAAATTATTAGGCGACGAGAGAATCTTCTTAACGATCACCCAAGTAGCCGAGCAGCGGCAAATTTCAAAGGCTTTGCTAAATCTCTCATTGAGTTGCTAGGGTCTTCGAAATTCTCTGCAAACTCAGCGGAAAAGGTTAACTAACTGGCTTCGCCCTATGTCTGATATTGACGCATATTCAGAGCAACAAGCAGATACCGGCATCTCTATAGGCCAGCACTATACTTTGGTGAAGCGAATTGCTTACCACTTGCGCACGCGTTTGCCTTCTAGCATCGCCACCGATGACCTCATTCAGGCAGGCATGGAGGGCTTAATTCATGCACAAAAATCCTTTGAGCCTTCTAGAGGCATTGAGTTTGAGCTTTTCGCAAAAACTAGAATCAGAGGGGCAATGCTTGATGAGGTGAGGCGTATTTCCTACTCCACTAGGTCCGCCATAACCATTAAACGCGAGCAAGACCACGCCATAACCTCTTTGAGTAGGGAATTTGGTCGGCCACCAAAGAGTGGAGAGGTTGCTAAATTTCTCAATAAGGACGTAGCAACCTACGAAAAAGAGCGAATTATTGCGGAGGGTGTAGACATCGTCAGTAGCGATGCGACACCCAACCAATTTGAAGAATTCAGTCAGGTAGAAGACGGGCCTGATGAAAGCTTAGAAAAAGAGCAGATGATCAAAAATTTGGCAGACTCTGTAGAACAACTCCCTGAACGCGCAAAGATGGTGTTAGCACTGTACTACCAAGAGGAAATGAACCTCAAAGAGATTGGCGCTATTTTGAATGTAAGCGAATCACGGGTCAGTCAGATTATTTCGGAAACTGCAAAAAAGCTTCGCGGATTGATGAGTTAACACGCGTGTCAAAGTGGGTGTACAGGCAAAGTTACCTAGCTATTCAACACTAACTTTATGCGTCAAGTTGTTGTTATACTGTACAATTCTGCTTAGCAACTAAAAATTAGAGCATCCAAGAAATGGGCCTATTCAAAGGTATGAAGGATTCCCGTGAGCAACAAAAGGCTAAGGCCTTTTATGACAACGGCATGAATCCGGCACAAAACGCGAGCGATGCCCGCAGAGCTAAGTCTATTCTGGGCAATAGGTGCAATGCATTCATTAATTTAACGTTTATCGAAGGTGCGAGAAAAACCACTGAGTATATTGAGGCGGCCACATTAGCCAAGAGCCAAGGTCGACCTAATCCACCTCAGCCCTCTACCAGCGCGTATAAAGAGGTTAGGACCATGGGCGGTAAGGTCTGGGTGTATTTGCCTCAGAGTTATACCAACCAAATTTTTGCCTTGGGCTCAAAATATCAGCAAGAGCTGGTGACCAAAGATCGGGCCATAGAATTAGCGACCACAATTACCGACGAGATCACATCGAACTTAGAGTTAGATCACCCTATTAGACCGCTGCAATTTTTGGTCAGCGATGAAGAAGAAGAGCATGCAGAAGATTTGGATCTGAACGAAGACGATGCAGACGACAGCTCGGAAAGCGATACAAAAGAAACCTGACGTTGGCTTTCGCCGAATTGCCCTAAGAATGGTTTAGTTCGGCCAGCAGACCGGCTAGGCTGGATGTTCTGACCCCCTCAAACTCGGCAGTAGCAATAGCGACATTCCTGGTAAACTACCTACAGACCTCCCTCAGGTTGTAAATACCTCTACTCACGAACATCTACTTACTGTCTTTCATTTCCTCACCTAACGTTTGCATTAAATCTGCCACCGGCATCGACCTAGTTTTGGCATAACTACGCCCGGCCCATAAGCTTTGGAACTCAACATCGTCGCTTTTAGCCGCTGCTTGTCGAATAGGACCCGTCAGCGAATTTTGAATGGGAAATGGTAGCGTGGGTTTGTGTTCCATAGCGGCCATAAAGCGATTGCTAATGCCTTGGGCGCGACGCCCTGAAAAACCACGAGTGAATTGCGTGGGCCTCGACCCCTCAGTCAGGAGCATCTTGCGATAACTTGCTGACGTGCCTGCCTCATCGCAACACAAAAACCCTGTACCCATCTGCGCGGCAACTGCGCCCAAACTCAGAACCCTGTTGATTTCCTGGCCCGTCATTACGCCACCGGAAGCCACAATGGGTAACGGCGTTACACTGACCAAATCGCGCAGCAACTGCTCTAACGGTAATTCGCTGTCATTACCATAGGGGCTAAACGTGCCTCGATGCCCACCCGCCTCAATCCCCTGAGCGACTATAAAGTCAGCCCCAGATGCTACGATGGCTAAGCCCTCTTCCAAGTTTGTCGCCGTGATGCCCACACTTATGCCCCGGGCGTGCGCAGCCTCAATAATCTCTTGGGCTGGGATACCAAAATGAAAGGTAAGCATAGCCGGTTGCTGCGCCCAAACGGCTTCGAGCTGATGAGTAATGTCAGAAAAGAATAGCAGAGTAGGTACTTTTAAGTTATAGCCGCCATCAATAGAAAAGTCCGAGAGCGCCGCCACGGCGTCGTTAACAACCTGTTCGTTTGGCAATTCCACCGGTTGAAAAACAAAGAAGTTGGCGTTTACCGGACCCGATGTCAGCACCTTGGTCTCGAACAAATCTTGTGCAATTTTTTCAGCGCCAGTATAGGCAAAACCAAAACTGCCGACGCCACCAGCATTACTCACGCCACTGGCTAACAATGGCGTATTAAGACCACCTGCCATGGGTGCTTGGATAATTGGTAACCGCAGCTGCGAAAATTCAAACATATTGTTCAAGACACCTTTGGCACGCCACTAAGGTTTAGCCCGCTCAGTTAATGGCGCCTTTACTCGACGGTAACGGATTTAGCGAGGTTTCTCGGCTGATCTACGTCGGTGCCTTTGTGAACGGCGACATGGTAGGCCAATAACTGCAGTACGATGGTGTAGGCGATAGGCGCCAAGAAAGTGTCTACTGCGGGCAAAGATACGATCCTCACCCCTGGTTCAGACTTAAAAGAGCTGCCGGTTTCAGCAAAAACCAAAAGCTCGCCACCTCGCGCGCGCACCTCATGCAAATTCGATTCGAGCTTCTCTAGCAATTCATCATTGGGCGCAACCGCAACCACAGGCATTTTTTCGTCTACTAATGCCAGCGGACCGTGTTTTAACTCGCCTGCGGCATACCCTTCCGCGTGGATGTAGGAAATTTCTTTGAGCTTTAACGCGCCTTCCATTGCGATTGGAAAGAGACTGCCGCGACCAAGGAACAGGGAGTGGTTTTTATCAATGAATCGTTCGGCTTCACTAGCAATTGCATCATCAAGACCCAAAACGCTTTCGATTAGGTTGGGAAGGTTGTGCAAGGCTTCAACAATTTGTTGCTCTTTGCTCGGATTATCTGCGTTACGCCGACCTAACAAGATTGCGAGTAAAAGTAGATCTACCAACTGAGCGGTAAAGGCCTTCGTGGACGCAACGCCCACTTCCGTTCCAGCATGCAACATAACGGAAAAGTCACTTTCTCTCACGATAGACGAAGTAGCTACATTACAGAAAGTCAGAGTTGCCAAAAAACCAGACTCCTTTGCTTTGCGCAAAGCCGCAAGGGTGTCCGCTGTTTCTCCGGATTGGGAGAGGGTAATAAAAAGTGACTTTTTCGCCCGAGCGACTTGCCGATACCTAAATTCACTGGCAATTTCTACCTGACAGGGTATATCTGCTAACTCTTCAATCCAATAGCGGGCAACACTCGCCGCATAAAAACTTGTACCGCAGGCCACAATGGTTACCGCTTCAACGTCATCCAAAACACTAGAAATCCCTAGGCCGAGAGACTCCTCCAGAACAGTAGTTTTGCCTATCCTACCTTCTAATGTGTCAATCACGACTTGGGGTTGTTGGAAGATTTCTTTCTGCATAAAGTGCCGGTAGTTGCCGCGCTCAATGTCGGCAACGCCTACTTGAACTTCAATACTGGCGCGCACAACAGATTCGTCGTCTACGTTCCAAACGTCTAGGCTGTCGGCTTTAACATCAACCAAATCACCTTCTTCCAAAAAGATGAACCTGTCGGTGACAGCGTTGAGTGCCAAGACATCAGAAGCAACATAATTTTCGTCAATGCCTTTGCCGACGACCAGTGGACATCCCAAGCGCGCCGCAACGATCTGGTCTGGGAATAGGGGGCTGACAGCAGCTATAGCGAATGCCCCTTCTAGGCGCTTTATCGCTGCTCTAACAGATTCTAATAAGCTATGTCCTTGCTCCAGATAGCTATCAATAAGATGAACAACAACTTCTGAGTCGGTATCGGAAGCGAACACGTAACCCGCTTTTTTCAGTTCGTCGCGCAAAACGTTGTGGTTTTCAATAATGCCATTGTGAACAAGGCTCACCCGTTGGCCAGAGGAGTGCGGATGGCAATTGGCTTCATTAACAATGCCGTGGGTTGCCCATCGAGTATGCGCAATACCGGTTTTGCCACGAATCGGCTGATCTTCCATGGCTTGAAGAAGGTTTTGCACTTTGCCGGGCCGGCGGCAAACACTGAGTTCGCCTGCTTCGTCGATCACGGCGACGCCAGAGGAATCATAGCCTCGATACTCAAGGCGCTGTAAGCCCTGCAATAAAATGGAGGGAATATTTCTTCCTGCTACTACGCCAACGATTCCGCACATATTTACTACATCCTAAGTTTACCAGTGTTGTAACAAGAAGGCTTCGAAGTATATTTCTTGCTAAGCATTATTCATTGGCGAAATTATAACCTTTGACCAGACTTCAACGGAGAACGCTGGTAGTTGACCTGCTATTTGTCTCGTTTAACCGGGCTAGTCCACCCAGAGATATTCCGCTGTTTACCGCGCCCCACTGCTAGGTGGCTGTTTTCCACTGTTTTAGTAATCGTCGAACCAGCGGCGACGAAGGCCTCGTCTCCAATATTCAGTGGCGCAACCAGTGTCGAGTTGGTACCGACGAATACGTTTTCACCAATGATTGTTGGGTGCTTGTTCGTGCCGTCATAATTACAGGTGACCGTACCAGCGCCAATATTGCACTCTGCGCCTATCGTTGCATCGCCCAAATAGGCAAGGTGACCGGCTTTAACGCCCCTCGCTAATTTGGATTTTTTCACCTCAACGAAGTTACCAATTTTTACCCCAGCACCCAGTTCTGTACCGGGCCGAATGCGCGCGAAGGGACCAAGCTCACACGCTTTTTCTACAACAGCGCCTTCTACTAATGTATTGGGTTTAACGTATACGCCGTCGCCCAACACGCTATCGGAAATAATAGAATTTGGTCCAATGTGAACGTTATCGGCAAGGATGACTTCGCCTTCGAACACTGTATTAATATCGATAAAACAATCACGCCCAACCGTCAGGGTACCGCGAATATCAACACGCTGGGGGTCAGCGAAGGACACGCCGGCTAACATCAGCGCGTGGACCTGCTGCTGTTGATAAGCGCGCTCTAGTTCTGCCAATTGTACGCGGTCGTTTACCCCGATAACTTCTACTGGT
>ERZ891134.1355-NODE-1355-length-16934-cov-14.557675_pt1 | contig 16934 bp, 12 predicted proteins | sample MGYA00520888_ERZ891134 | MGnify/ENA primary metagenome ERZ891134 (study PRJEB32303, sample SAMEA104408692) | aquatic metagenome | biome: Brackish water; feature: Coastal; material: water | place: Baltic Sea | collected 2014-10-23 | depth 10 m ... | reverse complement strand
CGAAGGTAAACCGGAACTAAGTTTATTTTCTTTTACTGAGAACTCCGATTTGTATGCTATTTCAGTTGATGGAGTGCCTATTTGTTATGTAAAAGACGAGGAAACTGCTCGTAATCGTACGTGGGATCTAGCGAGACTCTATTTATCCAGGAAAACTCTCAGTGGATGGCAAACCAGATTTGTAAAAATCAGTCGCAATGAACTACATCTTTTGGGAAGCTATAGATTCTTTCTTATCGCGTATGATAAGGTATTACTGAGAGTATCATACGCTAAGATTAGAGAATGTGTTTGAGTGATTATTTAAATCTAATATTAGATTTAAATTATATTTTCATCTCACTTTAGCACCCTTGCTAATCAACTTGATAACCTTATTACAAAAATCATTTTCTCTTCCATTAGCATACCTTGTAATTGCCATGGCAGTTTCCATACAATTATATTCTTCCATTTCTCTGTCAGTAAATTCTTTTGATAGTTTTTCATAATGCTCCTGACATAAATTAAAACTTCTATCTTTTATCGCCTCGCACAACTTTGTCATCATATTTCTAAAACCGACATCCTCTATTACATCTCCATCCCCATTTTTATACTTAATTTTATTCCTATTCACGTCAACACATACTATTTTATCCTTAAATGGAAACTCTAATGCAAACTCTGCATATCCTTCAGCGCCTTTAACGTGGTGGTCAAGAGTCAACATTGGAACGGACTCCTTTATATCTTCCATCTTTAGCGGTTCCATATTCTGGATAAAGTTGTTTATCTGTATATTTTTCGTGCTGTTTATAGGTCGTTTCATAGCTGTTAAAGACAACCTGTCATATCGCTCCTGTAAATCATGTTTATCTTTTTTAAGAATATTAACCAAATCTCGGAGTTTTATAAGTTCTTTTTCCATTGCTTGATTGTCCTCCTTATATTTACGCAAAATATAATTATTCTTACATGATTTCTGATGTCTTCTTAAAGTGACACCAGATACAAATTCTTTTTCGCATATATCACATTTTACTGCATTTACAGGTAATTTCCCCTGGATTTTAAGACAATATTTAGTCTTTTTTTGATGATAGTTTAAGTTCTGCTTATTAGAAAATTCATTATTACAAAATAGACATTTCATTTAATCATCTAATTTTAAATGATTAAATATCTAATGAACATTAATGTTCATTGTTGAAAATTCATTATTACAAAATAGACATTTCATTTAATCATCTAATTTTAAATGATTAAATATCTAATGAACATTAATGTTCATTGTTAATGAACATTAATGAACAAAAATGAACAAAATATGAACAATTGTGTTCATTGCTTTTAAACTGAAATGCCTTGATTTTTGGATTTTTTGAAATCCTTACAAACATTGTGTTGTGGCGATAAATTATATTTGGGAGATTGGATATTTTTAAAAGTCAGAAAAATTATTTCCGGATCTGAAAAATACTTTAGGGATTTTGGATTTTTTTGTATTTCTTAAAAAATCTATATATGGAAGATTGGATATTTTTAAAAGTCAGAAAAATTATTTCCGGATACTTTGAAGAAATAATTTTTAACACACGTTCCTATTATCGTCACCGAAAAAATCCAAACATTTACTCCAACAGTAGAATACCCACACCAGTATTTTTCTTAATTCGCGCTGAGAATGTAACAACATTTAGTGAAATACTTGTAGAATTCAGTTAAATTGTTTTAGCTACAAAACATAAGTATTTGAATGCCTGTAGTTGACAAAACGTATCGGCTAAATCATCTTTTTTTGCTTTTGTTTTAATATTACCAATGGTTTCTGCCTCTCCTCTGAAATGTAATAACTCTGTTGCCCTTGCGATACTCCATTTCTTCCTAGCGGGTTTATCTATGGTTTTCCACCTATAATTACCGTTTTTATTTTTTTTCCCTCTAATTTTTTCTGCCCCTAGTACTTGTGTTTTATGGTACGCAGGAAATTCGACTACTCTTTTAAATCTGCCATATCGTATGGTAAAATAACTATAACAATGCTGTCCAAGCTTAAGAGCCATTGTATTCCTTTTATTTTTCCCAAAAGACATCTGCTGTTCTATAACAAAATATGAACACTTGTCCCAGTATTCTGCATATCTATCCAACAGATCTACCATATTATGAAACGTTTCAGGGTCTAAATATTTTCCTTTCTGACAATTTTCAGTTAAATCGGAATTTTTATGGAGAATAGTAGCACCGTTCATACAAACCTGATCCAATAGGTTTTGCATGTCTGGTGTGAGGGTTCCATTGATATTATATTGTTTTTTAGCCGGTATATTCTTCAGAGACAATAATTCGTTACAATCCATTTCTTCGATATAAAATGCGAAGTTTTTTTTCCTATATCGAACGAAGCAATCCATATAGTTCCATTCGTTTTTTCTGGAACGGTTATTTTTTGTTCTTGTTTACTCATTTAATAAACAAGAACACTCGCATTTAAACCATAATTCTCCTATCTGGACCTAGATTTAGGAATATCTATTGGGTCTCTAACACGACGATTACTAAAACTATGAGCTTTTCTCCTGATATCTTTCTCATCCTCATCCTTCTCGTTATTTTCATACCCCTTTCTTTTTCTCTCATCTTCCTTTCGTTCTCTTTCCATATCATTTTCTATTGTTGTTAAGAATGCTTCTATTTCCTGTAATAATGTGTCCAGATCACAACAAACCTTAAGATCGTTAATATAAGTGCTTTTAATGTTGGTTATACCTTTTTGCGATTGTTTTAGATCATAAGTTAAGTGTCCACAGATATGACGCTGTGAATCGTTTTTTGAATCGCGGTAATTATTTATGATTTCAAATGTCCTTTTTATTGTGTTTCTGACAAAATTAAGGGTATTTTGTCGATTGCATTGGTTAATTAGAGTACGAGATATTCTTGTAGCTATACCCTCTGGCTGCACAAACATGTATTTCACATTTATTTTCTCCCCTTTTTGTACTCTACCGATGAATTTTAATCTACTGATTACTTCTTTATCAGACTCCATACTGTTTATATTAAAGTTAGATGTATCTTTAAATACTGAGATGAGAAGAGGTACGTACTGGATCATTTGATACATTCTTCTTAATATTTAACTTCTTTTTATTTATAATGTTAAATGAGCAACAATATTTTTATTAGTCTATGTTCGAGGGTGCTCGGGAAATTATAAATCATTAAACGTTGTTGTTAACCCACATAAATACGAGTCATTAAGGATGAATATAAATCTTTATTATGACACTACTGAGGTGCATACAACTCACGGAGACTATTGACTAATAAGATAATCAACGGGTCGCTCTTCAGTATAAAATGGAAATCAGTACCAAGATTAACGGATAAGTGAGTTGGAGCAAGGGATGGCTGATGTTTTGTCGGTAACAGATACTGAGTATTATGTATTGAAATTCTTCGGGATAGTAATTCTATTTTGGCGTTACATAAAGATAGAGGATAGATTAAAATATTGATAAGAACAAAAATGTTGGAACTACAAACAAAACAAGAAAAGGTTTATCTATCTGTGTTGGTCCTAAGTGCAATTATTCTAATATTTGTAATCATGTTCATCTGGAATAATTGTCCTAAATGCGATGAAACATACTCTCGAAAACCAACACAGCCGGTTATAGTGTATAAGATAGGTTAAGAATGTTTATATCAAAATTTGATATACAAAATGACTACTTGTAAAATTTACGCGTTATCTCCTGATACAGGTCGAAAATACGAATCTGGTAGTATCCAAAAATACGATGAAATAAATAACTGGTTATTGTAACGAGGAAAAATTCATTCCATATGGGTATGGAATGAAAAAACAACAACCCCATCAAATAAAAAATGTCATAGCTGATTCCGACGAAAATGAACCACGTGATCGTCATAGTAAGAAAAAAGCCAGTAAAGAAAATGCTAAAGCCGATACTACATGGGGGCGACAGCATCGAGCGTAGCTTCCTTTCCTTCTTCTACCATTTGCGCTGCTATTTGGTGTTCGCTTGTTCCGAAAGATGAGATATGTTTTATTAATTCTATTGGTAAACGAAATAATAATCTTTTGTGTAGTTTCATGATTTCCACTATGTAATGCGGAACCATTTCACTTTCAATCCTTTGTTGGATATACAAAAGTTCACTTAGATAATCCGAATCAGTCCAGAGACCCATTCGTTTCTGGTAAACATGTCCCTGCTTATATGCGTTTTCTTCATCAATAACGGCTTCTCGTTCTTCCCATAGTTGTTTATACGTTTTTCTGGATGTTAATGGCATCTTATACTATATAGTATAAGATGTAAGATATTTAAATAAGTTCTCTGAATATGCATATTCTTTGCTTATTCCCATTTTTCCACTGTGGCAAACTCGACAAGCTTGTCTTGAACGGTTTTTCGAAACTTCCCATGCTTATCAAGAAACCACATATTCTGGTGCAGATATTCGAATAATTGTTCTGCAATATACATTTTTGCTACCTGTCACGTGTCACCTCAACATGTGACAAAAGTCTTTGACTGTATCAGCGTTCCTAATTGCCAGAAAAGACGTGTATTATATTTTCTATTGATAGTTATCCTGTACCGAGGACAATGTTGTGTTTTGTAAGGATGGCATTTGTTGGACTTTTTATATTTCGTCCAACAATCTCGATGACCTTACATTATGTACATCTCCTAGTTCGGCAAATATTCAAACACAAAAAGCAATTGTCACTCATCTTCTCTTGATATTATCGAATTAGAACCAAATTTTAATTACTTTTAACTATGAATTGACAAATTGTATTTTAGGTGCCAAGATCGATTTTAATTCTTTATGCATTTTAACTCTCGTCTTTGACCGAAAATTGTACTGATCCAAAACAAAGTTTTTCTTAAACTTATACTGGTTGCCGTCGTCCTTATCGTAGAGAATATTGAGAACGTCATCAAAAGGATTAGCCATCAACTTCAGATAATATAGATAATCTATCCGCAATACTGTACGATGCTGCTTGAAATATTCGGCATCTTCAACCTTCTCATATTGCTTGGCATCGTGACCACCCTGCGTTGAAATAACATACTCCAGACGTGTACCTGGATCAACACGTTGTCCTCTTGCTCGCATTCTTTCTGCTAATTGTACCACAGCTGGTAAACATCTGATATAATAATCTTTTGCACAACTACAATTCTTAAGCTTGAATTGTCTGTTGCGTTCTTTTTCTTCGATGCTTAATAGAGGAACAGTGTATTGCCCCATTTTACCTTTCTTTTCACCTTTTTCGTTTATAAAGGGAACTACCTGACCACCATCATGAGTCCCAACCGACTTTGTAATAACAAAGTCTCTGAATGAATAAAATCCTCCGCAAAGATTGTTGATTTCATCGATAACATATTTGAGAATTTCGTCCCTGCTAGCACGGTTAAAAACCATCATGATAAGGGTTGCGTAAATATTACGGATAAAAACACTATTATCTCTCCGTGCCAATAACACACCTTTTTTACCAACTTTTTCATCGACCACGCCATTTCTTCCACATTTTTTGTACATATATCTCTTCTTTGTCAGGATAAAGAATCTCCAATAGATTTCTTCCTCAAACTCTAGCTTGATAGGAGCAGGGAACATTTTAGTCACCTCACTCGCTACATGTTCTGCGTAATCCCAGTTTTCCTGGGCGGTTTTTAGTTTCGGAAATACGATGTAGTTACTATTATGAACTATTAATTGACCTACTCCAGCTGCAAAGTGATGGTTTTCTGTTTCAATATCGTAAATATACTCTGGTTGGGGTATAAAATCTTTTGTCTCATCTAGAGGTATTAACGAATTGCGGATAGCAGTGGGTTCGATTTTTTTAACCTCATTAAAACAATATCTAAATTTTTCTTTTGGAGATGAACCAGTTAATTTATATATGTTTGGTTTATCTTTTCTGACATTTACGCTTACCTTGTATCCAATAGTTCTCATAAGATAGAATAACCCAGCGGAACCAATTGCTCCCTTGTTACTACAAGAAATCGCTGGATCTTTTTTGTTGCCATCTCCGGAATAATATCCCATAAAGAAAGATTGTCTAATATCAAAAGGGGAGTTAAAAATTATATTCGGTATCCTTTTACTTCTTCTTTGATCATAAAACATATCTCTATATTTTTTTACTAATGACACTATAGAACCTCTTTTGTTTGATCTTGGCACTAATTTATTCACTCCACTCGACTTCATATTATCTATTATGATAAAATTTAAATTGTTTTCGTGAGTGTTTAAAATATCCAAGCATTTAGTAAGAAGAATATTATCCTGATTATTGATTGCCCAAGTTGTTTTAATTCCCGATGACGTTAAATATTTTCCACATGAACCGTCAGCGTAAAATAAGCCCCATACAAAAGCTATTTCACAATTTATATATATGTTATCTTCAATAATCATCGATGTTTCTGGAATTACATATTCTTCTATTTTCTGAATTGTAAGTTTGGTTGGGTACAATGGCTCATCCGGGGTGTCTTGGGGGAGAGGCATTTCAGATATACATAGTTTACTACCAATTTTAACATCGCTTGCCTTGGCCGCGTTACCATTTTCCCAAAGTAATGAATGATCCAATGTACATTCGACTGATCCAGTGTGAGTAGTGACTCTAATTAAAGGTTTTGTTATAGCATGTCTAATAACATATTTTATCGGAGTAAATCCTACATCACTCCATACTAATAAACCTTCTTGCGCTTGAGATATTTCTTTACCAGTCGTAGTTTTTTTCCAATCACCAGTAGATAATTCTTCCATAGTCCGATATTCAATTTGATTATTTTTATTTTTAATAATAAGGGGTGAATCGGGCAGCAAAGTATCGGTATCTCCATAGATAAGTTTTCCACCAAACTTTTCTGGAATGGTTTTGGCAACAACTCCGATATTTTTTCGACCCATTGCTGTTGTTGCCATCGCTCCGGGCATAAATGGAAGATATCCTCGAGTAACTCCCATCGCTCCGTACATACTATTAGCAGATACTTTATAAGCCAACTGTCTTTTGTTTAATACTTCACATAAAGTTTTCAGGGCCTTCTTATCTTTATCCGTAATGTCCCGAAGTCTTTTCAATAAGTTGGGGATAAGTTCCTTAACCAACTCTGTATCTTCTTCGCTGATTTTTTCCTCGTTAATAATTTTATTCAAAACCTTAATCTGTTTTCTTGTGTGTGCTCTAGCATCCAGCAGATTCTGCAATACTGTGGGCATAACACCTCTAGGACCTTTCAGAAACCTAAAATATCGTTTACAGCACATGACATGTTTTGGTTTAGTCTTCCGGACGGTTTTATCATGAACACAACCAATGTGATCTTCCCATTCCATAACATGGCAATCCTCGTCAGGAATGTTTGGATCAGTAACTAGAGTTGAGTAATCGATGTTATATGCAATAATTGTTGTCGGATATAGAGATGCAAAATCAAAAGGCAGGACAATATCGTAAACACCTGCTTTTGGTTCGAAGACAGTTGCTCCAACATAATGTTCGTCGTCTTTTGGAATATACCCATCCTTTTCAACGACATAATTGTTGTACATACAATACTTGTACAACTGTGAATATACTTTGATTTGCTGCCCTTGAGTATATAGATAGAAGATTGGTACATTACATGTTTTTGCCATCTCACAGAGACCAATCCATGTTTGCAGCTTATTAAACAGGCGAATAACAAGAGCGCTATCCTGTACACAATAGCGACCGCATATCCCCATTGCTCTTTTTGCTTGTTTTGTGTATCGCCCCTTTTTCTGTTTTATTCCTAATCTAAAACACTTGAAAATTCCCTTAACAGAAAGAGGATCCTTTGTTGAATTATGTGTAACAGTAAAATCTCCTAATAAAAATCGTTCGTTTCCATCAATTTGCCATCCATTAAATGGACCTTTTCCAATATGAGTAATTTTAATACCACTGACAAGCGCATCTTTCTTTTGTTGTCTTTTTAAACATTTTTTATATCCTAAAATGGTTGGTATATCTTCTAAACCTTCTCCTGAAATTGCTACTTCATATGAATACCCGTATTTAGTCTCATTGTTCCAAGTCCATTTAGTATATCTCTCTTTACAAAAAGCAGACATTCCTAATGATCTAGCTAAATACAATATTTGTTCAGATAATTCTTTTTTAACTTGGGTGATAATAATACACCGACCGTTACTCCCAACATGTCCATCCGTGTCTATAAGACCAGCTAAAAGACTTAATCGTGATTTTCGGTCATTTTGAAGATATATACTAGGTATATGTTTATTATTAAATAATTCATACTTTTTTAATATCGCTCCTAAAGGTTGTGTACATCTCTTTCCAGAGATATGTTTAATTCTATAATTATATCTTTTACTATGCTCGACTTTGGCATTATTATTTGAACACCATGATTCCCATTTTTCTATAAGCTCTTTGTCTTGACTTGTAAAACCCCGTCCATCGCTGTCCCCACCCCCTAACCACATCCCAAATATATATGGATCTATCGGAACATCTTGATGTTTCCATTGAACCCCACTTGTTTTATATCCTTTCAGTTTATTCTTAATAGAATCTGGTAATGTCAAATAATCTTTTACTTTTATTTCCAATATATCATTAGTATCCAATGTATTTCTGTGTTTAACCATATCTTTATATACTTCTTCTTTGGTTTTAGTAGTTCTTATTGTGGACATTGATTTAAATCTAAATTTTCTTTTGTCCATATCAAGCCAACCCATAGTCCACATTTTCTTCTTGTCTAACCAATATATACTACAATGACCTGATATCTTAAAAGTTAGTATATGCTGGCTATTGACAATATAATTATCAAATTTATGTTGATGTATTTCATACATATCATCAACGCCTTCACATATATCTTGAACTGTTCGTTTTGTTCCATTATCGCCAATGAGTTCATCTCCGATCTGTATATCCTTAGCTAATTTTTTAGACCCATTCCACATCAAAATTGGTGTATTTGGGTCAACACAACCCAAAAAGAATGTCGAGATGGTCTTCAATTTGTAGTTATCCATTTTGTAATCTCTTTTTACCAAGGGAAGAAGATCTACATATAGCCTTCCTTCTGCGTCTAAAAACTGAAATGTTTGGTTTCCGTAAGCAGAAGAAGACCATTTGATAGTTTTTTCATTGGCGTGTTCATACTTAACAAAACCTTGCTGATCAAAGCTGTCGATACAGTAATTCATCTTGGCTCTGTCGATCATATACGGAATATCGAAATTTAGGATGTTATATCCAACGATGACGTTTGGATTTTTCTCCTGTATAAACTCTGTATATCCAATTAATAGATCATGTTCCGTTTCATACATATAAATTTCCACATCATCTCCAACAGTGCCCGGATCTGGTTCCCCAAGAGTCAGTAAATACTTTTCCATTTCCTTCTCGTCTTCTCCATGACGAAACAAACAACAAGATATTTGAAACACTTTGTCTCCAGGTTTTTCAGCTTTCGGCATCGCAGATGGATTAGTTGAGTTAACCTCGATATCAAACCCCATGATTAATGGGGCTGCGACTGTGTTTGTTGTATTAGGTTTGAAATTTTTCCAGCTAACTTTAAACTCATGGTCACAAAGAGTTTTCTGTTCATCCTTATGTACTCGTTTTCCGGAAAAATCGCACCAACCAGCTGTTGAGATATTCCGATAACTTGTAAATTGTAAAATGGGGGATGCATCCTGTTCATGCATCTTTAATTTAATCACGCCGACTCCCATAATGTTAATCGGTGTCCTGATTTTATACGACATATTGCGAATGTCGGATTGATGAGAAAAAGATAGAAACAAATACGGGAACGTTTTTCTTTTCCCATTCTTATGCAAATGAGCGTAGTATAACCTCTTTTTATACATTAATCGTTTAACAAGAGGTTTTCTGTCTCCAAGAATGGAATCAAGTTTGTTCCCAACCAATTGGGCCTTACTGGCAGTCCATGGAATGTTTTCAGGTAATTGCAAATATACAAATGGTGTAAAATTGTCTATTCTAACGCACACGTTTTCATTGGCTTCATTGAGGCCGTAGACACGTATTGCGGTAACGTCTTTTTCGTCTTCATCCATATGCCAACTATACGGAAACATTGTAGACTTCTCCATCTTTATTTATTTAATAAATATGTGGACTTAAATTCATTTTTTAATTTAAGTTCTCGTAAATTTTACCTAGAAACAAGGGGAATTATCCGATTGACTTTTTTGGCATGATAACTCCCCATTTATATTTTGTATCCAATTGGTTTGATTAAATTTTGTTGAAGATTGATGAGGATTATTGTCTCTATCTCGACAACTTGCCGACAAAGTACAGAAACTATCTCCTTCTGCCAATGTTGCTCCAGTACATGTTTCAGCCCAATTACCGGATGCATCTGTTGCGTTGGCAGGACAATATTTTCCTGGAGTTGGAGTCGTACATGAAGATATAAAATCTTTTGGTAATCCGACACTCATTGGATAAGCATACCCAGCGTCTGCATAATTAATAGCTAAATCATCATTTCTACATGACATATAATATCCCTTTGAATCATCGCATTGATTTTCCACAATTTGACATGTCATCTTTGTATTGGGATCTGTGGGATCTAGGTTAAAAAACATCGATTGAGTTCCTCCTAACCATTTTGATGGTTCTCCAGATGAACCATGACATTCCATATTGGCTTTTTGATTGACAGAATCACATACCCATCCCGATTTATTCTCGTGTTTAGGATCGATAGACCCAGTAAATAATAAAATCTCAAAAGCGATAGTATTACCTACAATACCGCTTGTTGTGAGTTGTATAGAATCCATCCTGGTATAATTAGCAAATCCTATCATCACGTCATCTGTACTATATCCCGAATTTCCCATGTTTGCAAGCCATGTATTCAGAATGATGGAATTATCTGTTTGGTTTGACTTTAGGTATTTGTTAGTAAAAGCATCTCCCCATGTGTACTTATTTGGATTTCCGGCAAAATCATACCCGTTAACACAAGCCCATAGCAACCAAGCGCATTTATCTGACATTTCAGTGAACTGCTTTGGAACCATAGGAGACAACGCACCCCAGTCTCCTTGAAATCCAGGTCCCCAAAACCACCATAAAGGTATCTGATTTTCTGACGCAGAACCATCACAGTATTTCGCGCTTGCTTTGCATGGTCCCGAGTATTCCGATGTTGAGCCTATTCCTAACGGATCATCATCTCCGCATGCTTGCTGGTTACCATCAAGCATTTCAACCTTGGCAGTCGAGGGTTGTTTATGATCCTTCATACAAGCACCAGTGAGAATAGTTTCTAGTGCTAATTTAACATTTCCATCAGGATCAGCGACGAATTTTTGCCATGTTTTTAGGTTCGATCTATCAGCAAACATACCTTTTAATGAACCTGTATATTTGGAATTAACATAAGAATTATCTCTTTGATCTTTTCCATCCCATAGATTAATTGAACCTATGATAGAATCTATCTTATTTCTAAACACGGTTGTTTTTCCAAGATTAGTCCAAATTCCTGTCCCTCTGCTATAATACACCCATTTTCCAAATCCGATTGCAGGAGAAGGATGACCCGGGCATTGACTAGCTAATAAATCACAAGACGTGATACATTTTAAGCTCTTTGGAAATGTTTGCATGTGCGTGTCACAATGAGCTATTTCGATCATACTATGACTTTTAAACCCTTCATTCAAATGAATCTGATCAACTCCTGGTATAACTTCCTTTTTAATAACTTTATTCGCCGTATCCTTTAGAGCGTATGAAATTGCTTGTACACGTTTATGACCTGGAGGATAACGATTAACAACAACTCCGTTAACTTTGGCGATATTTTGAGGAGTTGTATGCCATGTACATAAAGGGTACATATATATGTCAAAAACATCAATTGTTTTTGTTCCCGTCTTTGTAGCAGAATCATTTACAGAATATGTAAACCCTGCATTTTTAGTATCTGGGGAGATATAAGAAAGTTTGGGTGTAAAATTTACCCACTTAACCGGACCTCCTGCGTCATCAAACTGTTTAATCATATATCTAAATACTGCATTCCCCTTTTGTGTCTGTTGAGGATCTGGAATATAAGCAAGACCTCGACCTCCCGGAGGAGTACCACTTATATCGAAACATGTTGTGTTCCAGAAAAAGTCTAGACTTTTCCAAAAGTCTTCGTGATAATTTTTCTTTTGTAGAAGGGGATAATTTCCCATAACATAGTCCTTGACTGCCTGTTTCTCGGAAGAACTGACGGATTTTGGCATTGAAATTCCATCATATACTGGCGGTGGTCCCGGTGGAGATGGAGTCCCGCCACTTCTACAGAAGAATTTCCATTTAGTCGTAAATCCCCATAGTAAGAATAATCCAACGAGTACAAGTCCTCCGAATATTAACACAATCCAAAAAGTTTTCTTTGATTTTTTTGGTCTAGAACCAATATCATAATCAGAAAATTCCGAGACGTGCGGGGTTTTCCTATGCGCACGATGGGTTTTCAGGTGTTCTTTTTTCATAGGCACCATTAGTACAGGACAAGGTGGGCATCTCTTTTGAGGAGGACATGATACGGGACTTCCTCTCCGTGTTGTCATTCCTTTGTTACCAGTTGAAAGTCTTACAAAAATTATTAATAGTAAAGCAGTCAAAACCGATATAACTAATGATGTTGATTGAATATTTTTCGGCATCGTTTATTATCAGTAAAGAAAAAATCTTTACTGATAATAAACGATGATAAAAACTAAACATGTTATTATTACTTTGTTTAACCTCGGTATCCTTTTGGTTCTGATATGGGGATTCGCGACTGACTGGAAATTTAAATGTACATCAACTCCTAGTCCTCTGGTATGCAAACCGTCGTGTCCAACTGGAAAATGTAACGTTTCAGATGGTTGCGGGGGAACATGTAAATGTCCGTCTGAGCAAACATGTGTAAACCAAACATGTGCAACCCCAGGAGATAAATCAACCAAAATAACAGCAGAATGCCTTTTTAGTGCACCCGATCCTCTGAACCCTACATCTGTTATTACAAACGTAAATACTTGGATGAATTCCCAAGTTGCATTATGCGGGAAAGGCGATGTGATATTTTTTGCAACTGATTATATGGCATTTGACGATGACACGATGGAGTTAATCGACACCGCGGTAGGAAAAGGCGTCGTTATGATAATAGGAATAGACAGACAACAAATTGGTGGAGGTGCATACAAGTGCGGTGGTCAAAATTGGTGCTGTGGAGATATTGGGCACAAGGGCGGAAATAACTGCAAAACCACTCAAATTGGTCAGTTTACTTGTCAGAATGACAAAGGCATAGATGATTGCGATCCTGGTTGTATCAATGGATGTACATGCTTTCTTTGTGGTACAAATTCGTGCCAGGCAGTTAATTCATTGCTGTCACAATCAAATATTGCATCCCAATGCGGTAAAAATGTGATTATTCTTGATTGTCCATTCGATGCGGGAAGTCATACAGAACAAGATACAAAATTACATTCACATAGAAAGGTTTGTTCTTTCTACAGGAAAACAGGACCTACGTCTGTTTACAAGGGATCTTGGAACATTGCAGGTAGAAAACAAATACAGGCAGGTGGATTAAGAGAATCTGGTGTTGGCATGACAATGGAAACCTCATCCAATGTTGCGCAATATTTCTTGATGGCAGATATGGATATGGTTAATGCGTTGAAATCTTATATGACAACCCCCAGTGCCGCTGATCAAGCAGTTGCGAAGTTAAAAACTATACAAACTATAAGTAAGTATCCTACTGTTCCTATGAAAGCTGAACTTAATTGGTCTGGTCCAGATCCTAGCTATCCATCGAAAACAATATCTGGAACAGACAAAAATATCGATATCTATTACGGTGTTGCTCCGTCTCCCGAAAATCCTCAACTAAAATATCCCAATTCGACTAAAACTATGTCTGATAGCGACATAGTAAAAATGAAATGGGCAGACGGAGGTGTTTGGTCTGGAACAGTGTTAGATAAATTTTTTACTGAGGCCAAAAACCGCTCTAAATATATTAAACTTCAAATGTACTTCCCCGATATAACCGCTAATGTTGCAAGTCCAAAGGGGTTATATAATATCTTCCCTCCCGTTCCACAAGCAGTAATAGACCACGTTAAAAGTGGTAAAGATAATAATGTACAATTCTTACTTGGGTGGTACGGAGAACCTGGTTCTCCGGATCCAATGGACATACCTCCTAGTCTCCCTGCTCCTCAGTCCTACGACTCCCAAAATGATTTCCATAATCACTGGTTTATGCGACAGCTCGAAAACGTATACGATCTAACCCTCGAACAAAAACGACGATTGTTTATTAGGTTTTTTTATACTAAAGGAGAAACATACCCTAACGCTCATTTCTGTAACTCTTCTGGGAATGGGTGCAAATATTACTCTAATTGTCAGGTATGTACTGCATCAGGAGAACAAGGATGCTGTAAAGCCCATGATAAATTGTTTATTTCTGAAGTTGGAGTAGAATTTTCCAGTGGTCAAATCACAAGCGGTTATTATAATGACCTCAATTGGATGAATGACGATATTCTATTTCTCAACACTGATACAAAAACTACATCCACATTTGCAGCTTATTGGACATCATGGTTTAATCTTTTGTATAAAGTTAGTTCCCTTCCTCCTGATCAAAATCCTAATCTTGCTGATCCCACCTGGAACAGAAACACCTCAATTTCTCCACCAGACGCGTTTAATTGTCGAAAACTTTTAGCCCAAGATAAAATAAAGAGTAAATATCATTCTGACATAGACAAATTAAATTGTTTTATGAATTTCCCAACCTTGTATTCAACAGAAGACAAGTATAAGGATACAAGCTACTTATCATGGACCCCAACTTCTCAATGTCCTGGAGGAAAATCCCCTCGTGCTGGAAATTCCACAGCCAGTAGTAAATATCAAGTTTTCTGTTGATAAGAATAATTTAAAAATAATTTGTTTGGAATATAAATATGCATATTTATATTTCAAGGCATGGGGAAAGTGTCAACAATGTGAAAAATATTATTGGTGGTGATTCCCATCTTACTGAAAGAGGTGAACAGTTTGGGGAACGGCTGGATAGTTATTTTAAGAACACTCCTTTGTTGACAATATGGACAAGTAAGTTAATCAGAACAGTTGAAACAGCTAAAAAATCATTAACTCTGAACTTAAACAATGGGAGAAATTAAATGAAATAGATTCAGGAGAATTTGACGGTTTTTGCCTAAATCATATACAAGACATGTATCCAGATCAATACAAACACAGGAATGGGGATAAGCTAAATAGAAGCTATCCACGCGGAGAAAATTACAAAGACTTGAAAAAACGAGTCTATGAAGTATTGGATACTATTGATTTAACACAAGAAGGAACATTATTAATCATATCTCATCAAGCAGTATGTCGTGTTATACACGCGTACTTTACTAAAACACCAATAGATACAGGTCTAGAAATAAAATTAAACACTATTTACGAATTAAAAAATCATCATTTCTTACCTATCCATTTTGAATTCTAAAAAAAAAAAATGCCATATATAAATGACAAAAGAAAAACAATCTGTTGGAGAACAAATATATTCAGGGGCAGCAACTTTCGGAAGAGTATGGGCAGTTGTCAGTGCTATTTTTGGTACAATTATAAGTATAGGACTCTTAATTCTAGGTATATACATAATTAGACATAAATCTCACTTACTATCAGTACCTGGAACTGTCGTGGAAGATTCCAAATGTACAACAAGCTACTCCCAACAGCGACCAGCCACAACATGTAGAACTAAGATTTCATACGATGTTGATGGGACAAACTACACACAAACGGTAGATACCGGTGCAATGAATTACGAAAAGTCATCGAAAGTAACAGTCTGGTATTCTCCCGGTGATCCTAGTGATCCTGAGTTAAATCCTGCAACAAAAGGAATGGGGTGGATATTGATTGCGATAGCATTCTTTATCTGTTTCGGATCATGGATTTGGGTATGGGTTACACGGAAGTCTAAAGTTGCTGCAGCAGCTGGGGGAGCAATTGAAGCCGTGAGTTTATTAACTGGTAGGTAAATGTTGGTATTATATAAACGCGTATATATTGCGATGGAATTTTTGATTTATTACACTCTGGTCATTTAGAAACATTCAGACACTGAAATGTTTTTTTTGGACAGCTACACAATTTTTTTGTGTATACAATGGGTTTTGTATACTCCGAAATATGTAAAAATGAGGTGATATTTCCCGGAAAATACTTTTGGTAGAAATAATTATTTGTGTAATTATTTCTTGAAAAAATCTCTATATTTCATACTTTTCCGGGAATATGAACCTATATAACATTCAATTTTTATCTGAAACATTTATCCCAATCTAAGGTAAAAAATTATTTTTCATTTTTTAAATCACTCGATCAAACTTTTTACATGCTCCGGGGTTAGATTTGGGATATGTAAGTTACTTTTTAACCCATATGTGGCTCAATGGGAGGAGGACAAGTTCTGTTAAACGTTTGATAGCGATATTTCTTGCTCCATTGACATCTATTAAACCTTGACTACAACTAAAAACATCTCTAGAACCTACATTATTTAGGATTCCACAACGACCACAGGTTTTAGATGTATACTCTTCGGTACAGATATCTAAAGAACATCCTCGGAGTTCACATTTCGCCTGTTGAAACAAATAATGTAGGTAAACTTTCATGATGACGTACAGCTTTGTAGTTTAAATAATTTAGTAGTTACAGCCTCCAATAATCAATTATGATTAGATTTTTATCGAAAATCTAATCATAA
>ERZ891134.1354-NODE-1354-length-16978-cov-7.493707_pt1 | contig 16978 bp, 17 predicted proteins | sample MGYA00520888_ERZ891134 | MGnify/ENA primary metagenome ERZ891134 (study PRJEB32303, sample SAMEA104408692) | aquatic metagenome | biome: Brackish water; feature: Coastal; material: water | place: Baltic Sea | collected 2014-10-23 | depth 10 m ... | reverse complement strand
GGCACGTTCACCACCTCCGTGGTGCGGGCTGCTTGTGTTGACCTCTGTGCCGAACGGCTCTCCAGTCAAAACGGTCGGATGCGAGCCGTGTTGATCAACTCCGGCCAGGCCAACGCCTGCACTGGAGACCGTGGCTTGTTGGATAGTCAGCGCGCCACGCAAGCCGTTGCAGACCAGCTGGGCCTTGATCCGGAGACCGTGCTGATCTGTTCCACCGGTGTGATCGGCGTACCGATCCCGATGCCAACGCTGTTGTCTGGCCTGGGGCCTCTGATCGCCGCGTTGTCGGATGGAGGTGGACCTGCCGCCGCGCAGGCGATTCTCACCACAGATCTTGTGGAGAAACAGGCTGCTGTTCAGGCTGAGTTGGGGGGGCGCACAGTTCGGATTGGCGGGATGGCCAAAGGCTCCGGAATGATCCATCCGAACATGGCCACGATGCTCGGCTTCTTCAGCTGCGATGCCGGCATGGATGCAGACATTTGGCGTGGGATGGTCTGCCGAGCGGTTCAGCGCTCGTTCAATGCCATCACCGTGGATGGCGACACCAGTACGAACGACACGGTGTTGGCCTTCAGTGCTGGTGAGCCATTGGCTGTAGAGCACCATGCCGATTTGGAGGCGGGCCTCACGGAGGTGATGCAGCAATTGGCTCAAGCGATTGCCCGGGATGGCGAAGGGGCCACCTGCTTGATGGAGGTTCAGGTGAACGGTGCGGACGATGAGGCTGCGGCCTTGCGCGTAGCGCGCACCATTTGCGGTTCATCGCTTGTGAAAACAGCTGTGCATGGCCGTGATCCGAACTGGGGTCGGATTGTGGCGGCTGCCGGTCGGGCTGATGTTGCTTTCGATCCCGAAGCTGTTGAGCTTTGGATTGGCCCCCATCAATTAATGGATCGGGGGCAACCTGTTGCTTTTGATCGTGCAGCGGCCAGCGATGCCCTTCGCGAGGACACCGTTCAGATTCGCCTCGGCATTGGGCAGGGTCCCGGTGAGGGTTGTGCTTGGGGTTGTGATTTGTCGGATCAATATGTGCGCATTAATGCCGACTACACGACTTAGACGATACCGATGCGGCCAGGATTAGAGCTAGCCGTGTTGAATTATCCGGCATTCATTTTTTAAGGATGTTGCGCGTAAAAAGGATGATTTTGATTATTTAATGATGATTGTGGGTCGGTTGTCTCTTTTTGGTGCGTTTGAATGCGGTTTGGCGGTGAAATCTCTGGCAAAATATTGTTAATTAAAAAATTTCCCTAAATGGAGCAACCCCAGCCTGTTGAGCCTTCCGTCGTTGGACGGCCACGTTTCTGGGTTGGTCCACTGGTGGCTGGGTGCTGCTTTGCCATGGGATTTGGAATCACCGATCGCGTGGTGAGCCTGCAGAGCGATCAGCAGCCTGCGCCGACTCAGCGTTTTGCCCCGACTACCTTCCCAGGCGAGTCGTTGCAGGCTTTGCGTTCGCTCCACCAGGACGCCCCCAATTTGCAGGTGGATTTGGCGGCCCTAACGCTGGCTTCTCCGGAGTTAGATGCGCCCGTCGCCACTGGTCCTGAGACCAACCTGGCGCTTCAGCTTCCTCCAACTGAGGGCAGGGACTGGACGTCGCCAGCCTGGTCTGATCCTGATGCAGATCTTCCGCCAAATGCCCTGTCCACTGATTCGATCCCGGACATGGAGCCAGAGAAGGCCCCCTCATCTGTTCTTTTCACCCCACCCCCTGAGGTTGTCCCTCCGGCGGAAGCCTCGCGGCTCTTGGTTGAGCCCGAGCCTCCTGGCTTCGTTGCGGAGAACGACGCCCGATTTTTGATGCCAATGCAACCGTTGATGCCTCCCACGCAGCCCTGATCGGCCAGTCGATCCTTAGATCTGCCACAGTTTCTCTATATGCCAATGGTTCATGGGCTCTCCGGACGCCTTGATACGCGCAGCAGTTCATCGGATCGGTGCTCGAGTCGGTCATGGTTTGGCCGATACGGCCGCTGAGCTAGCGGTTTTCGCAAAGGATGCTCCCGAGCGGCTCCGCCAGGAATGGGAGCTATTTCAAGAAGAAGTGCGTGAAGAGGCCGAACGCTTGGAACGCGGCGATTCCCCTTCTGATGATTCCGATCTTGCATCGACACAAAGACCGCCGGCTGAATCCCCACAGCAGGTGATCGATCGTTTGCGCGCCAGTGTTGCTGACCTCAGTCAGCGGATCGAGGCGCGTTCTTAATGCGTCGTTTGAATATCGCGGTCGGTTTGCAGCGGGCCATCCGTGCATTGGTGATTTGGCGTGCCGTTCTCACCCTGTTGGTGTTGCTGTGGTGGGACGGCCAAGCTTGGACCTATCGCGGCGGTGCGACACGGGAGAGCCGCGTTGAACGTCAGCAACAACGCGCTCAGTGGCTGACCCGTCAATTATTGGAATTGGGGTCGGCGTTTATCAAGCTCGGCCAGCTGTTGTCCTCCAGGCCCGACATCCTTCCAGCCGGGTGGGTGAGTGAGCTGGCATCGCTTCAAGACAATGTGCCGGCCTTTGGTTTCGATCGTGTTCAGACGGTGTTGGAGGAGGAGCTCGGCCAGCGTTGCGCCGAGGTGATTGACCTCGATCCGCAACCCCTCGGGGCAGCGTCTCTGGCGCAGGTGCATCGCGCCAGCTTGCGCAGTGGTCGGCAGGTGGTGCTCAAAGTGCAACGGCAAGGGCTGGATCGCCGCTTCCGCCTCGACCTCGATGTGATGCAGCAGGTGGCGGCGGTGTTGCAGCGTCATCCCACTTGGGGGCGGGGTCGTGATTGGCCTGCCATGGCCCGCGAGTGTCGACGTGTGTTGTTGCGTGAGCTCGACTTCCGGGTTGAAGCGCAATATGCGGCTCGGTTTCGTCAACAGTTTCTGGACGACGAACGGATCCGTATCCCTGGAGTGATTTGGGAGTTGAGCACCCGCCGGGTGCTCTGTTTGGACTATCTACCTGGGATCAAAATCAATGACCGCGACGCGATCGTGGAGGCGGGCATTGATCCCTCTGATGTGGCTGAAATCGGTGCAGCGAGTTACCTCAAGCAGCTGGTGCGGTTCGGCTTTTTTCATGCCGATCCCCATCCCGGAAATCTTGCTGTGGCCAGTGACGGCGCCCTGATTTATTACGACTTCGGGATGATGGGAGTGCTGTCGGATGGTTTGCGGCGTCGAATTGGATCGATGGTGCGTGCCGCGGCAGCTAGGGATTCAGCCGCTTTGGTGGATGAATTGCAAGGGGCTGGATTGATCGGTGCAGAGATTGATGTGGGCCCTGTTCGACGGCTGGTCCGCGTGATGTTGCAAGACGCGTTGACGCCGCCATTTAGTTCCAATGTGATCGACAAACTGTCTGGCGACCTCTACGACCTTGTGTATGGCCAGCCCTTTCGGTTGCCGGTTGAATTGATCTTCGTGATGCGGGCGCTCTCCACTTTTGAGGGTGTTGGCCGAAGCCTCGATCCAGCTTTTAGCCTTGTCTCGATTGCTAAGCCCTACTTACTCCCTCTGATGACGTCCAGTGGATCCGGTACGAATGATTTGTTCAATGAGCTGGGCCGCCAGGTGGGAGCTCTAAGCAGCAAAGCTGTGGGTATTCCCAGGCGCCTGGATGAAAGTTTGGAGCGTCTTGAACAGGGCGATCTCCAACTCCAGGTTCGACTGGGTGAGTCGGATCGTCAGTTCCGGCGCATGATCGTGGCGCAACAGTCGATTGGCCAAGCCGTTCTGTTGGGCTGTCTGGCTTTGGCCACGGCCATTGTTGGGGCCAGCTCGCGCCCTCTCTGGTCGATCTTGCCGGCTGCGGCAACGCTTCCTGTGGGCTTGGGTTGGTTTCGAATGCAAATGAGAATGCGGCGCGATCAACGGTTGGAGCAGTTGCCTGGCTCCAACCGCTAATTGCACAGGCGGTCGTCGATCAGGCTTTGCCGCGCGGGCCCTGGCCCACGGCCCCTGCATACACCGCTTGGCTGCCGAGTTCGTCCTCGATGCGCAGCAGCTGGTTGTATTTGGCGACCCGCTCGCTGCGGCTCAGAGAACCGGTCTTGATTTGTCCGGCCCGAGTGGCAACCGATAGGTCAGCGATGGTGGTGTCTTCGGTTTCGCCGCTGCGGTGGCTGATCACGCTGGTGTACCCAGAGCGACCTGCTAGGTCGATGGCTTGCAGGGTTTCGGTGAGCGAACCGATCTGGTTCACCTTGATCAGGATCGAATTGGCCGTAGCGCTGTCGATCCCTCGCTGAAGTCGCTTGGTGTTGGTGACGAATAGGTCGTCACCAACAAGTTGCACCTTGCTGCCAAGACGCTCGGTCAGCAGCTTCCAACCTTCCCAGTCGTCTTCATCCAGACCGTCTTCGATCGAGACGATCGGGAATTTCTCCACCAATTGCTCCAGCTGGTCCACCATCTCGGCGCTGGTGTAGCTGCCGCCATCGAAGGCATAGCGACCGTCTTTGAAAAACTCGCTGCTGGCCACATCCAGGGCCAGGGAAATCTCTTCGCCCGGTTTGTAGCCGGCCTTGCTGATCGCCTCCACCAGGATTTCCCCGGCTTCCACGTTGCCGAGATCGGGTGCAAAGCCGCCTTCATCGCCAACAGCGGTACTCATGCCTTTGGCGCTGAGCAATCCTTTGAGGGTGTGGAACACCTCCGTGCCCATTCGCAGTGCTTCCCGGAAGCTCGGGGCACCGTGGGGAACCAGCATGAACTCCTGGAAATCCAGGCTATTAGCGGCATGGGCGCCGCCATTGATCACGTTCATCAATGGAACCGGCAAGAGATTGGCCATTGGCCCCCCCAAATAGCGGTAGAGGGGCAGACCAAGCCCATTGGCGGCGGCCCGTGCCGTGGCCATGCTCACCGCCAGGATTGAGTTGGCACCGAGATTGGATTTGTTGTCACTGCCGTCTAGCTCAAGCATTGCTGCATCGACAGCAGCTTGATCGAGTGCCGATAAGCCACACAGAGCTGGGGCGATGCGTTCTTCGATATGGGTGACGGCCTGGCTGACACCTTTCCCCATATACCGCTTTCCGCCATCGCGCAGTTCATGGGCTTCATGGGCCCCGGTGCTCGCACCGCTTGGCACGATGGCGCGTCCCATTGCACCACCTTCGAGCAGCACTTCGGCCTCGACGGTTGGATTGCCACGGGAATCAAGCACCTCCCGGGCCACGATGGTGTCGATGACGAGGTCGAGGGAATCGATCACGTTGTGACGAGGTGGTTAACCCCTGAATCCTATGGGTCGCCCCTTTCAGACCTGTCGTGGGTGGATCGCGGTGGTCAGAATATGAGCACGTTTTCCAACCGGTTCTTCGCTATGCGGATGCTGCACACGATGCTGCGGGTGACTGATTTAGAGCGTTCTCTGGCGTTTTATACGGGTGTTTTGGGGATGAATCTGCTGCGTCGCAAGGACTATCCCAACGGCAGGTTCACGTTGGCGTTTGTTGGTTATGGTCCTGAGACGGAGCAGACGGTGTTGGAACTCACCCATAACTGGGATACCGATGCCTACAGCCTTGGGGATGCTTACGGGCATATCGCTCTTGGAGTCGACGACATTCGAACCACCTGTGCCGGAATTGCGGGAAAGGGGGGCCGTGTGGTGCGTGAACCAGGCCCGATGAAACACGGAACCACGGTGATTGCCTTTGTCGAAGATCCCGATGGTTACAAAGTGGAGTTGATCGAGCTCTCCTCCAAAGCCGCTGTTTAACCCTGGATGACTGGTTCCCCTTCTTTCAACGGCAGCCTCACCCACGAACCCGACCGCTTCAGTGATGCAGCCTGGGATCTCCTCCTAAGTGCCCAAGATGTTGCCGGCCGGTGGCGGCATGAACAACTCGACGTGGAGCATCTGATTCAGGTGCTGTTTACGGATCCAGTCAGTCGCACTTGGGTGGAAGGTTTGCCCTTGGTGGTGGATGAGTTGCTGGACCGACTGGAGGATGTGCTTGCCGATCAGCCTTCAGGGCGAGGGACGGATCTGTTCATCGGCGAAGACTTGGAGCAGTTGTTGGAGTCGGCGGATGCGGTGTGTCGACGCTGGGGAGTGGAACGGATCGATGTTCCTCAACTCCTCATGGCGATCGGGGCTGATCCACGCCTCGGTGCTGAGTTGTTTGCAGGGTTGGGCTTATCCGCCGACCGGTTGGAGGAACTGTTGCAAGCTCCGTCCGTCGCGGCTCAGCCATCACAGCCCTCGCCACCACCATTGCGGCCGAGCCCCCAGCCGGTTCGGGACCCACAGGCCTCCCGTGCGCAGCAACAGCCTTTAAATCCGCAACCGTCCCCTCGTCGAAATGGAGCTGACGTGGCTCCACTGGAATCAGCGTTGCCGTCTGCGGAATCCCAGCGCTTGGATCCGGAGGAGCACGAGGCGCCGCCCACCGCCCTTCAATCCTTCGGGCGTGATCTCACGGCGGAGGCGGAGGCCGGTCGGCTGGATCCGGTGATCGGCCGGGACAGTGAGATCCGCAATTTGATCAAGGTCTTATCGCGGCGCAGCAAAAACAATCCGGTGCTGATTGGTGCACCAGGCGTGGGCAAGACGGCCGTCGCCGAATTATTGGCCCAGCGGATTGTGTCCGGGGAAGTGCCGGAATCGCTTCAGGGTCTGCGCTTGATTTCCCTAGACCTTGGCGCTCTCATCGCCGGGGCCAAATTTCGGGGTCAATTCGAGGAACGGCTTCGATCTGTTCTGGAGGAGGTGAGTCGCCCTGATTCGGGGGTGGTGCTGTTTGTCGACGAATTGCACACCGTGGTGGGGAGCGAGCGCAGCAGCACCGATGCCGGCAGCTTGCTGAAGCCAGCCCTCGCCAGGGGTGATCTCCGTTGCATCGGGGCCACCACGCCAGAGGACTACCGCCGCACCGTGGAGAAGGACCCAGCCCTGAACCGTCGCTTTCAGCAGGTGCTGATTCGAGAGCCGGACTTGCCCCTGAGCTTGGAGATTCTGCGTGGCTTGAAGGAGCGCTACGAGCTACATCACGGCGTTTCAATTACCGATGAGGCGCTGCAAGCCGCGAACCGACTGGCGGATCGCTACATCAGTGACCGCTGTTTGCCCGATAAAGCCATCGATCTGATCGATGAAGCGGCCGCCCAACTCAAGATGGAAGTCACCTCCAAGCCGCAAGTGGTGGAGGAGGCGGAGGGCGATCTTCGTCGGGTTGAATTGGCCTTGCTGGCGGCAGACCAGGCCCCAGAAGCTGAGCGGATTCAGTTGCAACGCAACCGTCTCGATGGTGCGGCCCGGCTCGAAGACCTGCGTCGTCGTTGGCAGGAGGAGCGGAATCAATTGGACGAACTCGGCCAGCTGTTGCGTCAGGACGAAGATCTTCGCCATGCCATCGCTGAGGCGGAGCGCGACGGTGATCTGGAAGAAGCAGCCCGCTTGCAGTACGACCAATTGCACACGGTTCAGCAACGCAGGGAGGAGCTTGAGGCTTGTCAGGCTGAAGCCCAGGCCGCCGGCACCGCGTTATTGAGGGAGCAGGTGGAGGCCGGCGACATCGCCGATCTCGTGGCGCGATGGACAGGCATTCCTGTTCAGCGGTTGCTCGCCGGAGAGCGACGCAAGCTTTTGGCCTTGGAATCTCACCTCGGTGAACGGGTGGTCGGCCAGGCTGAAGCGGTCACGGCGGTGGCAGCGGCGATCCGCCGCGCCCGTGCAGGGATGAAAGATTCCCGACGACCGGTGGGTTCGTTTTTCTTCCTTGGCCCGACGGGTGTGGGAAAAACGGAGTTGGCCAAGGCTTTGGCGGCATCCTTGTTTGATGAGGAAGAGGCGTTGGTGCGCCTCGACATGAGCGAATTCATGGAGCGCAACGCCGTGGCGCGGTTAATCGGAGCGCCACCGGGTTACGTCGGCTACGAGGAGGGTGGTCAGCTCACCGAGGCGGTTCGGCGGCGTCCCTATGCCGTCCTCCTTCTGGATGAGGTGGAGAAGGCCCATCCCGATGTGTTCAACCTGTTGTTGCAGGTGCTCGATGATGGTCGCCTCACGGATTCCCAGGCTCGAACCGTCGACTTCCGGCACACGGTTGTGGTGATGACGAGCAACCTTGCCAGCCCAGCAATTCTCGACCATGCCCGACAACAGGATGCCGATGATTCCGCGCTCCAACGCAAGGTGGATGAGGCCTTAGCTAGCCATTTCCGACCGGAGTTTTTAAATCGAATTGATGAGGTGATTCGATTCCGTCCTCTGCAGGTGTCGGATCTCGTGCAAATCGTGGAGTTGCAGCTCCAGGAGCTGACGAGCCTGCTTGCGGAACAGGGCTTGTCGTTAGCGGTCGAGGATGGCGTCGCTGATGCGTTGGCCCGTCAGGGCTATGAACCCGAATACGGGGCGAGGCCCCTGCGTCGGGTCTTGCGGCGCCAGGTGGAGAACCCATTGGCGACCCAGCTTCTCGAAGAACGCTTTACGGGAGCAACGGGCGTGAAAATTGCTGTTGGCGCTGCCGATGGAGAACCCCTGCGGTTTGAACCGCAAGGGGACTAGGGGGCATCAGCTAATGTGGATCTTTGGCGAAGTGCCTTCCAGCACCGTTGTCAACTTCCGGTCCCACCCCTCGTGACCAGCCCAACCCAAGAGGACACCACTAAGAACGACTCTGAGCCTTCTGCTGAGTCCACCCGTTCGGGTGGTTTTTTGGCAGAGACGGTTCAAGAGTTGAAAATGGTGGTTTGGCCCAGCCGACAACAGCTTTTCAGCGAATCCATCGCTGTGATCTTGATGGTCAGCCTGTCGGCGGCCACTATCGCTGCTGTGAGTCGCTTCTTCGGTTGGGCTTCGTCACAAGTGTTCCGCTGACTCGCTCCTCCCTTTCGCCGTGCCCGACGACTTGACCACACCGGATGCCCTTGAGGTGATCGATCTGCCGGCCCCGAATGAGGGGGAGGATGGGACGCTCGCGATGGAGGCTGTCGCGAATACCGCCATCGCCCGTTGGTATGCGGTCCAGGTGGCCTCGAGTTGTGAGAAAAAAGTCAAAGCCACCCTTGAGCAACGGGCGGTCACCCTTGGGGTGAGCAATCGCATTCTTGAGATCGAGATTCCTCAAACGCCTGCGATCAAGCTCAAGAAGGATGGCAGTCGTCAGTCCACCGAGGAAAAAGTTTTTCCCGGCTACGTGCTTGTTCGCATGGTGTTGGATGAAGACACGATGATGGCGGTGCGCAGCACACCAAACGTGATTAATTTCGTTGGTGCTGAAGATCGACGCGCGACGGGAAAAGCACGCGGTCACATCAAACCGCGTCCCCTCAGTCGTTCGGAGGTGGATCGCATCTTCAAGCGTGCTGCTGAGAAGAAAACGGTCGTCAAGGTCGACCTGGCCGAAGGCGATCAGATCCTTGTCACCGCTGGTCCGTTTAAAGACTTCCAAGGAGAAGTGATAGAGGTGTCTGGCGAGCGCAACAAGCTCAAGGCATTGCTGTCCATTTTTGGACGGGAAACGCCAGTTGAACTGGAGTTCTCCCAGATCAGCAAGCAGAACTGACATTGTGGCGGCCGTCTCCCTGCGGAGGGCGGCCTTTGGGGTGGTTCTCCATCCCGCCGCATCCGGCCCAAGGGCCTGGTGATCCGTAGTTGTCCAAACCCCCCAGCCGATGGCCAAGAAAGTCGTAGCTGTAATCAAGCTGGCCCTTCAGGCCGGTAAAGCCAACCCGGCGCCGCCCGTGGGCCCTGCCCTCGGTCAGCACGGCGTGAACATCATGATGTTCTGCAAGGAGTACAACGCTCGCACGCAGGACAAAGCCGGACTCGTGATTCCGGTGGAGATTTCGGTCTTTGAGGACCGCAGTTTCACCTTCATCACGAAGACGCCTCCAGCATCAGTGCTGATCACGAAAGCTGCCGGTATCGAGAAAGGATCAGGCGATTCTGCAAAGGGAAGTGTCGGCTCTATCAGCCGTGCGCAGCTCGAGGAAATCGCCAAGACCAAGCTTCCCGATCTCAATTGCTCCAGCGTTGATTCCGCCATGCGGATCATCGAAGGCACTGCCCGCAACATGGGCGTTGCCGTTAGCGATTGATCGCATCGTTCACGCTCAACGTTTCACTCTCAACCTCATTACCGGGGGAGACATCTCTGATGTCGTCCGCACCCCACTCCTGATATGCCCCAACTCCCAAAGCGCTACGCCAGCTTGGCTAGCAAAATTGAGGATCGTGCTTACGGCCCTCTTGAGGCGATTGCTCTCGTTAAAGAGAACGCCACCGCCAAATTTGACGAAACGATGGAAGCCCATGTGCGGCTTGGCATCGATCCCAAGTACACCGACCAGCAACTGCGCACCACGGTTGCCTTGCCCAATGGCACGGGTCAGACCGTGCGCATCGCCGTTGTGACGAGTGGTGAGAAAGTAGCCGCTGCGAAAGCTGCTGGTGCCGAACTCGCTGGTGATGAAGATTTAGTGGAAGCCATCAGCAAGGGAGAGATGAATTTTGATCTCCTCATTGCCACGCCAGACATGATGCCCAAGGTGGCCAAACTCGGCCGAGTGCTGGGTCCGCGTGGCTTAATGCCGAACCCAAAAGCTGGAACGGTGACCACCGATCTTGCGGCTGCCATCAAAGACTTCAAGGCGGGCAAGCTTGAGTTCCGTGCGGATCGCACCGGCATCGTGCATGTTCGTTTTGGTAAGGCCAGCTTCAACGCGGATGCCTTGCTCGAGAACCTCAAGACCCTGCAAGAGACGATTGATCGCAACAAGCCCAGTGGCGCGAAGGGGCGTTATTGGAAAAGCTTGTACGTGACATCCACCATGGGTCCATCTGTCGAAGTCGATTTCTCGGCTCTACAGGAGATTGGTCAGGAGGGCTAACGCCCCTTGACTTATGCTTAGTCATTGGCGAAAGCCAATTCGGGCATGTGCCCGGCCAGAGACAGCAGGTTTGATCTGGGGACGTTCATTCGTCCTTTGATGATGTAATTCCCGCCGAGGCAAACGCGCAACATTTTTTCTCCCTTGTGAGATTGGATTGGAACGCGGCCTCGTCTCATTTTTGAGACTCGATCGGCCGCATGTCCTGCTTGTTCCTCTATCCGATCCAATCATCATGGGCCGCACTCTGGAGAACAAGCAACAGATCGTCGGAGAGCTCAAAGGGCTCCTCGCCGAGACCGAGCTGGCATTGGTTCTTGATTTCAAGGGCCTGTCCATCAAGGAAATGTCTGACCTGCGGGATCGTCTGCGGGTCACCAACAGCGTCTGCAAGGTGACTAAAAACACCTTGATGCGCCGTGCCATTGATGGCGACAGCTCCTGGGCCAACCTCGATTCGCTTCTGACGGGTACCAACGCTTTCGTTCTTGTAAAAGGCGATGTTGGTGCTGGTGTAAAGGCCGTTCGGTCTTTCCAGAAAGAAGTGAATAAGTCTGAGACGAAGGGTGGCCTTTTCGAAGGCAAGCTTCTCTCTCAAGACGAGATCAAGGCCATCGCTGATCTTCCTTCCAGGGAAGAACTCATGGCTCAGATCGCTGGTGCAATCAACGCTGTGGCCACCAAGGTCGCCGTTGGCATCAACGAGGTTCCCACCGGCATGGCCAGGGCACTCAAGCAGCACGCCGAAGGCGGCGACAGCTGAGTTGGCTCTGCCACCACGTCTATTTCCTGATCTGTTGCTGATTTTCAACCATGTCTACAAAAACCGACGAAATCCTCGAATCGCTGAAATCCCTTTCGCTGCTTGAAGCTTCCGAGCTTGTTAAGCAGATCGAAGAGGCTTTTGGTGTCTCCGCCGCCGCGTCAGCTGGTGTCGTGATGGCTGCTCCTGGCGCTGCTGCTGGCGGTGAGGCTGCTGAAGAAAAAACCGAGTTCGATGTTGTCTTGGAAAGCTTCGAAGCTTCCTCCAAGATCAAAGTTCTCAAGGCCGTTCGCGAAGCGACTGGCTTGGGCTTGGGCGATGCCAAAGCTCTGGTCGAGGCCGCTCCCAAGCTGGTCAAAGAAGGTATCTCCAAGGATGATGCCGAGGCCCTCAAGAAGGCCATCGAAGAAGTGGGTGGCAAGGTCACGATCAAGTGATCCTGTCGGGTCGGTCTTCGGCCGATCCACGCCTCATCTTTTTTCCTCACAAGCGACGCTCATTGGAGGGTCGCTTTTTTATGGCCAATTCGGCGAGGCAATAAAAAAACCCTGCCAAAGGCAGAGTTTTTCGTGGAACATATTCAGGAGTCTGTCCTTGTTTCGACCCTGAAGAGGTGTTCTGCACTCCTCACACAAACGCATTGTGAGAGCCACCAATCAGAAATAGTTGTTTTGCGGGTCTCTCTGGTAACTGGCACTGTGCCAGCGGCTATCGCCGGCTCCTGTACGGGATCACTTGCAGCGGGATCGGGCCTGCGCTTGCGATCCGCTCGCCGTTTGTCCGCCGTGACGCAAAGGAAACGCCGCGAGTAGACGTTTTTGGGATTGGCGGAGGCATGCTGGGGGGCTTAGGGGCGCTAAGGCTGGCCAGGCTTGATCCTCTGTTCTGGTGGATAGCTTTCGCCAATAACAGCTGCACAGGATCCGGATTTGCGAAATAAATATGGCTCAGGGTTCGTCCTTGGTACGCGCGTCGTTCAAGCCGCCAGTCGTCATTCAGTTCAAGGCGAACAAAGCCATTTCGCTGTCGTTGTGGAATGGGCGCATGCCCAACCACGATCGGCGCCTTTTGATCTGGATTGAACGCTTGTAATTGCAGGGTTGATCCCTTTTGCATTAGGCGCAACCGGAACCGCGTTCCAAGGTCTGAACCGCCACTACGAATCGAATAACCATTGCTATCGAGATATCGGCTGCAAATTCCAGCGAAATTAAAGCTGTTCAACGTGGGTTCGACTAATCCGTCGGCCCGCGGCGTCCAGCAAAGGGGTTTGCGCTTGATTTGTTCCAGAACAAGCAGCTTCCAGCTGTTCTGACCGACGGGTCGCGCCAGCACGGCAAACCGATCTTGGGGGAGTGGCTTGCTTTCAAAGTTGCCCCGCGCTGCGAGCGCGCGGGGCAACAGCAGTGCAAGAACACCAGTGACAGCGACACCAGTGACAGCCAAGCCTGTGGCTTGGGGGTAGGTTCGCCTCATACACGGCTGCGTGAGAACCCGTGTTCTACCGAACTTTGCGAGGGGAAACCAATGGTTGATGGACGGGGCCGGGTGGTGGCTGCCGCAACGGATGGTGCCTGCCGCGGCAATCCGGGTCCGGGTGGATGGGGCGCCTTACTGCGGTTTGAGGATGGCAGCGTCGAAGAATTTGGAGGGCATGACCCTGCGACCACGAACAATCGGATGGAGCTCCAGGCGGCTTTGGCCTTGTTGGAGCGTTTAAAAGACTTGCCACGGCATCCCGATCTCACCCTTAGGACCGACAGCAAATACCTCATCGATGGCTTGGGATCCTGGCTGAAGGGGTGGAAACGCAAAGGCTGGCGCACCGCTGCGGGCAAACCTGTGCTGAATCAAGATTTATGGAAGTCCTTGGATGCGGCTCGTCTCGACGATGTCCCGCTCACCCATGTGAAGGGTCATAGCGGCGATCCAGACAATGAGCGTGTCGACCGCATTGCTGTGGCTTTCTCCCACGGCGCCGCTGCAGCCCCCGATTTAACCGCTGGAGTGAAGGGTTCGGTGTCTCCGGCTGCACCTGACAACGATTCGGCGCCGCTGCCGCTGCAGCAGTTGCTGACACGGTTGGAGCTGGCAGATCGGCTGGCGGATGGTGCATTCAGCTTGACGGCGATTGAGTTGGCGCAGCTGGTTGAGCAACCCCTAAAGCAGTTGGAATCCAAGGACGGCCCTTGGATGTGGCGGGATTGGTTGGTGAGTCCTGAGGACACCGGCCGCTGGCGCTTGAGTCGTCGCGAGGGAGGATCAGGGGAGTCGTGAGACTCAGGATGTCGCCGTCCTCTTCGGTTGGTCCGCTTGGCAGCGGTGCTTTTTATCAACGTTGGCTGGGTCCGCTCCTGGCTCGCGATGAAGGATTGGATGCAGAGCAGCTCTCGCAAGTGGCGTTGACGGCCCTCGGTCAGGCCAGCCTGCGGCGCCGCTGGCCCGGGGTGTCATCCGTGCTCGATGGCGTGGCGGCAGATCTACAGCGTCGAGATCTCCGCTTGGAGCAGGTGTTGTTTGGGTGTCGTTTTCCGAATCCCGTTGGTTTGGCGGCCGGGTTCGATAAGAACGGCGTTGCCGCAGGGATTTGGGATCGCTTTGGCTTTGGTTGTGCGGAGGTTGGCACCGTCACTTGGCATGGGCAGCCGGGGAATCCCAAACCACGCCTGTTCCGCCTTGCGGAGGAGCAGGCGGCATTAAATCGAATGGGATTCAACAACGATGGTGCGCAGGCGTTGTTGAAAACCCTGGACCGTCAGCGTTTGGAGCCACCTGGGCAACGCCCGGCAGTCTTGGGTATCAATGTGGGCAAATCGAAGGTCACATCCCTCGAGCAGGCGCCAGATGATTACGCCGCATCGTTAGAGCTTTTGGCTCCCATGGCGGATTACGCCGTGATCAACGTCAGTTCCCCCAACACGCCAGGACTGCGGGATTTGCAAGATTCCGTCCAGTTGCGGCGTTTGGTGGAGCGTCTGCGTCGGTTGGCAGCATGCCCACCCTTGCTGGTGAAGATCGCTCCTGATCTCGACGATGAGGCCATCGATGCGATTGCGCGTCTTGCCTATGAGGAGGGCTTGGCCGGTGTGATCGCTGTCAATACCAGCATCGATCGGCTTGGACTGTCCCAACGACGCTTGGTTCAAACCGGCCGCACCCTGGCGGAGGAAGCGGGGGGATTGAGTGGTGTCCCATTACGCGGACGTGCTCTTGAGGTGATTCGGCGCTTAAGGGCCGGGGCTGGACCAGCCCTTCCGTTGGTGGGCGTTGGTGGGATCGATTCCCCGGAGACGGCTTGGGAGCGCATTGTTGCCGGTGCCTCACTGGTGCAGCTCTACACCGGTTGGATTTTTCAGGGTCCAGATTTGGTGCCCCGAATTTTGGAAGGCTTGCAAGGGCAGTTGGATCGGCATGGTCTGCGCTCGATTGGCGAGGCCGTGGGCTCCGGACTCCCCTGGCAAGACTGATTCCAGTGCTGTTCAAGGGCGGTTCCACCGATACCGTTAATGGAGTGGCAAATTCACGGTGCCTCTGCCGTCTTTGGCTGAGATTCCACAACTTCAGGCCTTGCAAAGCCAAATCGGCCGCTTGTGGGCTGCCCAGACGGTGGTGGTGTTGGCATCGGATCGCGGACTGTGGATCGTTTGGCGGTCCGATCAGGGTTGGCAAGTCGCTTCCGGATCTTGGCCTGAAGGTTGTTGTCGCGATGGGATGCCGTTGCAGCGAGAGGCGATGGCTGAACTTTTGGCCGACCTCTTGCTGGACCACGATTTGATCGATGCCCAGGTGGAGTTGTTGCTTCCTCTAGCTGGGGTCCACTGGCGTGTTTTGGATGGGATTGAGCCTGATCAGTTCGAGCAGGCCAAACCTGCATTGGCCGATTTGCCATGGCCGCTGCAGGCTCAGGAGAGTTACACCGCCCTTTCAACGTTTGGCCCTGCCGAGTGTTCGGTGACTTCGAGCTCTGTGACTTCGAGCTCTGTGACTTCGAGCTCTGTGACTTCGAGCTCTGTGACGGTGGCCCTTGGGGTGACGCGTGTGCATCTTCAGGCGTGGATCGATGTGATTGAGCAGGCGGATTTGGTGTTGCGTCGCGTCGATTGGTGCCTCAGCTCGGCCCTGCGCGGCTTGTTGCAGCTCACGCAGCACTGGTCGGGGGATTTGGCCTGGTTGATCCAAGACGGCCCATCGTGTCGTCTGGTGTTGTTGCGCAGTGGTGTGCCAGAGCTGGACCAGGTGATGACGACGGCAGCGGCTGAGGTTGACGGCTGCCAGCGCGAGATTCGGGCTTGGCTCACGGCGTGGCAACAGAGATCAGAATCGTCGGTTGCGCTGGGTTGGTGGTTCTCCGTGGCTGGCGATCAGAATGATCTCTGGGAGGCTCTGGTGGATCTGGGCCGCGGCGAACAACTGTTGCAACAAGTCCTGCCGATCCTTGAGCAGGCCACAGATTTAGAAACGCCCACCCCCCCTCTTGAGGCATTGGAGCATCTCGCCCTTCTTGGCAGTTTGAATTGGGACGCGGTGGCCTGATGCAGAACCATCGGCCTGATCTATTGCGCGACCGTCGCCTTGAGCTGGGACTTCCTCCCACGCCTCCACCACTGCGGCCAGCTCGTGGGCTTGTGTTGCTCGGTTCAGGGATTGGACTCGTTCTGGTGCTCGTGGTTGCTGCGTTTCAGTGGCTGGCGCAAGCGCGGGAGCAGTCGCTGCAGGCCCAAGTCGATCGCATGGCAACGGTCGAGCAGAGGGCCCGTCGCCTAAATACAAAACTGAAAACCGTCACGGCGCGCAGCAACGCGCTCGACAAGGACACCCGCCAGATCGTGTCCCAGTTGGTGGCGGTGCGATCCGGTTCAGCTTTTTTGGAGCAGCTGCGTCGGGTCACACCCCAGGGGGTTCAGCTCCGTTCGGTCAGTGTTGATGCGTCCGGGACGACTCTGACGCTGGAGGGTGTGGCTCAGAGTCCGGAGGCGTTTGAACGTGTCAATGCGTTTGGTCTCAACCTTGAGGATTTGCCGGCGATTCCTGCAGGAGGAGCTGTGGTTCAGAAGGCCACAGCCGATGAGACGGGCTTGCTCCAATTCACCGTGAAGGTGAGCCTGGATGTGGGGGTGGCCCCCACCGCAGAGCAATTGACTGATTTGGGTGCGGATGGCTTGGCTCGCCGTTATCAACTGCTGAAGCAGCAGGGGATGCCCCTATGACCAATCTTCGCGATGGAGCATCGCCTGGGTTGCTGAGCCGGGACCGGATCCTGGTGGGGACCCCTCTCGTGATTGGTGTGTTGTTGGCGATGGGCGTTGGGGTGGGGGCCCTGCGGCCAACCCTGGAGCGCGTCAATGTTTTGGAGGCTCGTCTGGTAGATCTTCAGGACCAACA
>ERZ891134.1353-NODE-1353-length-16982-cov-4.250133_pt1 | contig 16982 bp, 18 predicted proteins | sample MGYA00520888_ERZ891134 | MGnify/ENA primary metagenome ERZ891134 (study PRJEB32303, sample SAMEA104408692) | aquatic metagenome | biome: Brackish water; feature: Coastal; material: water | place: Baltic Sea | collected 2014-10-23 | depth 10 m ... | reverse complement strand
AATATCATCAATAAAAAACGTTAAATCATAACTATTTACAGGTATTGGTTTATTGCGGTCATCTCTTAGTGCTGGATATTGTAATCGGTCGCTTTGCCTGAAAAAAGATTGTGCATCCAGTGGCATGCTATAAGTAATTGGAATTTGATGCCCGGCTGCTTTGTTATGTAAATAACCAGCAACCGTAAATGGCTTCACAGAACTATAATCCAACAATTCGGCATTAACTGTCTTTTTAAGTGATATACCTGGCATAAACGAAAAATTAATTTGAAAACATAATCCCAATCGCAGTAAATCAAACCCAAAGACTGTTGCTATGGCCGTTGGGGCATCATCAAGTTGTTGATTTGCATTAAGTTGTCTTCTATTAATTACTTTAGGGCTATATATTTCTAAATCAAGAACTCTTAAGTTAGTCTCATTATGGTTATCATCTTCAATAGTACAATAGTTATGTATTCCAGTAAATAAATTAGTAAACGCGTCATAATCTCTCTCAGTATGTAATCCAACTTCACGTTGATACGCATAATGTGGTCCAGTTTTTGTGGTTTTAAGAACAGCAACATTCTTAAATTGACACGTAGTTGGGTCTGTAATTTTAAACGTTTTACATTCAGGTTTAACTTTTTTGTTATTAATATTATAATACTTTGTGTAATACATCAATTGATTTTTTAAATATATATTCCATTCTTGAACCATTGCAACAACTACTGGATTCCTGTCTAATAATTTTAATTTTTCTTTTAACTCATCCCAAATAATATTAAAATTATGAAAATGCTCCGCACAATAACCTGATATACTATTTTGTAGTTGTACTGCATTAACATTGTTTGCAGCAATATCTGCAACAATATTTTGAGACTCAAATATAGCAACCTCATCACGATGAAAATTAGCTGACTCGGGTATATTTAAAGTAAAATCCCAATCTGATAAAGCATCTAGTGGTCGATCACTTATCGTTCTATAGTAAGTGGCATTTCTTTTTTGTACCTTAAATACATTCCCACCCTTTAATACAGTAGGCTCCCATGGTACGTTTCCGATATCTGTGATAATATCTTGATTACCAGCGGCTGTTCTTCGAGCATTAATGGCAGCAACGTCGGCATTTATCATACTATGCAATTGTAATAGATTGTACATAAAATCATCCTGTGCCGCAAACGAATCAGTTAATGCACCATTAAACATCATAATAATATGCCGCATAATGATATTAAAGTCAATTATTGAATTTATACCATACCTGCCCATTGCTTGATATGTAGAAACAACATCATTAATATTATATTCTTGAGTTCTAGTTAATCTAATAATAGGAGTTTCAAATAACACACGTATTGATGATTGGTTTAATTCATAATTTGGATTTGGTACACCAGGAGCAATTTCTTGAGCTAGTATTTTACAAATAGGATGCCCACTAGTAAACCTAGTTCTGCAAATATAGGCAATTAATTCTTCAAGAGGCATTGAATTCGTTATAAAATGTTCTATATGTGTATCCTTCTCAGATCTAAAATAATAACGAATTACATTAGTACCCGGGTCATAAGAAGGTTGATTCGGGTCAGTTTTAACTCCCGGTATATCATGTTGATATACATTTGCTAAATTATCATATATCCAACTAATAAGTATACGTATTGCGTTAATATGTGGATGCGACCCCTGAATAATTAAATGAGTCCCATTATCATTGTCACTTTTATTGCTTTCTTCATAAATATTTAGTAAAAATTTAGTTATTAAATCTTTATTACTAGATTCACCTCTAGTACTCATAAGTATATCTTTTTGAAGACCGCCAGTAAAATTTTTAAGGTGTTTAATATACCCACTTAAATTACTATGTAAACTGTCGGTATTGTATTTTGGCGGTTTATCGCATATTTCTTCTACGGAAAATAACCCACCCATTTTTATTAAGTTTTTTAACACTGGTTGTTGTTATACTAAAAAAAAAATAAAATATCACCAAAATACATATTAATCATACGATAAAGATGCGAACGGATTCGCATTGTCATAATACGGTTTTCGCATATCTAAATCGGGGTACTCCTTCAATAACCCATACTGGTTTAATCCCAGAACAATTAAAATATCATGCATACACTGCTGCCTAAAGTTGTCAATATTCGCCTCATTAGCCTTTACATTATTGATTTTCATCAAATCAAATTCGTGTCTTAGAGTGTTCCGCGAGCCAAACTGCCTCATCATATTGTTGCCTTTGCTGCGAGGTAACTCTGTGTATATCCATGATGTATTCATGAAATTCCTATACAGCTGCTTATATTTACTAAACACATCAACTGTCATTTTTTTCAACTTAACAAGTTGCAATAGATCCATAGGATCATGGTAAAACTTACAAATGTCAGAATTTAGTACATTTCGGCATGCATTGCCATGTTTACATATAGCAATTTGATGAATAATTTTGTTTTTCTTAATATGATTTTTGTTGTAAATATTCCCAATGTTGCCCCTAAATACAACCCCATTGACATGAACGACATACTGATTAATATTTGAAACCCAATACAGTGGGGTATTTGGCACCTCACTAATATCATTGACAATTTTAACATTTACAGGAATATCATATGTTAACGGCTTAGATGTTGACGCAGGCGTCACCTTTCTGTTTAAATACGTCCAATCATTATTTAACGGCTTTGGAATATCATCCTTGTGGCTATACGTGTGTGTGTTAGATTTGTGCTTATTGTTACATATGTTATACACGTTTGACACCTTTAATCCAACACTATGAATCTGCTTTAATATATTTCTTAGTTCCATTAAGCAGTTCTTCATCTGAATATAATTAACAGCACCATTTATTCTATCAACCTGTGCATGAATAGAATCTGTTTTTTCTATAATCTGTTTCAGCGTTAAATCCATTATTGCTCAGCAAATTGTTTTAATTGAGTCAAAACCTTCACTATAATATAACTTCAATGTACATACTTTTAATATAAAGTTTACATTTATATAGTGTATGATAAAGCCCTTATTTAATATTTGTATTACAAATTTTTAAGGACTGAATGGAAAGTAAAGACCACGTCGAACTTTTAAAATGTGATGTAAAAAACACACCATACTACACATTAGAGGGTCATGTATATATTTGTAAATGTGTTAAGGTATACGATGGCGACACGGTTACTGTCGTATTTATGCCAAAGGGGCTTGATAAGTTTTATAAATACACAATCAGGCTTTCGGGCATTGATACCCCAGAAATCAGAACCAAAAACCCGAATGAAAAGGCACGGGCCATTGTTGTCAGAGACTTCATCCGAGAAATGATATTGGGCAAATTAATTACGATCAAATGTGGAAAGTTTGATAAGTACGGTAGACTAATGGCTATTATATTCGTTAATGGCGAATCACAAAGTATAAACGATCTTCTTATTGAAAAAAAATACGCGTATAAATATGATGGAGGCACTAAAAAGAAATATGTTGAAATAGTTGTCGAATGAAATTAATCAATGCCATCGACAGAATCGGCATCCTTATCAATCCACTCAACTACCGAATCATGATCAAAATCAGTATTTACATCCAACACACCGCACGCAAAATTTTGAACCATTTCCGCAAACTCCATATAATCCACAGTGAGTAGCTCAACGTTAATTTTATCATTCGCAACAAACGCAATCATATTATGGTTAATATTAGCAATGACAGACATTTCCGCAAAAGAATGCAACTCCACTATATTAAATAACTCCTCTTGGAAATCTTTTGAAAACGCATCACTGTAACACCCTATTACAACTATCAATGCATCTAGATTTCTAGGAAACTTAATCTTTTCATCAACTGCCTTTTGATACCTCTCATCATTTACCTTAATTATCATAAACTTCAACAAACTAGACAACGCTGTAAATAACACATTTATTTTTTTAAATATGCAACACAAGTTCTTATTTTTTATATCAGCGATCTCATCCAAAACCGCATCGGATTCCACTAGTTCTTCTGGTGTTTCTTCTGGTGTTTCTTCTGGTGTTTCTTCTGGTGTTTTTGATTCTGCTTTAAGCTCTTTACTTTTTTCATAAGCCTGTGACAAACTAAGGAATTGTTCCATTATGGAGGAATTTTTATCATGGTAAACGTATTTGAGCCTATCAATAATTTGCCCTTTTATTGTGTTAATTAATTTTGCGTTTGCCAAACTTGCCATTTATAAAACTTTTGATATGTATAATAGTTGCCAGTATTAATTTTATAGCATATTGTTATACAATTTAAAATATTTACTAATCATGGGTTATCAGACATGGCCATTAATATAATGGGGTCATCTGTTGCATTGGATTCTTTCGGGTGATCTTTCGGGTGATCTTTCGGGTGATCTAATGAATTTAAATCGGTATTGTGAAAATCTGGGGTATCAAAAGAAACTGTACCATGTGATTCTAACTCCCTTAATATTTGCATAATATTGTCCGATTCTTCTAATGTGCGTTTAGGTGTTTCATCTGGTATTTCCTCTGGTTCATTAATATGAAATATGACGGGAGTATTTATCATATCGACAACTGGCGATACTGGGTCTACAATATTTATTTTTGTTGGTGTTTCATATTTCGAGACCCTACTATATGTTTTATGCGTCATTGGTAATACAATATTTGGTATGTGTGATTTAGATGATTTTCTATGATTCTTCATACAATAATATGCAACTATACCACCAACAGCCAGTGACCCCACTAATATATACTTTTTATCAGAAGTTGATATATTCATTATCGAATGAAATTTGTTTCTTTTGAGAAAAGATTACTTATGCATATAACGCCACTTCCCTTTAAATTACATTAAAAAATACAAAGCCGAACGCTTCATTTGATAAATATATCAAACGGGTTAAAGAATCACGTATGGTTAATAACTGCGAATCGAATTAAACTTTACGAATTGTGGGTGAATGAACTTGCGGGGGGCGTTTTCACCGCTGAGCAGTCTGTGGACTGGCTTTGGGAATGCCTTAAGTGACAGACCTCGCACAACACATGTTAGAAAGCGTCGACAGTCGTCAGTACGAATATAATGCTTTCGATCACGTCCACACATGTGATCATGAAAATCCCGGATAAGTGCAAGCATCCGCCACTGACGATTGGTATGCTCAATCCACCCATTTGACATCGTTGTCTTGTTTGTGTAGCACGCGTTGATAGTGTCGCGAAAGTTCTCAAGAAGCAACTTCTCAATGCCCTTGAAAAACGCGTGGAACGTTTCCTTGGTCCACATGTTATTTCGGGTAATTTCGCGAACATACTTAATTTCCTCTGGTGACGCATTAAAATCTGGCCGCCAACTAGACATCTTGTTGATATTTGGCTGATTGTTGACTGTCTTGGTTGTTACCAACTTTAATGGTTTAGGGCGAAGTACCGCCATTGATTACATATTTCATAAAATAAATTTCAATTTTTTGTATTAAATGTTTAATAATATATTGTATTACAATATATTATTAAAAGAAAATGGATAACAAAAAAGAAAAAGAAATTAGTGACGTCATACAGTATTTTAATCGACAGGTGTCTAATGTTTTTAAAGTTATTGACAACAAAGATGATTCAATTAGGCACAACCCCGACGTAGACTGGGTTCGACGCATTACTAAAATTTTACGCAATGAAAATCCACCATATATGCTAGAAAGAGCGGTTGACAAACTGTGGGATAATAAAGACAAAATTATAGAGAGGGATTTGGCTTTTCTAATTAATAAAAAGGTAACCAGTAAATACGTTAAGGATGATTCGCGAAAGGAATGGATGGAAGGCATGATTGATTTTGTCAGAAATAGGTATACAGACTTAAGTCCCGATGAGTTGGAATACGTATGGAAGTGTATTAATAATATGCTACAAGCTGTAATTAAGTATCGAATTCTCAAAGACGATTTTCAATCATGATGATTTATATTAAACAATACTTACACAGATTATATAATAGACAAAGCTTGAATTTACGAAAGTTAATATAAAATTATACAATGCCACGGCGCGGAGGTGTTAAAGTTAAGAAAATGATGCCTAAGGGCTCTGCTGATGATGCTGATTTATTAAATGATATGTTTTCTCAGATGACCGGTGCAGAAAATGCCGATCCAGATATTATTATACCTAAGTTATGTACTCTACATAATCTACTATCTAAATATTCTAAAATCTATCAACTACTATTAAATTTTAGTGAGTTTATCGATAACTTCCCTGAACATAAGGCTAGTTTTTTAGAGATTGTAGTTTTCATAGAAAAAATAGAAAAATTAGTAGGAACTGACAATGCATTAACTGAGACTGCTTTGCGGAATAGTTCAGCAGACGAGGTTAACACATTATACAAAAAGTTAAAGAACACAAAGGAAGTTCAGACCATAGTGACCATCAGCGGTAATTTGGGTAAGTATCAGAGGTATTTATCCGATAAAGACAATTTGGGCGACGAATTTATTAAGCGAGAACCCGGTTTGTCATTAAAACCAATAACGTTTACAAATTTAGATTTGAAGATTTTATGGTCGTCTGATAAGTTAAGCGTCATGGCTAAAAAATACATTCTCAATATACTCAGTCACACGTATATTATTGGACATAAGATGTACCAAACTATCACAAGTCCCGACGTTGATATTAAGAAATTCAGCAAAGTGTTGATCGACAACATAGACAAGATGAAGAAGCAAATCCCCCGCTGCAATAAGGCGTTTGACATCATCGCCAAATCAGTGAGTTTGTTAGAAAATAAGTTCGAAGGGTATTACAAGACAAGTGTTGAGGCTGAAAACCCATCAATTATTATTGAAAGTTTCATCATTGACGTGTCTATGAGCCAGAAAGCCAATGCATCCATTACGTCACAATTCCGAAAGATTATCATGTTCATGAAGAGACAATCTGCCAATAGCAAGGATCCACGGGTTTCTAAACTATTTAAGATTCTCAACAGTCAATTCAGTATGATGCAGCAGGAAACTGGAATTGACCCAGAATCTGATGACGAAGCGAAGCCTAAGGAGACTACATCAGATCCATCAGATCCATCAGACCAGGCCTACCAGGCAGACCGGGTAGAAAACAGTGCTGATGAAGGTGATATGAACGAAATGGCAAGTGCTATGGAAGAGTTAATGGGTTCAATGATGACCGAGGCTGGTGTCGATGGTCAACAGACAGACTCAAAAGACTCAGCCGATGATATACCCGATTTAACTGGAGAGTCTGATTCGGACGTTGTTACTGAAGAAGACGAATGTATTGTTCATCATGTTGATGAACCTAAGGCCGATATCACTGTCAAGATTGAGCCGGGTCTCGAGGTCACTAATATGAATTAAGTTACAAAAAATATAAATATTTATCACATATATAATTTATTGAACTATTTGAGAAACTCAAAACATTCCGAATACATGTTTATAACTGATCTTGTAATACAAGATCTTAAAAATATGTGGTTATTTTTTTCGTTAATTTTCCATGACATTAATTGCGTTATAGAATGCTCGTTGCGTAATTCCGTCAAGTAGAAACCAATTTGATTTTGGATCTTTACAAATATTGTCAGAATATTTGCGGCGAATCGTATTCCAGAATGCTATGGCATTTGGTTGATTGACTGTGTATGATCGGTGAATGTTGTCGCCGTACTTGGCACGAAGTTTCTTGATCGCGGGTTTGATCTTCTTTTATATGTTAATTTTATACCATTCACCTCTAATATGTGAGTTTTTATATAATTGATGTAAATATTGTTCTCTTTCATATGGAAATTGCGTAATTTCTGTTTTAATAACTTTTAATTTTTGCGAATTTCCAATTTGTAAGCATTGTACTCGTTTAGGTAAATTCCAACACCACCCTATTTTTACATTATTGGTTTTTTCTTCTTGAATATAATACACACACACCCTAATTTATATTTTTGTTGAATTTTTTCATCAAATTCTAATACGTTAAGTTGTTGTGTATATTTTTTTGAAAATAATAGATGAACTCGATCATTCGGATTTAAATTTTCTGACAAACATTGATACTTAAAATACAAACTTATCGTTTCTTCAAGATCAGCATAATATCTACGAATGAGTTCTCCTCTCGATGTTTGACATAACATAAGCATTTCCTTGAACAATTTGGGGACAATTAGCAAGTGTTTTGCGTTTGCTTTGCCTCGCCCTCTTTGAGGGGGTGGGTATAATGCGTTTATATCGTGGGTTTCTTCTGAGTTTCCTGTTGATTTGTCTGAATGATTCGCCAATAAACTTTTACGATATTCAATGTAATCCTTGTTCTTAAAATCCCACCAATGCTGATTCTGATACTCTAGAAAGTTAGCATTAACTAATTTAATAATACTTTTATTTTGAACCTATGAGGTTCCACTATATCCAAAATACTCAAACATATCCTGATTCATATAAGTGCTTTTATCAAAATAATGCATATCGTTCCTAATATTGTGAAAGAACTTATCCACAAATATGCTATCTAGACCGATACTGTTGAATCGGACGAATTCATCAAATTTCATATTGACCCCCTCTGCCAGAGAATCAACCAAGATCTTCTTTTCGTCAAGGAGAATCATTGTTTAAATCTGCCCAAATAATAATTTTGATAATAAACTTTTTAATTTTCGCTCTTGGACTGTCGGAATAAGTGATGTTTCCTAAATTCATGCATAACAGCATCGCCAATCTTGGTCTTTGAAAAATGACTGTAAGGGACACCCTCAAGTCGACTAATTATATAATACAAAGAGTAACTACCACAACTATGATTATCCGCCTGATTTACAATTTTAGATACGACAACATCCTCGACTTTCTTATTTAACGTCTTTTCCATATGATGCTTTGTTTTTTTCATCCACGATGAAATTTCGGGCAGTGGTGCTTGACCAGTCGAATTAAAGTATTCGATTGTAAACGGCTCCTTGCTAAAATTTCCATATACCGCAAACCAATGCTGCCCATTGCCCGACGAGTAGTCCGTGTTGAATACAACCCCAAAACATCGAATCCCATGTTCGTATTCTTTAGCCAAGTCAATTTTGGATAACTCACCACCAGCCTTTTCAAAATCACGCATTTGAAACTCTATATGTAAAAACTTCTTTTCTTTATATTTAATCGCTATCTGGTCTAGAACCTTATCTATGTTAATGTTGGAAAACCATTGGTCTGAATCAAACGGACCCTCTGGCTTAAATCGTTCATCCAACTGCTTAACCGCTTTATCATGGCCAATCGCATCTTTAATTTCCGATTTTGTTAATATACACGACTCGGTCTGACAGTCTAATACCTCTTTAAGTTTATCAATCGTATCCTTTTTACCACTAACATTTAATTTTTTTATATTAGTCGCGTATGTTTTTAATTCATCAATAATCGCATCCTCCATACAGATTTCTTTTTTCCCATCGACATCTATATGGAAAGCACATTCCTTCGGATTTTTAGGTAATTCCATTGAATAATTCTATATTATTTATTCTATATTATTACCGTAAAATAAACAAAATTTATGACTTATAACATTTGCCATCTTTGAATACTTTATATTCGGCATATTTGGATGGTGGGCACGGTGATAAACTATGTTTGGGTCTTACACATAGTTTATCTTCATTTCTTGTATAACCTGTTGGGCATTTAATATAACAATCCGTACCAACAAGTTCGTGTGCTTCAGAATCTTCACACGCCAACGGCACATTGGGTGACTTACATATATTGCACCCTACTTTAGTCATGCCAGTTGGACATTTGGGATAATATAAAAGTCCACATTTCTCCCACCCAGTATTAATCCCCGTTTCAATCTCATTGCTTACACCAGGACTTTTAGAATACGCTGGATACGGTTTAACTGGAACTGGTATTTCATCTGCTGTTTCTCCACCCAATCCCCACAATCCGCCTTTACTACACCAACCAGCACCACTGACACCGTTATGTGTAAAACCAGATGGACATTTATACGAGTTAACCACACCGCCAGTAACACCTAAACCACGACCCAATGTTTGTGGAACCTTCACACACTTATCACCAACCATATTATAACCAGTGGCACATACGAATTTTTTATCACCAATCATTAAAGTTTTTGTATCTTTTGGTCGAACACACATATTACCATCTAATGAATATCCGTCTTTGCATTCATATTCTTTGGACAAATTCATAAAATACACTATTACAGCACCAATAAGTAACCCAACTGCTGCAACCGCAAACATTTTTTTTTTACCAGTACTTAAACTCATTTTTAAGTATTTTTTTATAACTTATAAAAGAACTTTTAAAAAAAAATCAACAATTAAATATAAAACGAAAAATATACTATAATGAATCTAGAATTAAGTGAATTATTTGGTGGATTTGACACATTGGCGGGTAAATCAAAAACACTAACTGTATCGGGTGGATTTACTAAAAATAATAAACATGTTGAACACAACGTTGTTATTGGCGACATAACCAAAAACTTTGTAAAAAACAAAATGATAGAATGGGACACATTTAAAAGCACATATTATAACAATGGTAAACTAGACCAAAAACACTACGCTAATTTTTTAAATACGATGAACGATATATTCCCACTACCTATATACACAACTAATGAAAATGAGCTTCTATTTCTAGTTAGTAATATTTATAAAGCCAAACCCATTGAAATCGTAAACGCCCTAATGAAAAGTGTTAACATTTTTATATCATTAAAATCAGCCATACGACACCTTTTCATGATATATAAAGTGTATATAGAAAAAATAGTAGAAATTTACATTAATTTGCGAAACCAATATATAGACAAATTCAAATTGAGCAAAACTAACGAAACTAATGATTTTAATGAATTATCGACACGGTGGAATATAATAGATGCCGAAAATAGTGTAGACACATCATCACCTATTTTATTCTTTAACTTTCATCCATCAACAATCAAGTTTGAGAAATCTATCCCTAAATTCATCTGGGGTATTAAATCAAGTGACTCAAAACACACAAATGTCAACAATGCGGTTACCGACTTTTTAAACGCAGTAAAAAAGAATAAATTTGAATATGTTGGATATTGCCCACATGCAGCCATTCAAAGGTTTAAGTTGTTATTGAAGTTCCCAATTAGGAAATTGATCGATTTAATTAAAATTATTGATTGCGATAATAAATATTTAGACATAAATAATTCATGTAACAAGATTACAAAAAAAATTATGGCATTACACCCAAAAGTATCCATGATAAACGATGCTATTAAACCAAACATCAAAATAAAACACATGCGTGTCAACGATATACAAAAATTTCCAAAAGGTACGAAAATACCTCAAAAAATTAAATGCTACGAACAATACGTTAATGCATTTATACAGTTGTATAAGGATCTTATCCCACATTTAATTAAAAAAGAAAAACTAATTAATAACTTATCAATTGATGTTAACTTAATAGCCGAAGACTTACAAACAATGTATAACTCATTTTAAAATCAACAACCGACCAAAATGAAAAAACATATTAAATTTATAGTATATTACCGTATAGTTTTCTTAGCATTACTATAATTGACTTATATTATACGATGAAGAAACATTCTTGCGGAGCAATATTATACACCATACACAATGGAAATGTGTATATAGTTTTAGGTATGGAAAAGGGTGAGTGGTTTCCATTTAAGGGCATTAGAGAGAGGGGTGAAACAAACGTCCAGGCAGCTCTTCGTGAAATCAAGGAAGAGACCTGTAATGCTGTCATTGTCAAGCACATAGAACTAAAATGCAATTATTCAACTAAAAGAAAACACTATCATATTGGGTTAACTAGGATAACACCGGATGAATTTAGACAGTTTTACCACAACAGAGAAGTTATGTTAAATGATTGCCATTCTAACGCGTCTGAATATAATTGGGCATATTTAGAAAAGAACGACATTAAAATGTTCCCGATTGACGATATTATGAGTTACAACTTTCATGAGATAACGGACATTCCTATTCGACACTACTATCATTTTTTAATAAAACTTCAGAGAGATGTTAGAAACGGGTATGATAGTAAAAAGGCTACACAAACGCCCAATCATTTGCAGATCACAACTCAAAGTCCCAACTTCATCAGGCGAAGTCCACAATGTGGATCGACAAACCCCACAAAATCTACAAAATTGGACCACAAATCTATGATATTAGTATAATCGTAAGTTATTTTTCTACCTGATTATATTTTTTTTTAATATACAACCGATACTAAAAATATAATGTGTGAATTTACTGTAGATGGATTTATGAAAAATATGAATTTAATCAATAAACACCCTGAAATATTTCGCAGCGGCAAAGACAAATTGATTAAAACATTCATCGACTATTTTATCAAATATACCAAAAGCATAAACGCAGACAAAAAAGGCGGTATTGATAAACTAATAAAAACGATTAAGTCGGATTTTAAAATATCCGATGACGTCGCTGATCAATTACAACTTAATTCGTGGAATAAGGATTATTTTAAATACTGCGTGAAAAAGAAAGATAATGACATTTATGTATTTCCTCGCAATGTCGGTGGTGAAAAAATAACACTACCACATCAATACTTCGTCAATTGTATAAAATTGGAAAATGTGAAGATTGATTCACTCGCAATTGTAAATAGAAACAATCATATGATGATTTCAGGAGAAAGCAAGAATGATGACAAGGAATTGGGAAAGGAACTACACTTCAAGATTCTAATAATATACAACAAGGAATTAAAGAAATGGCTGGTTGTCCCATATAAAATGGTATCAAAACCAACCGACGATGTCAGATGTGACTCGTTTGCCTTATCAGCAACAACAGATAACATCGGGCGACAATACAAGGTCTGGAATCAGGGGTTAGAACGGTATCGTACAAAATTGGGTGTATTAAATTATAAGTACATAGATGATAAATTTAAAAACCTGCCTAACTTATTTGGGGCGGAAAGATCTACCTCCTTAATAACACAGGCACAAATACTGATATCTGATTTAATACCCGATAAAAAACCGTCAACCAAGATGGCTGGTAAGAAGAAGCCAAAAAAATCAAAAAAGAAATCAAAGAAAGGTGGTACAAAGAAAAAGTCAAAAAAGAAATCAAAGAAAAAGTCAAAAAAGAAATCAAAGAAAAAATCAAAGAAATGATTTATCAAATTTGAATATAATTTAGACATTGTATTAAAGAAACTGTTATTAAATATAACTTCTAAGTATAAGATTATATAAATACACTGGTATATACAACTTCATTAACAAGATGGAAATTCTTTACGAAAAATACTTAAATATTCAAAAATTTATTACGGATTATCGGCATTATAAGCTGGAAGGTAAATTCCACGATTTCGCTGCATTTAAGAAGACAATTCAGATCGAGCAGTACGTGTTGCACAAATGTACTGACGTGAAGAATGGTAAACCTGTCTATATTTACATATTTAGGGATCAAAGTAAGTATGTAAAGACAACACCGCAATTTAAGAGATTGATGGATAAGTTGCCAGAAGAGCCGTCCAACGTAATTATTATCAGTAAACTCGCGTTAAGCGTTTATATTAATAAGGCGTTGGCAAAATACACACATTTGCGAATATATAATTATATGCATCAATATTTCGCTATTGAATTGGCACTAGGTCCGTTATGTTCGAAACATACGATCCTGTCTAATAATGAGGTCAGAGTATTGTGTTCTCGTGATCTTATCATTCATCCGCTTAGTTTGCCAAGTATTTCCGTCAATGACGCACAAAACATTTGGATCGGTGGTGAGTTGGGTCAAATCGTCAAGATTGAATCAATCTCGGAGATTACGGGTAAAACAATTCGATACCGTATTATTTCCCCAGATTCGGGTAAGATGATTAACATTCAGAACCTGAAACAGAAAATCCGAGACAATGAGGATATCGACATCAAAGACAACAAAGATGACGAAAAAAATACAGAAACATCAAAGGAAGCCGATGATGTTTCTCAATATGTTGATATTCTAGACGAAGACGATGATGACAACGATGACATCGAAGAAACCTAGTAGTGTCATTTTTAAAATTAGTTTACATATTCTGTGGTAGGAATTCCATCACATGTGCGTTGTCTAACCCCGATTCTTTGAGCACTTTGCTCTTGGGATAATATTTCTTGAACATAGCCACTTTATCCTCTTGTGTTGGTGCCGTATTTATTTTTTGTATAGTTTGAATCACTTCTTTAATTTTGTCCTCGTGATTGAGAACGTACATTTCGTCTCTGGGTTCGTATATGATGTCGGACTTAACCATTTTCCATGGTAGATACCCAACGATTGGTTCACCCGTTCCAACAACGCCACTGTTGATGATGTGTTGGTAATCTTTTATGGCTTGTTCACAATCATCAGTACCATGCGTTTTACCCTGTGCAACTAGAAACTCGTTGTGGTTATACTCCTCTAGAATATGTGGAACGCAATATTTAACAGACAGTAGCCCATCGTCAAATAACTGGAGGATGTCATTGAAGTCCCGATAATAACTCTTGCCAATGTCCCGAATATTGTCGTTTTGTTCTGTACATGACCTATGTATATATTTGTATAATGATACATTCTCTGAATATGTCGGAACAAATACAGGTTTTATCTCTAATGTAGTTTCTTTATTATGTATATTCATTGAGTTAAACGCGTCTTCAGCATCGTCGGAATCATCTGAATCATAATTAAACTCGTTTTTGTTTGGTTCATATGTAATTAAATTCTTATATTTTTCATAGAATTGAAGTTGCTGTTTTTCTGTCTGATAGAACAGTATCATACCGAAAGCCAACGGTGGTACTGGGTCAAACTTACGTTTAGCATCTCTGTTGTGAAATTCCGTATCATATTCCTTAGACGTGCCCAGTTCATTAAAGGCACACTTGCGAAACATATTAGAAATAAATATAGCAAAATCAGTTATTGGAATACTACACATCCCTGTTTTAACCTGCGGCAAATAATACTTGGGAATATATCCAGCGGGGATACTGTATAATGGGGATTTAAACTCAAATAATACGATACAATACTCGTCGGTCTCAATTTTCTGCTTATTAACAACATCCTCACATTTCATTTTAATAATGGCTAATCCATCGGGACTATACCGCTGGTTTGGAATTGCACCTTCCAAACTGCCAGTCTCTTGAATACCATCATCAATATCAAATACAATTTCCGTAATCTGCTGCGTTGCAAACTCAAATAATTTACCCCACCGTGTTGCGATATTACCTGAGAAGTGGGAAAATCCAATTTTCTGAGCAACTAGTTTATCAATGGACGAGAAACAATTCTCGCCAGTAATTGTGGACATTTCACTCCCACCAATATTGTATACACGAATAGCCAACCACTCGGGGCTTCCTTGCGGTGCTAAGTCTTGGTTAAGGACTATTAGTTTGTCTAAAATATTTGTCTTATGCGTTTTGTGGATTTGCGAACACAAGTTAATATTTTGCAATATTTGTGTTTTAAGTACACTACTTGTTTTGGAACGCGACATTGTATCGGTGTCAATTGTATCGGTGTCAATTGTATTATAAATATATATAAGTGAATTTAGATAGTAATAGATCTTTTAGTTTTCTAATTAGAAAGTTTTATACAACACAGTCTTATATTTTAAGACTCAACTTTATTCAGTTTTCAACATGGACGCAGATGACATGACAACATTAAACGATATTTATATTAAAATATTAAAAACAGGCAGGAAACTATATACTAAGTCGGAAAAACGCATGACTGTTAAGGCGGCTCAATGTCTTGAATCATATTCAACATATTTAGGAGAAATGAATGAGAAAATCGAAAGCATATTGGATTTAACCGAAAAGTATGCACAGGAGTGTTTAAATAGGGCAACTGAAATTAGGAAGAATATTAACATTAACGAAAAGTATGAAGGCGACCCATCAATGATGTTTAAAGCACATAAGGAAATGTATGACGGGTTAAGTTGGGCAGACATGACAGAAATGGAGGAGGCTAAAGAAAAGGTGGTCAATGACGTTGAAGTAGCGATTCACAAAAAGACAAACAAGCAGGAATATGTTCATACGCCAATTGTTTACAAAAACATATCAGACATATACGGCAAACGAATTGGATTTGACTGGAAAGTGCCGATCATCAACAAATTAAATGAAATGCCTTCTTCATTGTATTGGTATGGCGGTGACACGAATAATCCTGAGGGCGTTTACACATGTTTATCTCGGGGTTTTTATATTCAAGTTCCATTCCCTAACGTAATCGACGCAACTCAGGATTTTAATAGAACTGGATCGATCAAATGTAAATACAATAACGTACAGGATTGTCTAGATGTCCGCGAAGACTTGGCGAATCGTTACAACTCCGCTGTTAGGGATTGCAATTTTGCACATAAGGGTGACAAATACATTAAAATTGGAACAACATTCAGGTGTCCACACAAACCAAGATTTGGCAACCACAGCCATTTAAAAGAAGATATCGGCAGTGTACCGGACAGCGATATTAAGACAATTCTAATGTACTCACTGTCTGATATATTATTGAGTTCTATGTGGTTTCAAAAGCAAAATATCGAAGAACCCAACAAATCTAACATGATAATGACCAATATAGACATTTGCTAAGTGTTCAAAGATTTTCAAAAAAAATTATTTTATGGGATGTATTGTATCAAATGTTTATTCTGGGCCTTTGACTATATATAGTTGGGTTTCTGAAGAACCCCCAACTGGTAGTATATGTAAGCACACTTGCACTTTGCTCATCTCGCGAAAGCGGGTGTCAGTCGAGGAACTCTTAGTCGAATTAAAGCCGTTCCCTAGACTAGGGGGGGG